>Ga0157380_10001849_pt1 | contig 13995 bp, 12 predicted proteins | sample S35metaG_FD_119757 | JGI IMG/M metagenome (GOLD analysis project Ga0157380, IMG submission 119757) | Switchgrass rhizosphere microbial communities from Kellogg Biological Station, Michigan, USA - S3-5 metaG | ecosystem: Host-associated > Plants > Roots > Rhizosphere > Soil | place: USA... | reverse complement strand
TGCTCAGGCCATTGCCGAGTGCTTCACCCAAGCGGCTATCGTCAAGGATGAGGGCAACACCTACACCGGTCGCGATGCGATCCGTCGGTGGAAAGATGAGTCCTCGGCGAAATACACCTACACCGTCGAGCCGATTTCGATTGCTGACGAAGGTGGCCGGACTGTCGTCACCAGCCGTCTCGTCGGCGACTTTCCCGGCAGCCCAACGGACCTGCGGTACTTCTTCGCTCTCGACGGTGAGAAGATCGCAGAGCTGGAGGTGATACCATGACGCCCTTCATCACTCTGGAGGGTAAGCGCGCGCTGATCACTTCGGGCACCCGCGGCGCAGGAGCCGCCACGGTGCCATTGTTCGAGGAACTCGGCGCCCGTGTCCTGACGACTGCGCGGACAAAGCCCGACGCACTGGCCACATCGCGGTTCGTCGCCGCCGATCTCACGCGCTCGGAAGGTTGCACGCTTGTGGCCGAAGCTGTGCGCGAGCGTCTGGGTGGCGTCGACATCATCGTCCATATGCTGGGCGGCTCGTCGTCGCCTGCCGGCGGATTTGCCGCGCTCGATGATGCGCAATGGCGCAAGGAACTCGATCTCAACCTCATGCCGGCGGTGCGCCTCGATCGGGAGCTCGTTCCAGAGATGGCGGCGCGCGGCAACGGCGTCGTGATCCATGTGACTTCCATCCAGCGTGCGCTGCCCCTGCCGGAGGCGACCACCGCCTACGCGGCTGCCAAGGCGGCGCTATCGACCTACAGCAAGAGCCTCTCGAAGGAAGTCTCACCGAAAGGCGTCCGCGTTGTGCGCGTGTCACCCGGCTGGATAGAGACCGAGGCTTCACTGGACCTGGCGGCGCGGTTGGCATCGGAGCACGGTGGGGACGTCGAACAGGGCAAGCGGATGATCATGGATTCCCTCGGCGGCATCCCGATTGGTCGGCCTTCGAAGCCGGAGGAAGTTGCCAGCCTGATCGCCTTCCTCGCGTCCGACCGGGCCAGCACCATCACCGGCACTGAATATGTGATCGATGGAGGTACGGTGCCGACGGTCTGACATTACGCGTGCCAAGATTTCCCGGATCGATGTGCAAGGACGGAATGATGACGAAAGAACTCCCCCGATGCGACTGGGCCGAAGGCGACACCTTGATGGCCGCGTACCATGACCAAGAGTGGGGCATCCCCCAACATGATCCGCGCATGCTGTGGGAAATGCTGATGCTCGAAGGTTTTCAAGCCGGGCTCGCCTGGATCATCGTCCTCAGGAAGCGTGAGGCGTTCCGCAGAGCCTTCGCCGGATTCGATCCAGCGAAAGTTGCCAGCTTTGGCGAAGATGACGTGGCACGGTTGATGGCTGATCCCGGGATCATCCGTGCTCAGGCAAAGATCCGGGCGACGATTGCAGGAGCGCAAATCTATTGCAACATGGCCGAGCGCGGCGAGAGCTTCGCTGACTTCTGTTGGTCGTTTACCGATGGCAAGCCGATCGAGGGCAGTGGCCACGAATGGATCGCCCGCTCGCCGCTATCGGAGGAAATCTCGAAGGAGATGAAACGGCGCGGCTTTAAGTTCGTCGGGCCGACGATCGTTTACGCCTGGATGCAAGCTGTCGGCATCGTCAACGATCATTCCACCATCTGCTTCCGACGCCACGCGGTCTGAGCGTCGGCATCGGCGACCGCACAAGCCTATCGAGACATAGAATTCTGTTTTGAAAGGTCTGCTTTCGGGCAGCGCAAAAGCGACGGCCGACGTCCGTTTCCTCACGGGCTTAGCCGCATTTCTGACGAGCCTTTCCGCAATGATCTGGTCGATAAGAAGGAAGCCGTGAGAGATGCTCAGGAAGTATCGGTACCGCTGCCAAGAGCCGGATGACATGTTTTCCGCTTGAACTCTGGCGGACACTATTCAATGGTCACCCCGCCTTCGGTGAAAGCCCGAAGGCGGGGCGTGGAAACCCCGTCAAAGACGCTCGGTCGAGACATCGGCCGGGTGGCATGCGCGCATGTCCAGCCGGCAACGGTAAAGGCGCATGCGCCTGATCTTTGACCAGGTTTCCAACATCCGGCTTCGGCCGTCGCCCCGAGAGGACATAGGCGCGACGAGAAGCTGAAGCCAAGGTCATCGTCGCGAGAGTGGAGCGACGATGACATTGCTGGTTCTGAACGACGATGCACCCGCCCAGCGGGTGATGCGGGTGCCGGAGGGCGACGCATCGCGCGAGCATCCGTTGCGCGACCTCCTGTTCGATCACCCCGACACACTGCCCCTCCACGAGCTTGATCCCGGGATCGGTCGCATCGTGCCGGTGGCCAAGGAAGTGCACTTGCCAGGGGTCGGTTATATCGACCTGATGCTGGTCTCCGAGCATGGCCGCCTGATCGTGGTTGAGTGCAAGCTGTGGCGCAACCCGCAGGCGCGCCGCGAGGTGGTTGGGCAGATCCTCGATTATGCCCGCGAACTTGCCCGCTATGGCTATGAGGATCTGCAGCGGGTAATCTCGAGCCGGCTTGGGAGGAGCGGCAATGTGCTGTTCGATTTGATCCGGGAAGCCGGTGGGACGATCGGCGAAGCCGAACTGGTCGACCGGGTCGCCCGCGATCTCACCGCCGGACGCCTGCTCCTGCTGGTGGCAGGCGACGGCATCACCGAAGGCACCAGACGGATCGGAGAATATCTCGGCGATGCGGTGGGGCTGGCATTTGATTTCGGGCTGGTTGAGGTCGCGGAATATCGCTTCGTCGATCCCGTCACCGGTACCGAGCGACGGATCGTCCAGCCAAGGCTGCTCGCGCGCACGACCACGATCGAACGCCATTTGATCCGGGTGGACGGACCCGGTCTGACGGTAGCTCCGGTTGAAGCTGGCCCCGATCGAGACCGACCAGCGTCCTCAGGTGCGACCAGCGCGGCCTATGCCGAATGGAAGCGGTTCGTGGAGCGTTTCGTAGCCGAGCTGCGGTTCGACGATCCCGGCCAGCCGCCACCGCGGCTGGGGTCGATCAACTGGATGCGCCTCCCCTTTCCTGGTCCCGGCCTGGTCACGCTGTGGCGGAGCAAGAGCGGCGAGATGGGCGTCCAGTACAAGTTCGAGGATGCCGAAGGCTTGTCCGCCTATCAGCTGCTCGCTGAAGACCGCAAGCAAATCGAGCGCGAGTTTGCCGATGCAGATTTGCCTCCTCCTCAATGGAGCATGCAGGATGGCAAGGCGATGATTGCCATCACGGTGCCGGCATCACTCCCTTGGGATGAGACCGCCGAACAAGCGCAGCGGGCGTGGCTGGCGCGGACGACCAACGTGTTCGTCAACATCTTTCGGCCGCGCCTGTTGCAGCTCACAGGGCAGGAGAGCTGATTGCCGCAACGCCACGGCCTCTCCAAATCGCGGATCGCGCTTTACGAGCAATGTCCGCGGCGGTTGTGGCTATCAGTACATCGACCGGACCTCTCCGAAGAAACCGCCGCGGTTACCGCCAGCTTCGCCGCCGGCCATCGGGTCGGCGCCATTGCCTGCGCGCTTCATCCCGATGGCCATATGATCAACGAGGCGCAAAGTCTCAGCGCTGCCATCGCCGAGACCACCGCGTTGCTAACCTCCGGCTGGGATAAGCCGATCTTCGAGGCCAGCTTCGTCCATGACGAAGTCGTGGTGCGAGTCGATCTGATGCTACCCACATCCGGCGGCTGGCATGTCGCCGAGGTTAAATCGACCAGCTCGGCCAAGCCCTATCAGCTGAGCGATCTCGCGACCCAGCTGTGGGTGCTGCGCCAAGCCGGGGTGCTGGTCGCGAGCGCCGCGATCCGCCATCTCGACGGCAGCTTCACCCTGAGCCGCGAGGGCGACTACGCCGGATTGTTCGCCGATCACATGGTCCACGATACGCTTGAGCCGCTGATCACCGAACGGCCAAGGCTCGTGGCTGAGGCACGGGCGATGCTCGATGGCGAGGAACCGGAGCGCGAGATCGGCGCGCATTGCAATGACCCGTTCACCTGCGCGTTCCAGCATCATTGCGGACAGCATCTGCCGCCAGGGCCGGAATGGCCATCCTCGATCCTTCCGGACATCAGCGGCAAGAAGGTCGCTGCTCATTATGCCGCTCAGGGCATCGATGATCTGACGCTGATCCCGGCATCGGCGATGATCAGCCCCAAGCTCGCACGGGTCCATGCCGCGACAGTGAGCGGTGAAATCTGGCACGACGCCGCCGCGATCCGCGCAGAAACCGACAAATGGCCCTATCCGCACATCTATCTCGACTTCGAGACGATCGCGTTCGCGGTGCCGCGCTGGATCGGCACCCGGCCCTGGCAGCAGGTGCCATTCCAGTTCTCGGCGTTGGTTGTGCACGAAGACGGCACTCCCGAGCAACATGATTATCTGTCACTCGATGGCAGCGATCCGCGCCGGGGCTGCGCCGAGGCGCTGGCGCTGCTTCCGGCCGCCGGCGCCGTGATCGCCTGGAACGCCAGCTTCGAGCGGACCTGCCTGAACGCGCTCGCCGCGCGGTTTGCGGATCTCGCGCCCGCATTGACACGCCTTGCCGCCCGGCTGGTCGATCTGCTGCCGGTCGTGCGCAACCATTTTTATCATCGCGACCAGCGCGGCAGCTGGTCGATCAAGGCGGTACTGCCGACCATCGCGCCCGAGCTTGGCTATGAGGGTCTGGTCGAAATCAAGTCCGGCACCGATGCTCAGTCGGGCTATCTTGAAGCTGTCCATCCCGACACCACAGCTCAGCGGCGGACCGCGATCGAGGCTGCGCTGCTCAGCTATTGCCGGCGCGATGTCGAAGCAATGCGCGTCGTGCTGGAACGATTAAGATAGCGCCGCGCCTTGGTCGCCCCAGACGGGAGTCGCGGCGCACGCACCGCTTATCGATCCAGCCATTTGCCCGGCCTCACCCCAAGCGGCTTGGCCAGCCTCGCTGCAAATGCTGTGATCGGCTGACCAGCATAGCCATGGCGATGCTACCATGGCCGCTTTTGGAGCCGCACCACATTCGCAGGGCGCCCGCTCGGCAGGAACTCGGTCAGCACCCATTTCCAGTTTCGGCGCTGATAGCCGATGAACTGGGTCATACTGTCAACCTGATCGTCGTAGCGGCCGCTCGGAAAGGCCCGCAACTCGGACTTAAACGCCTCGAGCCAAGGGGCCTCGACCGGCAACAATATGTTGCCGGACTCGATCTCGCCAAGGCAACCGATAAACCGATCCTCCTTGCTACCCGCCACATCCCACAGGAACGGCTTGAAAGGTCCGCTGGCGCGCAGATCCTGCCATAGCGAGATGCCCGAGCCGGCGCGCTCGACCAACACGATGTCAGCCTGCCACTGGCGCTTGAGCCGAATGACCGCGCGCTTGAGATCGGGATAATCAAGCCGCTGGCGATAGACATCGAGCAGGTACCATTTGTTGGGACGGAACCCCCAGATCGTGCAGACAGAATAATCGCTGGTCGGTGCCGAGGTCATGCCGGTATCCCAGCTTTGCACGATCTTGAGAAACGCCTCGCGCGGATGATCTTCATCATAGGTGCCGAACCACTCCATGTGGAGCAGATTGCCGTCGGGCGCGATCGGCTGCTGCTGATATTGCGCCGAGAACACCGCCGGCCCCAGATCGCGCCGGATCTGCTCGAGCACCTCCAGGCTTTCGCGATTGGGATCGAGCACATCGCCGACCCGGCGATGGTGGACCTGACGCGGACCGATCGGGATGAACTCGTCCTTTTCGGCAATGGCCGGCAGGTTGAGTTGCTCGAACCCCTGCTCGATCAGCATATTGGGCAGATCATCCTCATGAACGCGCTGCTGGATCGAGACGATGCGTCCTGCCGCCTTGTCATTGAGGCGGGTATAGAGTGCGCTCTTGAACCAGTCCTTGACCTCGTCACGCCGCGCCTGACTGCGCACTTCGTCCGCCTTCATGCAGTCATCGACGATGATCTCCTCGGCACCGAAGCCGGTCACCGAGCCGCCGACCGACACCGCCTTGCGACCACCGCCCATCGTCGTGACCAGTTCAAGCGCCCGATTGCCGCGGTCACTGATCCGGGTGTTGGGGAATAGCTCTTTGTACCAGTCGCTCTCCATCACCCGCCGGGTCATTTCGGCATGGAGCCGGGCAAGGTCCTGGCTGTAGCTTGCGACCATGATCTTGCGCGCGGGGTCATGGCCGAGCGCCCAGGCGACATAGGCGACCGCCGCCGTGGTCGACTTCAGATGCCGGGGCGGCACCGTGATGACCAGCCGCGACTTGCGTCCGGCGAAGGTCTCCTCAAGCGCATGACAGATCGCACGATGATGCCAGTTGATAGCAAGCGGCAGAGAGCCCGTATGGAGATAGTCGAAGCATTTGACGAGCATCACGCTCAAATGTGTGCGCTGGCCCGCCCGGAGCGCCGCGAGCTGTATGGAGGTCAGCATGGCCCGGCCTCCCCATCCGGATCCGGCCGGCCCTCGGCGAGGATGATGTCGCGCAGCAGTGCCAGACCTGCCTGGTCGGCCGCAGTCAGATCCTGGTCGGCACCGGCCGCGTTCAAGGCTTCGGTTACTTCGGGAACGGCGAGCGCGTAAAGTTTGAGAAGCGCGTCAATCGCACGAAGATTGCCCTTGGTCGCGAGCTCGATCAGCTTTTGAATCAGAGCTTCGATCATCGCCACGCGACGCTTGCCGGTCGCGTCCCGCAGGTCGACCTTCTTGGCCATCGCAGCCCGGACGATGGTCTTCAGGTCCAGCGACTTCTTCGGACGTCCCGATGGATTGCCGGAGATTCCTTTCTGGAAGCGGTTGTCGATGGGCGGACGATATTTGCCTGCATCATAATCTCGGCCTGCGGACAGCGAACCCTCCGGCCATAAGGGATCCGAAGTCTGTTCCGGCTCTCCGTCTGGGCGAGCGACTTCTTGGCCCTTGACCGGAGCGCGACGCACGCGTGCCTCGACCGGGCGATCAGATCGAACCTCGAAAACATTGGTTGAGGGAATTTGTGCGAGCGCGCGACGGCGATCCATCTCGCTTTTGGCAACAATAGGCATGGTAAATCTCACGAATCAGAGGGACGAATGGGGCCGCACACGGCGGCCCCAAGGTCGGATCAAGCGGCTTCAGCCGAGGCGGGGTCGCCCGCGCGTTCGACCGCCACGGCGCTGAACGGCTGGCCGGTCGCGGCCAGCACCGCCTGCCCGCCGGTCCGCTCCTGCCAGCGCCTGATCGTCACATCGACATAGCCGGGATCGATCTCGATGCCGTAGCCGATCCGGTCGGTGCGCTCGGCCGCCATGATCGTCGTGCCCGAGCCCAGAAAAGCATCGAGCACGATCTCGCCATGCCGGGTCACGTCACGAATGGCGTCCGCCACGAGCCCGATCGGCTTGACGGTCGGATGGTCCGCCAGATCCTTCATGCGGGATTTGCCAAAGCTGTTGGCGCCGGCATAGGTCCATATATTGCTGCGGTGTCTCCCATGCCGCCCAAGCTCGACACCATCGAAGATGCGCGCCTTGCCCCATCTGGCGATGAGTACCATCTCATGCTGCGACCTATAGGGCGAGCCCATCGAAGCATTGGTCTTGTTCCAGACGCAGAGGTTGATCGGGGTAAGGCCAACCGCTTCGGTGGCGGCGAACAGCTCCGGCAGATGCTTCCAGTCCATACATTGATCGACCACCGCGCCGTCTTCGAGATGCGCGCACATCGGCGTGAGATATCCCGAGAGGAAAGCGATGAACTGGGGCCGATCCTTCTCGCCAAAGGCCATGGCAAAATCCTTGTGCTTGACCTTGCCACGCCCGGAGATGCTGCGCGCCGGAACATTATACGGCGGATCGCAGAACGCCATGCGGCCTTTCTTGCCCTGGAGCAGCTTGTCCCAGTTGCCTTCATCAAGGGATGAGCCGCACAGGACAGCGTGCCTGCCCAGCTGCCAGATATCACCGGGACGGGTGACAGGGTGAGCCGGCGGCTCGGGCACATTGTCCCCTTCCTCCCGATCATCCGCTTCGCCGAGCAGGTCGATCTCAGCGGTCGAGAAGCCGGTGATCTCGACGTTGAACTCGGCCAAAGCGATGATCTCGTCGAACTCGATCTTGAGGACGCCCTTGTCCCATTCCGACAGCTCAGCGAGTTTGTTGTCGGCGATCCGATACGCCTTCACCTGCGCATCGGTGAGATGCGTGATCTGCAACGCGGGAAACATGGTATGGCCGACCCGGCGCGCTGCCTCCACGCGTGCTTCGCCGGCAATGATCACGTTGTTCGGGTCGATCAGCGCCGGCCACATGATCCCGAATTGGCTGATGGACGTCATCAAGGCTGCCATCTGGCGTTCGGAATGTTTGCGTAAGTTACGCTCGTAAGGCCGAAGCTCATCGATCGGCATGCGCTCGATCGGTCCGAGCCTGTCGAACACCTTGTCAAGCGCCTGGTTGCTGTTGTGCCCGATTGTGGGTTGTTTGCGTCTGGTCATGATCGTTCTCTCGTCAGGCCATCGTACAGTCTCCCTACAGACGTTGGCGGTTGACCTCGTCGTCTCCGGCTTCAGCTGGCGAACGGTACGAGGGCGGACACATGTCCGCGCAACGAAGATCGTCGAGTTCGGTAAACATGAGATTAAAGCTTTTTTAGTTATTTTATGCGGGTTCACTGATCACGGTCCGGCGTCCCAGCATTTTCCCTGATCCGCGAAGAATTTTCCCTGTTATCGTAAGCAGGGAAACACCTGCACAAACGGCAGAAATCTGCCGACTTCAGAACATGCCGTCACCCGCAAATCAGCCGGTTCTGCTCAAATTCCCTGTAAATCGCCCGTTATCAGGGAAACTCTTAGCTGAGACTGGTTCGCTCCCGACTGCGTCGCGCGCCATCACTTCCGCGGTTTTCTGCGGGTTACAGAGCGCCCAACTTGGCACATGTGCCAAAAAGTGCGCCAATAATATTTTCAATGGCTTACATGTAGCTTCTTAGCACGCCGAATTGAAGCCGAATGGCACAATTTCAAATATTCTGTCGGCATTGACTCCCAAAATAATAGAAGCGATGTTGCTCCTTCCGGCCCACGGGAAGCCCCGCCAAGGCCCATCCACGGGATAACCGGAAATCATCGAAGGGACCATCTACCCTGCGGGGCGACGTCCCTAGGCAACTCGATGCTGGTTTGACCAAAGCGCTTTGGAAGAACCGGGCCGATGATGTGGTGAACGGCGGTCAAACCGTTCGACCTCCGCGAAATTCCGTCAACCCTCAACGGTTGCGGAGCTCCGCGACCGAAGGGCCAGACATGAAAAAGTCTAACCTAACGGTCGAGGTTAAGATTGCTGTAGATGTTGCGATGATCCTTTTCGCGATTGCTGCAATCATCCACGCGCTGATCTAAACCCGCCCCGACGTTCGAAAGAGCGTCGGGGTTTTCCTTGTGGAAACCAGTTGAATTGGCACACCGCGCCAAGCCTCTACGGACGCTATTCAAGTGTGTGGCAGATCGTGCCATCTACTGGCGTCTTCGGCACCGTGCCAATGGCACAGTCGCTATTTTTGACAGGAAACCCGCAGAAAACTGCCGATGTTATAGTTTCGGGTGCGCCAAACAGTCCGCGATTACGCGGTCTGAGCTCGGAAATCGGATGGTTGCGCAATAGGGACTTCCCGATCCTTGACGAGCATAGCCGAAGCGTCGTGCGATCTTCAGCGTACCTATTCATAGCCCTTGGAATCGGATAGTTCGTTCAGCGGCCCCAATCCCGCTATCATCACTTTTCCATGTCGAGCGCATCGCGCGGCACGAGCTTATCGGGATCATGCGCATAAGCGCGGAGAAATAGATGGGCCGCATGCCTGGCCTGCGCATCCTTCTGGCGCGCGGTGGGGGGATCGCCGACGCCCCACATGCGCTGGAAATGGGCCTCAGCGCCGCTCAGCGCAAACAGATCCTTGCCGGCCGTCTCATAATCGTCGGTCCAGAGAAGATCTGCGAAGTTGGCGCGCAGATATTCACCTATCACATGTTGGGTCTTGCCCGGCCCCTGTTCGAAGAAGATCTTGCTGAGTTCCGGCTGGCGATCTGCGAGGGGCCCGATAAGCCGGAACATGGCGATCACTATCGGTGAGAGTGCGCGTTCGATGATTGAACGGCAGAGCCGCGTCAGCCTCTCGACAGGACCGCCGTCGCCTGGCGGCGGCATGTCCATCTGGCTGCGGATGGCGGCGGCCGTGTCCTCGACCACCGCGGCGAACAGCGCCTCCTTCGAGGGGAAATAGCTCCATAAGGTGCCCTTGGAGCCGCCGAGCTTGGCGGCGATGGCGGACATGCCCGTGTCGGCGTAGCCATGTTCGAAAAAATGCTCGCGCGCAGCCGAGATAATCTGTGCACGCCGCGCAAGCCTTTGGCTCTCTCGCTTACCGATCGTCATAACCAGACCATATGGTACGATATCCTGACATGACAAGCCCCAAACCAGCCAATCCAAAATAGCATACTTGATCGTATGCTATCCGAGTCGGGCGGCAATGCTCTTCCAGGCAGAACTTCCCTATGCACAGCGTGAGATCGCTCTAGGCCGTAAATACCGGAAAATACACTGCTTTGAATAATCGTACTTCATGGTACGACTTTAATGTTGACATTTATGCGCCCGAGTCGCAAAGCGCATTTCGTACTCACCAGTACGGCTAAGGAATTCAATATGACACGCTCCCGCTTCCGCGGGCTGGCCATTTTGTTGGCTGGCTCGGCGACCCTTGCTGCTTGCGCCTCGGTGCCAGACCTCGGGCATCGGCCCGAGATCCGCCCCGCCCGGCAATTTGCGACCGGTCAGAGCTTCGCCTCATCCGCCGCTCCCTGGCCGCGGGAAAACTGGTGGTCCGCCTATGACGATCCCCAGCTCGATAGGTTGATGAGCGAGGCGCTCGCCGCATCCCCGGACCTTGCCGCCGCCTCGGCGCGACTACGCGCCGCCCAGGGCTATGCCCAGCAGGCCGGCGCCGCGCTCGCACCGCAGATCGACGCCACAGCCAGCGGCGGCCTCGTCCAGCAGAGCGAGAATCAAGGCATTCCGTCCGCGTTTGTGCCAGACGGCTGGGAGAAGACCGGGAAGCTTGGACTGACTGCCTCGCTCGATCTCGATCTGTGGGGCAAGAACCGCGCCGCGCTCGCCGCCGCGCACTCCGATATTGACGCTGCCTGCTTTGAGCTGGCGGAAGCGCGGCTGGTGCTCACCACCGACATCGCCACCACCTACGCGGATCTCGCGAAGCTTTACGCCCAGCGTGACGTGCTGGAGTCGCAGCTTGCGATCCGCAGCGATACGTTGAAGCTGGTATCCGACCGAGTCGACGCCGGCCTCGACACCCGCGCCGAACTGAAGCAGGCACAATCCCGCGTCCCCGCCGCCCGCGCCGAACTCGCCGCGACGGACGAAGCGATCGCGCTTACCCGCAACGCCCTCGCCGCGCTCACCGGCGCCGGCCCCGATCGCGGCTTGAAGATCGAACGCCCGCGCGTCTCGCTGTTCACCGCACGCGGTCTCCCCGACAATGCGGGCATCGATCTCGTCGGCCGCCGTCCCGACATCGCTGCTGCCCGCGCCGCGGTCGAGGCTGCTGCAAGCCGGATCAAGGTCGCCCGTACCGCCTTCTATCCGAATATCAGCATCTCCGGCCTGATCGGCTTGCAGTCGCTCGGTTTTAGCAATCTGCTCATGGGCAGCTCAGCCTTTGGCAATGTCGGCCCGGCAGTGACGCTGCCGATCTTTCACGGCGGCGCGATTTCCGGCCAGTATCGCGGCGCGCGCGGCAAATATGACGAGGCCATCGCCCGTTACGATGCAGGCGTCGTCGCTGCGTTCAAGCAAGTCGCCGACGCGGTCACCAGCCGCAATGCGCTGACGGTGCGGCTCAGCGAATCCCGGCAGGCGCTCGCGGATGCCGAGGAAGCCAACGCCCTCGCCCGCAAACGCTACGAAGGCGGACTTTCCACTTATCTCGACGTGCTCAATGCCGAGGAAGGCGTGCTCGCCGCGCGCCGCACCGTCGCCGAGCTTCAGACCCGCGCCTTCACGCTCGATGTCGCCATGGTCCGCGCGCTCGGCGGCGGCTTCACCACAACCTGACGCCAGCCCAACAGGAGGACGATTCCATGACCACGCTCCAACGTGCCGCCCGCCATTGGGCAACCCGCACCATCGCTATCGGCGCTGCCATCAAGCTGGCCATCGGCATCGTCGCCTACGCTTTGCTCACTGACATGCACCAGCTCGCCACCGCGGCGCTGTGAGCCCTCACCAGATTGAAGAAAAAGGAATTTACCTATGGCTGATTATGACCCCCAGGAAGCCGGTGCTTTCACGATCGACACCGAACTTCCTCCGATCTGCCGCCCAGACAAGGCCGCCAAGCGCAAGCAGCTGTTCCTCGCTCTCGGCGGGGCGATCGCGGTGATCGGCGGCGGCTATGCGCTGTTATCCGACGGCGATCATGTGACCACCGAAAATGCTTATGTGGCTGCCGATGTCGCGCAGGTAACGCCGCTCGTCGCGGGGCCGGTCGCCTCGGTAGCGGTGGTGAATACCCAGGCGGTGAAGCGCGGCGACATTCTCGTCCGTCTCGACGATACCGACGCCCGCATCGCGCTGGCCAAGGCGGAAGCCGAATGGCAGCGTGTCCGTCGCCAGTTTGGCCAGGTGATCGCCACGGGCGGCGCACTCGAAGCGCAGGTTCGGGCTGGGGACGCGGGGGTGGGTAATGCCCGCGCTCAGTTGGATGTCGCCACCGCTGCGTTCGCCAAGGCCAAGATCGATCTGGACCGCCGCCAGCGTCTCGCTGACTCCGGCGCCGTCTCGGGCGAGGAGCTGACCATCGTGCGCAATGCCTATGCGGCCGCTGAGGGCAGCCTCGCCCAAGCGCGCGCGGGGCTGGCGCAGGCCAACGCCGCGCGCGCCGCGGCGGAGGGCAGCCATGCCGCCAACGACGCATTGGTCGCCGGCACCACGATCGACACCAATCCCGATGTCGCAGCGGCAAAAGCCAAACTCGATCAGGCGCGGGTCGATCTCGCCCGCACCGTGATCCGAGCGCCGATTGACGGCGTCGTCACCAGCCGGCAGGTCCAGATCGGCCAGCGCGTCGCCGCCGGCAGCCCGGTGATGACGATCGTTCCAGTGCGCACCGTCTATGTCGACGCCAATTTCAAGGAAGGCCAGCTCGGGCGCGTCCGCCCCGGCCAGCCGGCCGAGCTGACCTCCGATCTCTACGGCGGCAAGGTGGTCTATCACGGCAAGGTTGCAGGCTTCTCCGGCGGCACCGGATCGGCCTTTTCGCTGATCCCGGCTCAGAACGCCACCGGCAACTGGATCAAAGTGGTCCAGCGCCTGCCGGTCCGCATAACGCTCGATCCCAAGGAACTGGTCTCGCATCCCTTGCGCGTCGGCCTCTCGATGGAAGCCGCCATCGACGTCTCCGGCAAGAACTGAGGTGACATCATGAACGCCAACGCATCACGGCCGGCGCCGCTCACCGGAACCACCCTCATCCTCGCCGGGGTGGTGCTGGCGCTCACCAACTTCATGGTGGTGCTCGATACCACCATTGCCAACGTCTCGGTCGCGCATATCGCCGGCGGGCTCGGCATCTCCTCGACCGAAGGGACGTGGGTCATTACCTCCTATGCTGTCGCAGAGGCGATCTGCGTACCGCTCACCGGCTGGCTCTCGCGGCGCTTCGGCACGGTGCGTGTGTTCGTGGGCGGAATGATGGGGTTCGGCATCTTCTCTTTCCTTTGCGGCATCGCGCCGACGCTCGGCGCCTTGGTTGCCTTCCGTATCGGCCAGGGCATCTGCGGCGGCCCGCTGATGGCGCTCAGCCAGACGCTGCTGCTGCGCGTCTTTCCCAAGGACAAGCATGCCATGACCATGGGCATTTGGGGGGTGACGACGCTGACTGCGCCGATCTTCGGCCCGATCCTCGGCGGCACCATCAGCGACAATTGGGGCTGGCACTGGATCTTCTT
>Ga0157380_10001848_pt1 | contig 13995 bp, 9 predicted proteins | sample S35metaG_FD_119757 | JGI IMG/M metagenome (GOLD analysis project Ga0157380, IMG submission 119757) | Switchgrass rhizosphere microbial communities from Kellogg Biological Station, Michigan, USA - S3-5 metaG | ecosystem: Host-associated > Plants > Roots > Rhizosphere > Soil | place: USA: Michigan... | reverse complement strand
CATAGATTGCCAGCCACCCCCATAGATGGCCATCAAAACGACGTGGCAACCTATGACCAAGTTGGCAACCTATGCAGCGAAGCGGCGGAACGGGAGGACGCGGCATGAGCACGCTTGAGGACGCATTGCTTGACGTGAAAGCAACTATCGGGTACGACGATGGCGTGGCCAAGCGGTTCAGCGATCAGATTCGACAGGCCGTCGATGCCAGCGACTTGAGTCGCTACGCAATCTGCAAGGCGCTGGGCATTGACCAAGCGGTGATGAGTCGATTCATGGCCGGCGCGGGAATGGAGCTGGCGAACATTGATCGACTGGCGGACCTGTTGGGGTTAAAGGTGAAGCGCCCTGCCAAGCGGCGGGCGGGAAAGGCACGGTGAACGATGGCAAGTGTCTCGCGTGATGCAAATGGAACCAAGCGAGTGCTGTTCACGGACGGCGATGGAGACCGCCGATCAGTGCGGCTGGGCAAAACATCGACGAAAACGGCGGATGCGTTCAGGCTGCGTGTGGAGGCGTTGAACACCGCCCGGATCACGGGAACGCCTTGGGATGCCGAGTTGTCGGCATGGGTTCGCGACTTGCCCGACGTAATCTATGCCCGGCTTGTCCGCGTGGGGCTGGTTGAACCCCGCGTCAAGGCCGAAGTGATGACGCTGGCCAACCTGTTGGATCGATTCGAGGCGGCGGCGGTGGTGAAGCCGGCGACGAAAGCAGCGTACCGGCAAACTACGGGCAGTCTGCGCGATCACTTCGGTGGCAATACCCCTGTGAACTCGCTGACGCCGGCCCTTGCCGATGAATGGCGGAAGGCGATCACCGAAGTGGCAGAAGGCGAGAAGACACTGGCTCCGGCCACGGTGTCCAAGCGAGTCAAGGTCGCAAAGGCAATCTTCACGAAGGCCGTAAGGTGGGGAATGATCCCATCGAATCCATTTGTAGACCTGCGGGCTGGTTCGCAATCGAATCCCGATCGGGCATTTTACGTTTCACCTGAGACAATCCAAGCGATCTTGACGACGTGTGCCGACGACCAGTGGCGTGGAATCGTGGCAATCGTGCGCTATGCCGGCTTGCGGTGTCCATCGGAAGTTGTAGGGCTAACCTGGGGCGACGTGAACTGGGAAAAGGGACGGTTAACGGTGCGAAGCCCCAAGACCGCGCGGCACGAAGGCCATGCGATGCGCGTTGTTCCGATCGCACAGGAGTTGCGGCCGATCCTGCAAGACTTGTTCGATGCTGCCGAAGTGGGGAGCGAAGCGATCATTCCCCGGCTGCGCGATCCGCGATTGAACCTACGAACGCAATTCCGCCGCATCATCGACCGCGCCGACGTGAAGCCGTGGCCCCGGTTGTTTCACAACCTGCGAGCATCATGCGCCTGCGACTGGGTAGAGCGGTTCCCAGCTCACGTTGTGGCGAGCTGGCTGGGACACAGCCCTCTCGTAGCGGCTCAGCACTATTTGCAAACCCGCGATGCGCATTTCGACCTTGCGACAAGCGGCGCAAAATGCGGCGCGCCTGAGGCGCAAAATGCGGCGCAGCACCCGTCCGCACCGGATCGCACCCATTCGCAATTTGACTCAGAAACCCCTCATTTTGTTGGAGTTTCGCAAGGCGACGCGAACAAGCGCGACGCCTTGCGAAACCATCCAATGGGCCAGAAAGGACTCGAACCTTCGACCTCGCCCTTATCAGGGGCGTGCTCTAGCCAACTGAGCTACTAGCCCGTTTTCCGCCGTGATTTGGCACCTCGTGCCGCGTTGCGGGTCGGGAGTATAGCACGTCCCGACGGGCTGGACGGGTCATTGGAATGTCGAGCCGCGCCATCATGCCGGCACGCCGCTCAGAGCCTGGTTCCACTGCACGGTCAGGTTGTCCAGCAGCAGCTTCATGTTCACGTTGGAGTCAAGCTGTCGCTCGGCCTCGGCCAAGAGGTCGATCGCCACGGCCCATCGTTCCACGTCATCGTTCAACGCGGCCAGTTGTTTCCGCGCGTGTGCGGCAAGCAGCGCAAACAAGTGCCGCGTCGCGTCCTTGTTGGCGGCGTCTTTGCTGGCGTTCTTGTGGTTCGCCACCCATGCCTTGGCGAAAGCATCCGCCAGTTCACCCAGCGTCGCGCCCATCTGCACCGGGAACTTGCCGCGCCAGAGGTCGGCCAGCATCGGATCGAGCTTCGCCTGCCATTCTGCAAAATCGTACTCCATCGCCACCACCGCAACGCCCGGCGAACCCTCGGCAAACTCCAGCGCCCACACTTGTTCACTTGCTGACCTCTGACCTCCGACCTCTGACTTCTGTTCCTTCAACCACTGCTTCATCGCTTTCTCATCCAGCCTTCCGAACCGCACTTGCTGGCAGCGGCTGTGGATGGTGGCGTACAAATCCTCGGGCTGGCTGGTGATGAGGAAGAACCATGTCTGCGGCGGCGGCTCCTCCAGCGTCTTTAACATCGCGTTCTGCGCCTCGCGGGCCAGCAGTTCCGCTTCATCAATGATGAACACCTTGCCGTGCCCGAGCATTGCGGTGCGGTATGCGGCCGCTTCGTGAATGGTCTCGCCCGCCTTGCCGCCGATCACGCGCTCGCGCAAGAGGTCGATGGGGATGTTGGTCTGCTTCTTGTCGCGAAGTTTGGAATCCTCTGAGTAGAGCACCAATTCCTTGCGGATAATGTGCAGGTCGGGATGCGTGCCCTGCGTGATCTGCTGCTGGATTCTTGATTCGTGTCCTAAGCGCGACGGATTGGTCAGGGCATCGGGCAGCGCTCGCAGTTCCGGATCAAGCAGCACGCGGGCGAGCCGCATGGCAGTCGTGAACTTCCCCACGCCCTTGGGGCCGGAGAAAATCCACGCGTGATGGAAACGGCCACTGTTGAGGGCGGACTGGAGGATCTCAAGGGCGCGGTCCTGGCCCAGGATTGGAGAGGCCGATTCAAACATTCCGGGCATGATACGGGCTTGCCGCGGCATCGCCGCCGATTGACAATCCGACCGGCTGATTTGACCATGCTCCGCCATGCGGGAGGCGTTGCAACCGCTGGATGATCTGACCGCGCGCGGTGACGCTTCGCTTTCGCCTCGCGGCTGGGGCGTCAGCATGCTGGCAATCGCGCTGGCCATTGGCATCGCGCTCGGACGTCACCAAAGTCAATCCGATGATGGTCCGCTCGTGTGGCCATGGCTGATCGCGGCCGCGATATTCTGGCTCCTGACCTTCATCACGCGCCGACACTCACCTTTGCTCGGCCTGCCGCTGCTCTCCATCAGCATGATGCTGCTGGGTGCGGGTTGGTACTCGGCGCTGCACGAGCGCACCACGCCCGACAACCTCATGGCATGGGTGGGCGATGAACGTCTGCTCGTGCGCGTGGAAGGCACCGCGCTCAGCCCGCCGGTGCTGCGAGCGCGAACCGCAGGCTCGATGGCCAAGTTCGACTATCGCGAGCCAGCGACGTACTTCCGTCTGCGCGTGGATGCGCTGATCGATCGCCATCAACAGCGCGTTCCGATTCATGGCGAGGTGCTGGTGCGCGCCGATGAAACCGTGCAGCCGTTCCGCGCCGGGTCGAAGATCGCAGCGCTCGGTTTCCTCACGAGGCCGGTCGGGCCGAGAAATCCCGGCGAGTTCGATTACCGCGACTATGCCAAGAGCCTTGGCCAGGCGGGCATCCTCACTGTCGCCGGGCGCGATCTGCTGAGCATTGAACCCGCACCGCCTCGACACTTCCTGCTCGCGGCGTATCTCAACGCGCAGCATCACTTGCGGCTGAAAGCCAGCGCGTGGCTGCGGGCCGACCTGCCCGAAACCGAACGTACCGAGCGCGATTCCATGCTCGCCAACCTCCTGCTCGGCGAGCGCGATGCCCAGATCGACGGCTGGTACGAGTCGTTCCAGCGCGTTGGCCTGGCCCACATCATGGCCATTTCGGGCTTCCACCTCAGCGTGCTCGCCGGGTTCGTGCTGCTGACGGCGCGCTTGATCGGCGGCTCGCGGCGCATGCACGGCTGGCTGGTGATCGCCATCGTGCTGCTGTACCTCTTTCTGGTGGAGGTCCGCATGCCAGTGCTGCGCGCGGGTGTGATGACGATTGCAGGGTGCCTGGGCCTGATCTTCAGCCGTCGATTGCGAGTGGGCGGATTGGTCTCGTTCAGTGCGATACTGCTGCTCTTGTGGAAGCCTGACCAGGCGTTCAATGCGGGATTTCAGCTCACCTACGGCACGGTGCTGGGATTGATCCATCTCGTGCCGCCGGTGCGAGCGCGATGGTTCGGCAGGCCTGATCCTGAAGCGGCCACTGTTGGCGAAATGTTCAAGCAGTGGTTCTGCACAGCCCTCGTGGTTTCGATTGTGGCATGGCTGATCGCGACGCCGATCGCGGTTTGGCACTTTGGCATGATCTCGCCGCTCGGCATCGTGCTTAGCGTAGTCGCGGTGCCGTTGTCGGCGGTGATCTTGATGCTGGGCTACATCAAGATCGTGCTGAGCGCGATCCTGCCCAGCGCGGCTCTGCTCCTGGGCATTCCGCTGGCGCTCGGGGCCGATGTACTGCTTTCGCTGGTGATGACAGCGGACAAGCTGCCGCTGGCTGTCGTGCAGGTGCCTCCGCCATCGTCGATGTGGACGTTGCTGGCGATCGCCGCGGTCATGTGGTGGTGTCTGGCACGCAGCAAGCCGGCTTGCCGATTCGCACGGATCTCCATTTTCATCCTCGCCATTTGGCTGTGCTTGCCTCTGCTGCCGATCAATTTCACAGGCAGGTCCGCCCTGCGCATCGACATGTTCGCAGTCGGCGATGGCTCTTGTTACGTGTTGCGCCAAGGGGGTTCGACGGTCGTCTTCGACGCCGGCTCCAGCACCGATCTCAACGCCGGCCGTCGGTCGATCATCCCGGCCATGCGGCGGCTGGGCGTGCACGCCATCGACGCCATCGCCATCAGCCATGCCAACCTTGATCACTATTCAGCGGTGCTGGAATTGGCCGGCGAATTCAACATTCGCGAACTGCTCGTCGCCCCGCAGCTTCTGGCCGAAGTCGAGAACGATCCGCTCGGTCCGATCTCGCACGTGCTGGCCGGCCTGTCGCGGAATCGCGTGACGATCACACCAATCCACCGAGGGTCCACACGCGATTTCGGCGGCATGAAATGGACGTGGCTGCATCCGGGCCCTGACGACTCATTCTCGCTGGTCAATGATCGCTCGCAGGTCATCCGCGTTGATTCAAACGACAAGTGTGTGCTGCTGTGTGGTGATATTCAGCGAACGGCCATGGCCGAATTGCTTTCTCACACAAATCAACCACAACTGATTGCGGACGTGATGGAGTTGCCCCACCACGGAAGCCATCACGAAGCTGCAGTTGAGTTCGTCAGCATTGTGAAGCCTTCGCTCGTACTGCAATCCACTGGTTGGGGTCGCTGGTCGCGCGACGAATGGTCCGACGAATTTCATGACATCACACGCTTGGTCACCGCACGGGACGGCGCATGCTGGGCCCGCATCGAACCCGACGGCTCCATCACGCACGGCACATTCCTGCGAACAGGTGAACACGTCGGCGGCGATCAGGAATGATCGCATCGCTTCAGCGAGACGATTGAACCGCAAGGAGCAAGGACGCGGTCCGCCACCTCTTTGTCTCAGTGCTCTCTGTGATCTCGGGCGGTTCTCTTTTTTGCGCGGGCCGCAAGGTCCTCGCAGTTATCACCGCGATGAACCGCGACATCGCATTTCTTGCGCGAAAAAAATCTTGCCGAGCCTCGGAAAACCGCTGCACAAAACTGGCGCGGCGTTCGTTGATTGCCGATATGCCCAAGCTGCGCCCGCCCAGGGAAGGACGGTCGCGCCGCATCCATACTTTTCTCTTCGCACGCACCCTCCGGAAGTCAAGGACCAGACCCATGCGTGGTGCCACCGCTCCTGTGATCGATCGTCCGGTTCGACGCTCGCGCTCCAGAAAAACCCGAGAAATCACGGCACCCGGCGTCGATCTTCGTCCGGGAATGCGGTTTGCCGATGCGGCCGCAACCGAGCTTGAATCCGCCGTGCGCAGCACGTGGATTGAGTTCAAGCAGTTGCCGCATCCAGACCAGTTCGAGTTCGAAGTGAGCGATCCCGAAACGCTGCAGCAGTTCGCACGCCGTGCCGCGCTGCGCGATTGGCTGATCATCCACTACATGTCGGGGCATGTGCAGCGAATTGCACAACGCCTGCACAAGCATCTGCCGCCGCTTGTTGAACTCGATGATCTCATCAACGAGACCTACGACGCACTGGTGGGATTGATTGAGGGCTTCGACCTCGCCAAGAACAATCGATTCGAGACGTACTCCAGTACCCGGCTTCAGGGCGCGATGCTCGATTACCTGCGATCCATCGATCCCGCGCCTCGCCTCGTGCGTTACCGTGCCAAGAAGGTGCAGGCCGCCATCGAGCAATTCCGCAAGCTCAGCGGCCGCGCGCCCTCGTTCGAAGAGCTTCGCCGTCACATGGCCATGTCGGAACGAGTGTTTGCCAAGTTCTGGCGCGATGCCCGCCCGGCCCTCATGATCAACTTCAACAGCGCCAGCGGCGGCAGCGCGGCCGATGCATCCGTCATCGAGGACCTGGAGGGAATGGATGGCTTCCAGGATCGCCACACGCCCGCGCCGCTCTCGCAGCCCGAGCGAGAAGACCTGCGGCAGTGGATCACCAAGGGCTTTGCCCGCCGCGACCGGCTGATCCTGGTGTTGTATTATTATGAGCAGATGACCATGCGAGATATTGGCGACACGCTGGGATGCAGCGAATCCCGGGTGTCGCAGCGGCTCGATGTCATTCTGAAAGTGCTCCGCGCCCGGCTGGACCAAGCACGGACGCGCCGCGAACTTGTTGAACGCTGAAATGTGCCGGTCCTTGGCACGTTGACCCGGATCAAGGGGAGAACACCGCCGGCGGAACGCGATTTGAATCGCGAACCGCCGGCGGCTTGTTCCGGGTTCAAAACTGCGGGTCCGTCCGCGATCAGGGCTGGCACCCCCAGTGGCCGATTACGTACAGCAGGTCTGCCACGTTCACCGGGTCGACGCCGTCGACTTCGCCGATCGGCATCCCGTCCTGCCACGGCCCCCACGCTCCGACCACCGCCAGCAGGTCCTGCACATTCACCACGCCATCACGCACAGTGTCGGCATTGGGCGGTCGCACGAGTACGATGGCTGCCGTGGTGGTGTACACCAGGATGAACGTGACGCCATGGCACGGCGCGGGTGTGACCAACTCGATGCTGTTGAATTGGCCTGTGCGGCCACCAGCGGCGTTCACCGCAATGAATTGCATGCCAGGATACGGAATGAGCCCATCAGCAATCCGCAACCGGAGCTTGCCGCCAAAGGTCGCCGCACCGCTGATGTTGACGCGGTCGTTGGCTGAAGATCCCGGTACGCCTCCCAACTCGATATCGACCACGCCGGTTGGATTCATCAACAGGTCGCCCTGCACGGTGATGAGTCCGCCAAACGAGGGATTGGCCGAATCAGGATCGAGCACGCCCGACATGACGACATTGCCGACCAGGAGTCCGTCGCCGCGAAGCGTCGCGCCGTTCTGAACGCCGATACCTGTCAGACATTCGATGCGTCCGCTGTCGATCGTCGTCTCACCGCCGAGCACAGCCTGGTTGGAATCCACCAGGGTGACAACATGGCCACCGACCTCCAGCTCACCGTTGTAGCTGAAACCGGACGTGGTGGTGTCGCCGATGCTCAAGGTTCCTGTCGCGCGGATGAGTGCGCCTGTTTCGCCCGAGATATCCACCTGGCAGGTGCCCGAACCCTCGTACCCGCCGCCATTGCCGAAATGCAGTTTCGTCCCTGTGATCAGGTTGCTGTTGGTGTTGAACAGGGTGCCGTTGACAGTGAGTCCGGTGCCGCTGGCCTGAATCAGGCCGCTGTTGAAGATGTCGGCGTTGATGACGCCGGCTCCGCCGATCAGACCGCCGGCCATGTTGGTGATGCCGTTAGCGGCGGTCAGGGTTCCTGCATCGATGAGCAAATCACCGTTGACCCCCACGGTGACCGTGTCGGCATCCACAACGCCGCCAGCATTGATGTCGAGCAAGCCTGTTCCGCCATCGGGGTCGCTGCCGACGAACAGCACATCGCCTACATCAGCGATTCCGCCGTCGTTCACCACCAGGGACCCAACGCCTGCCGCCACACCCGAGGAATTGCGACCGAGAAGCAGATCGCCGGTCACATTCAACCGCGAGGGAAGCAGGCCAGTGTCCTCGACAGTGATCGAGCTCTGCGAGGCCGAACCATTGGCCACCACGAGGTCACCGCCGAACGAGGCTACGCCGCCATTCTCCATCAGCATGGTCACATCGCCGCCGGCGCCGATGCGCGACTGGCTTGTTCCGTCGACGTCCAACTGCGAAACGCTGATGGGCGCGACAGTGAATCCCGAAATCAGGATGTCCACTGTGGACGAGCTGCTGCTGCCGGCCAAGAACTGGTCCGCGACGCGGACCAGCCCGCCGCCCGTGATGTTCATGGTGGCCGAGCCGTTGTTGCCGATCGTGAGATCGGCACCATTGCCCACGATAAGGTCGGCATCATCGTCGTTCACGTTCAGCGTTGCGTCGCTCCCGGTCACGTTGCCGACAGTCGTTGCGCCGTTCACGGTGAACGTGCCGGTAGTGAGCGCCAGCAGCCGTGTGTCGCCCGACACCGTGCCCATCAGCAAGGAATTGCTCACGGTGTGGGGATTGGTGAGGGTCAGTGTGACCGCACCCTCGCGATAGGTCTGCGTCAGGCTGCCTGGCACGGTCGCGTTGAGCGTGACGGTGTACGTCGCGTTCAGATTGAACAGCCAGTCATCGGTCGCGGAAGGAACCTGTGATGGGCTCCAGTTCGCCGCGGTGGAAGCGCTCCCGCCCAGCGCGTTGCTCCAGGTAATGACTGCACCGTCGGCCGAGTTCAACGCGCCAAGGGTGGCCACGATGGCAGTCACCGCGGCTGTGCGGGGGCGCTGCACCAATCGCCTCAACCCGCGGAGCAGTTGCTCCGGCAACGGTTCCGGATTTCCATGCACCAGCATGGTGCGCAGCAATTCAGCTCGCACATCCGCAACAGGGTGGAGTTGGTGGTCAGTCAGGGGCAGTTTCTTCGTTTCGGCGTTCATGAATGGTGATCCTCGTGCGGCTTCACCCAGACGGCCGCACTCACCTCACGCAGGAATCTCGCCACGCGCCTGATTTAGGACCGGTTTTTCTGAATTCATGGCCAAATCCCCGGGCATTTCCCGACCAAGGCGCATCGGAACGCCATTGCCGACCGTTAGAATTGACCCCAGCCCAGCATGCCCGATGCCCCCCAAAATCAAGTCACGCGCCTGCTTGCTGAACTTGACGGCGGCGATCGGGCGGCGGCCGAGCGGCTTTTCCCGTTGGTCTACCACGAACTGCGCGCCTTGGCCGGTTCGTTTCTGGCCGAGCAGCGCCCGAACCATACGCTGCAGCCCACCGCGCTGGTCCACGATGCGTATCTGAAAATGGTGAATCAGCCAGCCGGCGCGTTCAACAGCAGCGCGCACTTTTTTGCAGTGGCAGCCAAGGCGATGCGGCAGATCCTGACCGACCACGCGCGCAAGCACGCCGCCGCCAAGCGCGGCGGAGCCGATGCCCACCGCGTGGAGCTTCACGACGAGGTCGCCGTGACGGCGGACCGTTCGATCGATCTTGTCGCGCTCGATGAAGCGATGATCCGCCTCGCCGAACTTGATGACCGCAAGGCCAGAGTCGTCGAGTTGCGGTTCTTCGGCGGTTTGACCAACGAAGATGTCGCCACTCTGCTGGGTGTCTCCCGCGCCACCGTCGCCGACGACTGGACGGTGGCCCGTGCGTGGTTGCGCAGCGAACTGGCGCGTGACGATTTGAACTGATTGGCAGCGACTCCTCTATGGAACGGCATCTCTTTCAGCGCGCCTCTGAAGTGTTCCTCGCCGCGCGATCGATACCGGCTTCGGATCGCGAAGCGTTCGTTCAGAACTCCTGCGGCGATGACGACGCCCTGCGCGCCCAAGTTCTGGCGATGCTGCGCAGCGACGAATCGACCGGCAACGTGCTCCATACCGGCGATGTCTCGAACGGCTTTTCTGAAGCGCTCGGCGCCATCGCGCGGCAGGCGCTCAGCGAAGCCTCCGACCAGAGTCGCAACATCGGAACGGGCGGCCGGCCCACGTTTGATCTGCCGCCTCTGCCGCTGCCCGAACGAATTGGCCGCTATCGCATCATTCGACAGATCGGCCAAGGCGGCATGGGCGTGGTGTTCGAAGCTGAGCAGGACACGCCGCGTCGCCGCGTCGCCCTGAAAGTCATCCGCGCCGGCGTGCTGTCGGAGTCGGCCATGCGCCGCTTCGCCCGCGAGGTACAGGTGCTCGGCCGACTTGAGCATCCGGGCATCGCCCGCATTTATGACGCCGGCACGCACACCTCGGCCACCGGCGAACCCATCCCGTATTTCGCCATGGAGCTGATCGAGGGTGCGCCGGTTGATGAGTTTGTGCGCCGCCACGCACTGCCGCTGCGCGACACCCTGGAATTGCTCGCCGACATCGCCGACGCGCTGCAGAACGCCCACAGCAAGGGTGTGATCCATCGCGATCTTAAACCAGGGAACGTTCTGGTGGAGGAGCAACCGCTGGCGGATTCGCACGGCGCCGATTCTCCACTCGGTGGATCAATCTTGGAGAAGCCGCAAGCGGCCGCTCCCCGCATCCTCGATTTCGGAATCGCACGCGTGCTCGATCCTTCCGCCGACACTGCTGGCGCGGCCGAAGTCACCGCCATGCTGGGCACGCCGTTGTTCATGGCTCCCGAGCAGGTCACCGGCGACCCGCTTGACATCGATATCCGCACCGATGTGTACGCATTGGGAGTGATCGCTTGGTGCGTACTTTGCGGCCAGCCGGCATCGCAACTGTTTCACGAAGGCGCGCCGCGCGCCAGAGATCTGACCGACCTGCTCAAGACAAAGACCGCGCGGCGGCTCGGCTCCATTCACCCCGAACTGCGAGGTGATGTCGAAACCATCGTGGCCAAGGCGCTCGAATACGACAAAACACGGCGCTACCAGACCGCCGCCGAGTTCGCGGCGGACCTGCGCCGATACCTGCGGCACGAGCCAATCCTCGCCCGTCCGGCTAACCTGGCCTACCAGTTCCGCAAGTTCGCGCGACGCAACCGCGCGCTGGTAATTGGTGTGGCGGCGGCCGTGGTGTTGCTTGTGGCTGGCGTCATCGGCACCAGCCTTGGGATGAACCGCGCCTTGCGCGAAGCCGACAAAGCCCAGCGCATGAACACGTACCTGCGTGGCATGATCTCGTTCCTTGATCCATCGCAGATGCAGGGGCAGGAAGTCACGCTGCGGCAAGTGCTCGACAACGCCTCACAGCGCGTCGACGCAGAACTCGGCGGTCAACCGGAGGTGGCCTGGGAGATGCTCGCATTGATCGCCGACGGCTACTTTCGCGTCACCGACTACGCCCAATCTGAAACGCAGGCTCGCCATGCTTTGAAGGTTTGCATCGAACATTTTGGCCCCGATGACGACCGCACCGGCGCGGCGCACGACCTTCTGGCGCGGGCGCTGTTCTTCGCCAACAAGGTGCCCGAAGCACAGGTCGTTCAGCGCGAGGCATTGCGGGTCAACCGCCTGCACTTCGAAGACTATGACCCGACGGTGCTGATGTCGTTTCGTGAACTGATTCACATGCTGCAACTTCAGGGAAAACCCGATGAGCTTGAATCATTGACCGACGAGGCGATGCGCGGCTGGCGTTCCATGCCGCGCGGAGTCGGGCTTGAGCACGCTGAGGCAACGCACATCATGGCCGACGTGCTGGCCGTGCAGCATCGTGCGTCCGAGGCCGAGCCGCTCTACCGCGAGTCGCTGGCGATGTATCGCGCCCTTGTGGCTGAGGGGCACTGGTCGCAGGACTATCTGGTGGCACTCCGTGACCTCGCGATTCTCCTTGAGTTGACACAGCGGAATCAGGAGGCCGAGGCGCTCAATCGCGAAGCGGTCGAGGTGTGCCTGCAACGCTACGGCCGCGTTCATGATGACACAATGTTGTCGATGGTTGGCTTGCTGGGCAAGCTGCGCACGAGCGATCAACTGGAAGAGGCAGAGTCAGTAGCCGTGGACATTCTCGACATCGCGCGCCAACTTCAGGGCGACCACAACCGCGATGTGGCTTCCGCTCTGCTGAATCTGGGCGTCATTGTGCGGCAGCGCGGCCGGCCGGCCGAGGCTATCGAGCACTTTTCAAAATCCGTGGCGATGATTCGCAGCATTGAGCCGGTCAATCGGCCTGAACTGGCCAAGGGTTTGGGTGGGTTGGGCGTTTCTCTCCTGGATGACGGCCGCCCAGCCGAGGCCGAAGCGCCGCTGCGGGAATGTTTGAGCATCCGCCAGGAAATGTTTCCGCCCGATCATCCCAACATGGCGATGGTGAACGGCGCGATCGGGGCCGTGCTGGCAGAGAAGGGCCAGTACGACGAAGCCGAGCCGTTGCTGACCGGAGCTTTGCGCGTGCTGCAGAATGCGCCCGGTGCGCTGCCTATGAACGTGAACGATGCACGACGGCGCGTCGTGCGGCTTTACGAATTGTGGGGCAAACCCGAACAGGCGGCGGCGTATCGCGAGTGACTCTCGGCCGACTGCCTAATCCACGTCCTTGTCGCCCGGTTCGATGGCGTCCGGTGTGCTCATTGCCGTGTTGCGCGACGCCTTGCCCTTCGCCAGCACGATGCCGCGCTTGGAACCTTCGATGAATTCCACGTACTCACGCACGATCGGTCTATCGATGCGTTCGCGCAATACCTCGACGGCCTTCTTCGGCGGCATGCCGCGCCGATAGAGGGTTGTGTACACCCAACGCACGGCGTTGATGTCTTCGGCTGATGCGCCGCCCCGCCGCAATCCCACCAGGTTGATGCTGCCAGCCATGTTCGTGCCCGTGAGCATGAAGAACGGCGGCAGGTCCAGTGTCATGCCCACCACGCCCGACAAAAACGCCCCGCGCCCCACGCGGCAGAATTGGTGCACGGTTGAGTTGCCGCCCGTGATCACCTTGTCATCCACCCGCACGAATCCGGCCAGCAGTGTGCCGTTGGCGAACACGCAGTTGTTGCCCACAAGGTCATCGTGCCCAGCGTGGCTGTTGGCCATCCAATAGTTGTTGTCGCCGATGGTCGTCGGTGTCTCGTGTGACGTGGCCCGGTGGATCGACACGCCCTCGCGAAACGTATTGCCGTCGCCGATCACCAGACCCGCGCCGGGCACGCTTGGGTCCCACTTCAAATCCTGCGGCGCGAAACCGAGCGCGACATAGGGATAGATCACGTTGCGCTCGCCGATGGTGAGCGGCCCGTTCAGGTACGCGTGGCCGCGCAGCTTTGTGCCCGCACCGATCGTGATCGGCCCGGTGAGCACGCAGTGCGGCCCGACGATGACGTCGGCGGCAAGGCGGACATCGCCTTCAAGAATGGCAGTCGGGTGGACGTTGGGCATGGACGCATCAGTTTAGCCAGCGGCATGCCTTCTGCTCCTATGATTTGATTGCCCGATGACCTCTCTCGCCACGTCCAATCCAGATTCCGTCGCCACACTGTTCAACCTGCGCATCCGCGATCTCGGCCGCATGGCCTACGGTCCGGCGCTCGATCTGCAGCGGCAGGTGCAGCAGGAGGTCATCGCCGCCCGTGAGACCGATGGCCGCATGGAGCTCCTGCTGGTGGAACATGATCCGCCGGTGATCACGGTGAGTCGGCGGCCGGGTGCGAGGCAGCACCTGATCGCCACCGACGCGATGCTGAGCAACGCCGGCGTCGAAGTCGCCGAAACCGATCGCGGCGGCGACATCACTTATCACGGCCCCGGCCAGCTGGTGGTGTACCCCATCATCGACCTCAACCGCTTCGGTTTCCGCATCAACACCTACATGCGATTCCTG
>Ga0157380_10001847_pt1 | contig 13998 bp, 6 predicted proteins | sample S35metaG_FD_119757 | JGI IMG/M metagenome (GOLD analysis project Ga0157380, IMG submission 119757) | Switchgrass rhizosphere microbial communities from Kellogg Biological Station, Michigan, USA - S3-5 metaG | ecosystem: Host-associated > Plants > Roots > Rhizosphere > Soil | place: USA: Michigan... | reverse complement strand
CTTTCGGCCCACGACGAACTCATCTTCGCGAGTGGCGCGCTCAAGACGCTGGCTTCTTCGCTCATGAAAATTGCCAACGACATTCGCTGGCTGGCGTCGGGCCCGCGTTGTGGTTTGGGTGAATTGAGTTTACCAGAGAATGAACCAGGCTCGTCGATCATGCCGGGGAAGGTGAATCCGACACAGAGTGAAGCAATGACAATGGTCTCGGTGCAGGTTTTTGGTAATGATGCTGCGATTACGATCGCGGGATCGCAGGGAAATTTTGAGTTGAACGTTTACAAGCCGGTGATGATTCACAACCTGCTGCACTCGATCAGGTTGATCCACGACGCGTGTCATGGATTCGTTGAATATTGCATTGCGGGGATCGAACTGAATCGAGATCAGATTGATGACTATTTGAAAAACTCATTGATGCTGGTAACGGCGCTGAATCCTCATATTGGCTACGACAAGGCCGCAAAGATTGCAAAGCATGCGCATCAAAAGAAGATCAGTTTGCGCGAGTCGGCAGTAGAGCTCGGCATATTGTCAGGTGAGGACTTTGACAGGTTTGTTAAGCCCGAAGAGATGACGCATCCTTAAATTGGACTTTGGTCTTTGGGCTTTGGCCTTTGATTGTGTAGCACTCCTTGAACATTCCCACTCAACCTAAGCTTATAGTCCAACTATCGAAAAGTGTCCCAAGGCCAAAGGCCTAAGACCCAAGTCCAAAACACAATGCCGCTCGCTTATTTGCGCTGGCTGGAGAATTAAGATTGCCCGATAAGAACGATCGCGTAAAAGAGAATGTGACCGGATGTTATTACGTTGACTCCTCGTGTATCGACTGTGACGTTTGCCGCGACACCGCCCCCGATAACTTCAAACGCTCTGACGAGAACAGCTATTCTTTTGTTTACAAGCAACCCCAAACACCCGATGAGCAGGCTGCTTGCGAGGAAGCGTTGACCTGTTGCCCGGTGGAAGCAATCGGGAACGACGGCGAAGGGCAGTAGACAGTGGGCGGTGGGCAGTGGTCAGAAAGGCAGGAAGCAGAAAGCAGAAAGCAGAAAGCAGGAGGCAGGAGGCAGGAGGCAGACGGCACGGGCAGGTGCAGGAGTAAGTTCCAAAGACCAAAGACCAAAGAACAAAGAACAAAGAACAAAGAACAAAGAACAAAGAACAAAGAACTGAGTTCATTGCAAGAATACATTCCTGAGTCCGTTCTATTCCCGGCGCTAGTAGTTTTCTCTCTCCCGGCGCAGAATAAAGTAGACGAAACAAAAGGGAGATAATGATGAAGAGACTATTAACCATTTGCAGCGTTGTGACGCTGCTTTCGATTTTTACGGCCCACGGATTTGCCATGGATACCGCCTTTGAACCGCTTGATCAGATTACCGTCCGCGGAAGACTGCAAAGAACTGTCGAACCTGGCGGCTGGCTGGTGGTAGATGGCGCGAAGAAACTTTTGATCATCAACGTGCAGCGCTTTAGCAACGAGGGTTGGTTCAAAGAAGGCGCGGAAGTCGAAGCTGTTGGAGAAACCAAGTCAGATGTAATGACGGTCTACATGGAAGGGACTCCGTTTGAAGCGAGGTCGCTCCGGCCTATCGCACAAGGCGGATCGCAAGGCCAGGTCGTGGCAGGCGACAACAGGAGATTCACTAGGGTGATTGTGTCGGGTGACTCCATCGTGCAGGCATTGCCAGACACGGCGATTCTGACGATCACGGTAGTAACTCAGGCCAAACGTGCCATTGATGCGCAACAGCAGAACGCGGCCCAAAGCGATGCAGTTGTGAAGACGCTTAAGAGCGCTGCAGGCTCGGGCGCGGAAGTGAAGACCAGTGGTTATAGTTTGCAGCCGCAGCGTGTTTACCGCGAGAACCAGCCGCCGACCATCACCGGCTACGAAGCACGAAACACTGTAACCGTTACGATTGGCGATCTGACCAAGGTTGGCACGGTGATCGACGCGGCCGCTCAGTCCGGAGCCAATGACATCGGTGGAATCGGTTTCACCCTGCGGAAGGATCGGCCCGCTCGCGACGAAGCGCTAGCAATGGCAACGCGCGAAGCGATGTCTAAAGCCCAGGTGATCGCGCAGGCGCTTGGTGGGCGAGTTGTGAGAGTCCTTGAGGTCCAGGAAGCTGGAGTGATTTCGCCTCGTCCGATGTTCGAAATGGATCGGGGCATGATGCAGCAGAAGGCTGTAGCTACTCCTATCGAGATCGGAACACTCGACATCACAGGACGAGTGCAGATTGTGGCTGAAGTAGAAACCAACTAGCCGAATGATGAATGCGGAATAAGGTAGTCCGATTGATGGCGTTAGACTGAATTGCCTTTTTTCAGTCGATCATGATTGCGTACGGATTCCGCATTCATCGTTCCGCATTCATCATTCGGCTTCCCCGTTTCCCTGTTCGGGTGTTTTCCCTTATCCTTTCGACATGGCAGAACCCAAGCGTGCTTTTTCGATGATGGCGATTCGCAGCCAGGCAAGACCCTCAGGTCGCCTCTGGAATCCCGCCGCCGATGTCTACCAGGGAACCGAAGGATGGGTTGTCAAAGTTGATCTCGCCGGAGTTTGCCCGGATGAGTTGGAACTGGCCCTGGACGATGCCAACCTGATTATTCGCGGTTGCCGGCGGGACACTTTCTACCGCGAGGGCTTTACGTACCAGCAAATGGAAATCACCTACAGTCGCTTTGAAAAGCGAATCGACTTCCCCTGCTCAATTGATCCTTCCTCTCTCAAGCACGACTATCGCGATGGTTTCCTGATAGTTAACTTGAGGTGCAGGTAGTCACGCGGCTGCCGGAGTCAGACCACAACATGCCGGAGAACCCGAACAGATCTAAAAGCGCAGAAGCGCCGCAATCGACCCGCAAGATGGCGGCGCCTGCAGAAACACCTTTTCCAGACGTTGCGAGCAACGTCGGACAGGCCACTGGCGAGCCGTTTGAATTGGCAGTCCTACCTCTGCAAAACACGACATTGTTTCCTGAGACGGTTGTGCCACTTGCCGTCGGCCGTCCTCGTTCAATCGCTGCTGTTGAAGCCGCACTTGCGACTGAGGAAAAACTCCTGGCTTGTATCACTGTGCGCCCGACTGCAGCGGAGGGTGATGCCAAACCCGCGGAGCTTTATGAAATCGGCACTCTCGTAATGATCAAGCGCATGGAACGCGTCGGCGACACCATGCACATCATCGCGCAGGGCACCGAACGAATTAAGGTGCTCGATTGGAAACAGGAAGAGCCGTTCCTGCGGGCCCGCGTGCGCATTCTTCCCGATCCAAAAATAGCGGATGCCGAAGAAGTGGAGGCAATGCGTCGCAACGTGCAATCGATGATTCAGGAGGCACTTGCGCTCCTGCCCGGCGTACCTCCCGAGGTTCGGGTGGCGATGCTGGGGTCGGTTGAGCCGGTGCGATTAGCGTATTTCCTGGGTTCGATCCTGAATCTCGGCGTGGAGCAGGAGCAGAAGATGCTAGAAGCCGAAACGGCCGACGATCTCCTGCGGTTGTCTCATGGCTACCTTGCTCGCGAGCTTGAGATCATTCAGCTGCGTTCCAAGATTACGACTGAAGCACAATCTGAGATGGACAAAGCCCAACGTGAATATGTGCTGCGTCAGCAGATGAAAGCGATTCAAAAGGAGTTGGGTGAAGACGAGGGCGGGGAACGCGCCGAGGCAGATTTGCTGCGTGAGCGATTGACTGCCGCTAACCTGCCAGAAGAGGTGCGCGTCGAGGCAGAGCGGGAGTTGAAACGTCTGGAGAGATTGCCCGCAGCAGCGCCTGACTACCACGTAATCCGCACCTATCTGGAATATGTCATCGAGTTGCCGTGGCAGAAGTCTTCCGAGGACAAACTCGATCTCGTCGAGGCGCGTCGCATTCTGGACGAGGACCACTATGGCCTGGAAGACGTCAAGGAACGCATCCTCGAATTTCTTGCCGTGATCAAGCTGCGGCCCGATACCAAGAGTCCGATCTTATGTTTCGTTGGACCTCCTGGAGTCGGAAAGACTTCCCTGGGACGTTCCATCGCGCGCGCCCTCGGGCGGCAGTTTGAACGCCTGTCGCTAGGTGGCATGCGCGACGAAGCTGAGTTGCGCGGGCATCGCCGTACTTACATCGGCTCAATGCCCGGACGAATTATCCAATCGATCCGTCGTGCCGGAGTCAACAATCCGGTCCTGATGCTGGATGAGATCGACAAACTCGGCAACGACTATCGGGGGGATCCGGCGGCGGCATTGCTGGAAATTCTTGATCCGCAGCAGAACAGCACGTTCAGAGATCACTATCTCGATTTGCCCTTTGATCTTTCAAAGGTGTTCTTCATTTCAACTGCGAACCAGATGGGTCCGATTCCGCCGCCATTGCGCGATCGAATGGAAGTCATCAACCTGGTTGGCTACACCGATACAGAGAAACTGCAGATCGCCAAACGTTACCTGGTGCCGCGCCAAATCACAGAGAACGGTTTGCAGCCGGGACAGCTAACACTTCACGACGACGCGGTCGATTTGATCGCCGCGCGCTACACGCGCGAAGCGGGAGTGCGACAGCTTGAGAGAAATATTGGCCGCGTCGCACGTAAAGTTGCTTTAAGAATCGCCAAGGGTGAGGCGCAAAGCGTTGAAGTAGACGCGACGCAGATTCCTGAGTATCTCGGTCCGCCGCGTTTTTATCCCGAGCAGGCGCGCAAGGAATTGCCCGCGGGAGTTGCCACGGGAATGGCATGGACGGAGATGGGCGGAGAAGTTCTCTTCATTGAAGCGACACTGTTGCCAGGCGGAAGGGGACTGACGATCACCGGTCAACTGGGTGACGTGATGCAGGAGTCAGCGCGAGCGGCGCAGTCGTACCTCTGGTCACACGCAGCTGAGTTTGGGATCAATCCAGAGATGTTTCAGGAGTATGGCGTGCACCTGCACGTTCCGGCCGGGGCGATTCCAAAAGACGGTCCCAGCGCGGGTGTAACCATCACTTCGGCGCTGGCCTCGCTCTATACCGGACGTCGGGTGCGTCCAGATACGGCGATGACCGGTGAAATTACTCTTTCTGGATTGGTATTTCCGATTGGCGGGCTGAAAGAGAAGGCAATGGCCGCCCATCGCGCGGGCATTCGGCGTCTGATCATTCCGGCGCGGAATGAAGCCGATGTTGAGGACATACCTGATGATGTTCGACAGGATCTCGAGATTGTTCTTGTTTCGCGGATCAATGAAGTGATCGAGAACGCGCTCGAAGTCCTCGTGGCGAACCCGCCGCCGCCGCTTCCGCCTCCTGCTCCCAGCCGGGATCATAGCTCACGGGTTTCGGAAGAGCCGATCTCGGTACAGCAGCTGAAACAATCCTCCAGCTGATTGCGCTTTATTCTCCTGTGATGTTAATTACGTATCGTTTGGATCGATTTGCAATCGGGGAAGCACTTTGGATCAGGCTGTCGGGCGCTTCGCGCTCATTGCGGGCGGGGCGCCTGCGATCCAATATTAACTAAGGAGCCGATTCTGACCGCTGCCAAGCGGTGCCGTCAGCATACTCAATACGCACCAACTCGATTCGCTCTCCCAATCCAACGCGTTCGTTTTTGTCCAGAGACTGAACACTGATCTTCCGGACCGGAGGTCCAGAGATAAAGAACTTTAGTTCTTTGGTTTTCCCCGGAGCGATCTTTTCTTCACTCCCAAACTCTCGCCTGCCCAGCTCGTCTTCGCTGTTCAAGTCATAGAACACATAGTCCCAGTCAAGGGCAGTAATCTCTTTGGAACCGGTATTCTGAAATGAGACTTTATAAGCAAATCCGTAGCGGGCTGGTGGAGCGTTATGTATTGCGGAGGTCAATGCCTGATCGGTGAGCGCGTCGCGTTCAGCCTTACCAGTTTCCACTGAACTGCCGCCCCTCTTGGTGTCCATTATTCGCTTTTCATTCCGCGTGCGAACGCGCATTTCGTCGAAGTTTTCGATAGGCCCGGAGAACGGGTCTCGTTCCCAACCCACCCGCTCTTTACTCCAACTATGTTTCACTACCTTAACATCAGGAGTATCCACGACTCCTCGATCCTGCGCCCTGAGAACCGTAGATCCGGATACAACAATCAGCACTACGACACCGATGAAATAATTCTTGGGATTAGACATAACGACTCCGGAATTTTCGCTTCAGTCGGAGAGTTTACAAAACTGCTCAAGCGGATGAAACGCTTTTCTGCCTTACGATAGCAACCTACTCAAGAAATTGGGCTGAAAGGGAAACCCTTCAGCCCATATTCAAATCCGACCGCTGCCGCTCGCAATAAAGTCAGCAGCGCGAGGAAAGTCAGAAGACATAACGGAGTCCAACAATAACGCGGCGATTGCCGCCATTGGTGCCCCATTGATTGAGAAAGTTAGAGTTATTGGCGCGCCCTTCAGGAACACCAAAGTCGCGTGTGTTGGTTAGATTGAAAAAGTCAGCGCGAATCTGGATTCTCTGATTCTCGCCAATGTACGTGTTCTTCAGGATTCCGAAATCAATTCGATTGATTCCGTCAGTGCGAAGAATGTTTCGTCCCGCATCTCCAACGCGCTGCGCCACGGTCACGTTTGAGAAGAAGCAGCCCGCACCGGTAACCGCGGTTCCGGCTATGTTGCAGGTGAGTCCGCCAGCGGCGACGCGAATTTGCTCGACGGACATACCACTGAGATTGAGATTCGTGTTGATGTTAGGCCGTATCGCGTTTCCTACCAGGCCGGAGATTCCATTTAGAGCACCAGCCGGGTCTGCTCCCAGCAGCACTGTAAACGGCGATCCGCTCTGGAACGTGAAAAACGAATTTAGTTGCCACCCTCCGAGTAGGTGACCGGTCATGCCTTTTTGGTCTCTCCTGAATGGTAGTTCGTAGACGAAATTACCAGTTAGGCGGTGCGGTCGATCAAAACTCGAACGCGCCCGCTCAGTGCTGCGGTTGAAAGAATCCTGTGAGACGGCTACCTCAGCGCCAGAAGGATTGAAGATCTCTGACGCAGTATCAATAAACGCACTCCAGGTATAGTGGGCGCCCGCGCTGAATCCGCGACTCAGACGCTTCTCCAGACTGACCTGCAATGAGTGGTAAATCGATGCGGCAGTATTCGCGCGGTGGCGGATGATGCCCTGGGTTCGATTCACCCGGCAGGTGTCGGCGTCGGTCTCGGTGCAACTTGCAGTGCCGATACGGCGCGGATTTCCATCAAGGGTTTGGAAGAGAGCAGTGCCCTTGGTGCCGACATAGCCAATCCGAAGAATCATATTGGCGGAAAGTTCCCGCTGGGTCTCCAGGCTGAATTGTTGGTAGTAAGGCGAGCGGAAGTCGTCGCCCACGATCGTCCGAGTCAGCCTGTTGGGATTGAGGCCAGTCGCACCCTGGATGGTCGGTAGAGTAACGAAGGCATTGTTAACTCCGATTGGGCCGACCGGTTGCGGCGTGGTCGGCAAATCGGCGGCTGCCACAAACGGGAATGCGCTCGCAATGTTTGAAGCGATATTGGTAAAGGCGTAATCGTGGGTGACTGCATAGCCACCGCGAATTACGAGTTTGTCTCCACCGGTGAGGAAGCCTATTATCCCGTCGCTATCGGTGCGCGGATTCCAGTTGAAGCCAACACGAGGCTGAAAGTTGTTCCAGTCACGTTTGGGAACCGGAGTAAACCGGAAGCGTTCGTCACCTCCGGCGGTGGAGACGATTGCGTCATTGACCTCGACCAGATCACCAATGGGCTGACCGGGCGTCTCGTAACGAAGGCCGAGTGTCAGTGTGAAGTTCGGCCTTATTCTCCACTCGTCCTGGCCATAAGCGAAAAAGTCGTGCCAATCGTAGTAGAAGACCTCACGTCCACCAGCTAACGGCTTGTTGACGGTAGCAGTGTCTGCAACGTCGTCCACGAAGCGTTGCAGAGTGCTGTAAACCAGCCGACCGCGGATAGTCGGGAAGAAGAACTGCTTGAGTTGGTTGCGACGAATATCCACGCCGAACTTGAAGCCGTGGTTGCCTTGCGGCAGAGAAAGATTGTCTTGGAGTTGATAGGTCTGCCGGAAAGCAAACTGTGGAAGATTAACAGCGAGACCTATCGCGGTGCGGTTCGAAGCGGCGTTGAAACCTGACAATCCGAGAGCGCTAATCTCAATCGAGGGGATCTCCTCAGAAGTGGGATCGGCGCTGGTGAACAATTGCCCCTGGCGCTGATAAGCGCCTCGCAGTTCGTTCACCACGCGTGACGAAAACACACTGTTAAGAGAAACGTTCACTGCCTGGCTGCGCACCAGGGAACTGGTGCTTAGGCCGGGCGGGGTTGCCTGATCACTTCCGACCTGGTCGTTGTCGTTGAAAATGTAACGGCCGAACAGGGTGTGGTTTTTGGTTAGGTTATGGTCAATCCGAATGGACTGCTGCCAGTTGTTTAAGGCGGCGTTGGTCGAGCCGGTTAATGCGCCCCGGCTCACACTTACTGTTTGACCGTTAGCTGTAAAGGTCAGCGGCGCGCAGGCTGTTGTGCATGCGGCGTTCGAAGCCGGCAAATGCCTTAGCAGTGCGGTTATTTGTGGCCGGTTGCCGACTGCTGCCTGAAGCGCGGCTTTTCCGGCGGCATCCGGCACACCGTTTATCGTGAAGCCGTTGCCCAGTTGCCTGTCCCACCACCTTTGCAATGAAAAGAAGAAGAAGGTGCGATCGTGACCACTGGTGAATGAAGGTCCACCTTCACCAAATCGAGGCAGCGGAAGCGGACCACCGACAGTGAAGCCCGCCTGGTTCTCAATGCGGAATGGTCGCTTCTCACTCTTGAAGCCCGGTGAGCCCGGCTTGAGACAGTAGCCTGCATTCTTGTCGAGGTTGCTGCAGGCATTCAACGCGTTGTCATTGTGGAACCAGAAAGCGGAGCCGTGATATTGATTGCTTCCGCTCTTTGTGATTGCGTTGAATACGGCCGATCCGTTGCGGCCAAATTCGGCGGTGAACTGATTCGTCACCAACCGTACTTCCTGAATCAGGTCAGGGTTGTTGAGTCCTACAGTCGCACCGGCCACACCGAAGTCGTTATTGTCCTGCCCATCAATCATGAAATTGTTGGAACGGACGCGCCCACCGTTGGCGGAAAATCCTATTTGACTCGCAAATTGTGATTGGCCCGTAACCACCTGACTAATGCCGGGAGCTGAGAGAGCCACGTTGTAAATACTACGCGTTGTGCTCAGTGGTAATTCTGACAGACGGCGTGAGTCAAAGCGCGTACTCACTTCCGCAGTTGTGGTGTTGAGCATTGAGGCGTTTTCAGTGACATTGACAACTTCCTGGATTCCCGCAGCTTTCATTTCCACATCTACAACTGCGGCTTGATTGAGAAGCAAAGTGATGCCCGTCCGGACATGTTTGGCAAAACCAGACCCTTCAACTGTTACTTCATACTCGCCGACAGGCATGTTCACTAAGCGGTACCGTCCCTCGTCGTCCGTCCTCGCCGTGCGGCTGTCGTTCGTTGCAATATTACGAGCCGTCACCGTTGCGCCGGAGATCACTGCCCCCTTTTCGTCATTGACCTTTCCGGATATCGACCCAGTTGTCTGCGCCACAGCTGAAGCACACAGTAAGGCGCACGCTAGCAGCAACAGGATCGATCTTGTCGCGCTTATCATAGGTTCCTCCTCCTTCTTGTCAGAAGACAACTACGGTGGTTTACGCGTTAACGGGAAAATCGCTCTAAAGTGAGGATCGATGTTGAATTTATTGACGCAATAAATATTCCGGCAACCGCTCGAATAATCACGAGTTGTGAGGTTTCAAAGCTAAAATTGAGGCCTATTGGAATTAGTTCGCAGCGGCCGTCCGGGAGCAAATAATCCAACCCAGCTCTTCGGTCCGCTGGTCTTCAAATTATTGGATTTCTCTCCAATTCATTGAAATCTAAAAGCCTCGGTCGAAGGGCGTTGACGCGTCCCGAGGACCCAGATTTGAGGGGGAAAATGAAACTGGCCGCCCGTCACGCATGAACGCGACGGGCGGCCAGTTTGTCTTTTTACTACCTTGCTGACTACTGCCTTTAGGGCAGCGCTTCCACGTTGATGAAGAAGCGGTAAGTACCTCCCGTCGCCACGCCTAACAGGAAGTTCAGGTTGATGCTGGCACCGGGCATGATCGGTGTACCTACTGTAACCGTTCCCGCTGCAAGGCTGGAGTTCAGACCCCCGCCTCTCGCTTGAGTTGGCGGTTGCTCAAGCGTAAGTGCTTGTACCGCGACTGTGCCACCACCGGTGATCGTGACGCTAGGCTGAAGGGTTGACGTTAACGCTCGCATATCGGCCTGACCGCCGCCACCCGGAGGTGCGTTGGTCGACGTGATGTCCACGATGCGGAACCGCAGTCGTGTTATTGGTGAGCCCGTATTGTTAGTGAACTTACGCCTGATTAGCAGAGTTCCTAGCGTGTACGGGTTGGACGCCGGCGGACCGCCGTTGGGTGCTGAAGGTGTCAGGGTATCGTTGTAAGGAGTTATATCCCTAACGCGATTAGGCGCAACGGTGGAAGCGGCTCCGGTATCGATCAGCGAGGCCTTGATCGTCGCATTCCTTTGGATCGGGCTCGCCACATTCTCCGGTCCCGGTGCACCGAGGACCGGCAGCGCATTAGTTCCAACAGGTACGCTCGAATCGGTTGTGACGATAACGAAATCTGCTGCGTTATCGTTGGTATCCTGCGGTAGACCTGTTGTTGCTTTCCTTACAAAGCTGTGTTGCGAAGTGCTTCCCGAGGCTGCGCCAAGGTTTGTACCTTCGCGTAACAGGTCGCAGTTGTTGCCAGTATTGGTACCGAAACCAACCGCGTCGAGCCTCGTTGTCGACGAGAGGTTCAGCACACCGGTCGTGGTGAATAGGGCGACGTTGCGGTCATTCTCAATGTCCGCAGTCATCGTCAGGTTTCCAGCTGCGTAAGTGGCAAGCGAGTAGGTACTGCCGACCATTAAGTAGTGTCCCCGCGCCGGAATGACAGTGCCATTTGGAATGGTTCCGATCAGTACCGGTGTGTCGCCACAAGCCGCTCCCTTCTTGAACAATCCGTAACCTGGACTGGCATCGGAGGCGGTGACCGTTAGCGGTGAATCGGTGTTGTTGTAGATCTCAACGAAGTCATCGTTGGTGCCGCTGGGACCACTGGTCCGCAACTCTGAGATCAGAGTTACACCTGGTGTGTTGGGTGTGATGGTGCCGGTGGCTTGCCCATCCAGGATGTTGCCGTTCACCGGTGTCGAGAGATTGACCAGGAAGGTTTCGTCGCCTTCCGCAGTCGCGTCAGAACAGACCTGTATACCAATCGTCTGTATTTGTTGGCCGGCAACAAAGTTCACCGTGCCGTTAGATGTCTCGTAATCCGCCCCACCGGCGCACGTGCCGCCAGTTGCGGGTGTTGCTCCACCGTTGGCCGTCGCGTAGTTGACGGACACTGGTCCTGACGCGGGTGCCGAGAGTACGACGGTGAAGAGCATTGGAGTTGAGCCCGTCGGAGGTTCGCCCACCTTGGCATCCTTGATCGAGATGTCGGGTGGAACATCGATCGGAGTAAGGGTCGGGTTCGCTAAGCCGGCCACTGCGGGATCGTCGGTGAGCACCGAGATGCCGCCGTCGGCTGTAACGGTTCCCTGGTTCGAAACGTTGGCTGGACCAGTGTACGGGTTGTCAACAGTCACTTGGAAGGTAATTGTGACCGATTGGCCCGCGGGTAGCGTTCCAACATTCCAAGTTATGTTGTCGCCCACGACAACCGGTGGAGTCGGATTGATCGGGCTCGTTGGTGGTTTCGTTGATTGCTTCGATATCTTCGATGCATCGATTTCAGTCTGTCCTTCGACACCACTGGTCACGATTAATTTCTGCGCCTTCTTCTCCGCGACCTTAGCTGTTTCCTCTCGAGGTGACGAAACGAACGGACGGCTGGTGATGCTGTCGGTCGTTGCCGCTGGTTGCGCAGGCGCAGTTTGTTCGGCGGTCGCCTGCGGCTGTTCCGTAGCTTGCAGTGGATTCGCAATGAAGTCGCTTGGGTCTGGTGCTGGCGGTGGTGTGGCGCACGCGACACCGAAAGTTGGAGTACCGCTCACGGTAACGTTGGCGACCAGTACGGCGGGATTGGCCGCCGCTATCGCCGCCGCGCTCGCCTGCTCGATGTTAAATGTGCCATTCGTTTCGTTGATATCGATTATGGCGGTGGCGGGAACGGTGTTTCCCGTGACGTCGACGCACATTGTCGGCGCCACAATGTCGCCCACATCATTTGCGTTTGTATCGAAACGCAACTCAGCGACTCCGCCGGTCAAGTTGGTATCGACGTTGTTGTTGGTCACGGTGACGCTCATGTTCGCGTTGGCCTTCGTGCGGGTGAAAATACCTGGGGAATTGAGAGTGCTGCCCGCGCCACCCGCGCCGTTGCGGACGGTATTACCGGAAATCAGAACATTTGAGCTGAGCGAGTTGTTGCGACGGCGTTCGACACGAATTCCCGACTGAACGGTGACGGCGACGCCGACGCCGACGGCCGCGGTCGCGCCAGAGCAGGCACCGGCGACGCGGAGCCTGCCAATGCAGTTATTAGTGATTTTGGCACTGACAGTGCTGGAAGGGGCGCCGGTGTTGGCCATGTCGAGATTGATGCCACCCTGCTGCACGTTGGTTATGGTGTTGTTGTCAACGACAAGAGCGTTAGGGACGTTGCCGGCGTCGTCGATGAAGATGAGAATCGCTGTGAGAGGACCGCGGCAAGCTGCTGTGCCCGCGCCGCCGCAAGTATTCAGGGCACTGCCGACGTTGTTGATGTTATTGCCTGAAAGATTCAAGCCCAACTGGTTTCCGGCGAGAGTTCCATCATTGTTGATATTGATGAGTGACTCACCAGTCGACGCTGTGATGAAGACATTGTTGAAGGTGTTGTTCGTAATGACAACGTTCGATTTGCCGGCTTCATTGAGGCCGGCGATCAGGTTGGTTTTTCCGTTGAGCGGAGAAGTCTGAAAGGTCGAATTTGTCACCGTTAGATTGACAGTAGAAGTTGAGGCGACATCGGCACCAGCGAGGCTCTGAAGCGCCGTTCCCAGAATGTTCTGGAAGGTGCAGCCAGTAACGTTCACCGTCATGTTTGCCGCGGCGCGCCCGAAGGCTGAGAAACCCCGATTGCCAATCCCGTTCTGAATGATCACATTCGTTAACGTGAAGGTTAAGGCAGTCGCGGTGTTGTTGATGAGGTAAATGCCGTCTCGATTCGCCGTGTTGAAGCCGGAGATAGTGCCCCCGGTGATGGTGCTAGTGCCTGTCAAGTTAAAAGCCGAGATGCCGTGGCCGCCCGCCCCCGCGCCGGTAGCGCCTGTGACATCAAGTCCGGATGTATTGATTGTGACACCGGACAGCACGAGACCGGGAGAATTGCGCAGATCGATGCAGTCGTTGCCGCAATTTGAAAGCGTGCCCCCGTTAAGCGTAAAGGCTCCGGTGTTATTCGTCAGGAAGATGGCGTCGCCGTCACCATCAGAGCCTGGGATACCGACGCCGTCGGCCTGCGCCACGGTTAGGTTCGGATCGCTAATCGTCGCCGTGGCAACGGTGACTGGGGAAGACGAATCCTCGACGCGGATACCATATCCACCTGCGGCATTCGGGTTAGGAATGTTTACCGTCGCAAACTGAATGTTCGTTGCGGTTGAGTTGTCGACAAAAATACCCGTTCCGGCGCGCGTATTGATTACGGTGTTTCCGGTGACTTGAAACTTTGTGCCACTAACATCTACGACCGAGATGCTATTCGAGGCGCCGGCGGTAGTGATGGTAGTGAACTGTATGTTAATCGGAGTGCGCCCGACAGGACCATCGATTTCGACAGCTCGGTTTCCGGCGCCACTCGTGGTCATGTCGCCGCTAGTCACAGTCAAGGTTCCGGTATTATCAATCGCCACGAACGCCCTCTGAGTAGCGTCGGGACTCATATCGAGATCGGCAAAGGTG
>Ga0157380_10001846_pt1 | contig 14001 bp, 12 predicted proteins | sample S35metaG_FD_119757 | JGI IMG/M metagenome (GOLD analysis project Ga0157380, IMG submission 119757) | Switchgrass rhizosphere microbial communities from Kellogg Biological Station, Michigan, USA - S3-5 metaG | ecosystem: Host-associated > Plants > Roots > Rhizosphere > Soil | place: USA... | reverse complement strand
TTCCAGCTACCAGAACGACGTCATTCACCCGCGGCGGCGGATCCAGATTCAATCATGCGGGCCCGGCGGCGCCGGCAATTGCGTCAACTGTGACCCAGTTCCACTGGCGCAACCCAGCGGAGACAGCTTGTGCGTGAACCGGCGGCAGCAGGCTGCTATCGCCATCAGCTCACGGCCTGCGCTACGACTTCTCCGCCGCGGCCTTCAGATTCGCGAGACCTGTCTCGAAATCCTTGCCGATCAGCGAATCCATGCTGACGAACACGCTCATGACCTTCGACATGAAAGGCATGGGACCATCCATCGACCACACCACGTTCGTGTTCGCATCGCCCTTCGCATCGCTCTGGGACAACGCGAACGTCGCTACATTGCGGCTCTCCATCGGAGCTTTGAACAGCAGGTCTATCACGGTGCGACCGGGTTCCGCCGACGTGATCTCCATGCGTCCCGATCCTACGCTGCTGTTGCCGGACCATTCATAGATCGCTCCTTTCCCGCTCGGCGGGCCGCTGAAGGTGCGATTCAACGCCGGATCGAGTTTCTCCCAGGGCGACCAGGCACCCCACTTGTGAAAGTCCGTGATGTATTCCATGACCTTCTCCGGCGGCGCGGCAATGCTCGTTGAACGTTCGACGTGGAAAGTAGACGGCTTGGTAGCGGCGAGCGCCAGGATGACCGCGACGATCACCACGAGCCCAATGACGATTTTCTTGAACATCGACCTTCTCCCTACTGAACTTTTGTTTTTACGTGACGGATTTCTTACATGGAATCTCTATGACACGAGCCTATGACCGGCCGGGCGCAGCGTACTCGTCATGCCGGCGCCACCATTGATACGGCGGACTCTGCGGCCAGCCCGCCGGAGAATCTTCCCACACTTCCTGCCGCCCATACGGCGTGCGATCGAGAAATCCCCACACCGTGCCTAAATCTTCGAGTCCGCGCGCGCTGGTGAAGTAGGTACGAAAAATATCGCCGCCGTCACGGAGGAATACACTCAGGCCGTGGTTCTCGCCCTGTTCGGTCGTCAAGCCAAAATCTACATTGAACGCATTGTTCGCCGACGACACCCACAGCGCAGTCCATTGCATGCGCTGCCGATACGCTTGCAAGTTTGCGAGCGGCGCCCGGGAGACGATTGCATACGAGATCCCGCGTGCCGCCAGGTGGGTCAACGCGAACTGGCCGATATTGTCGGTAAACATGGAGCATCCCGGACAGCCCGCCGTCGGCCAGCCATCGACACCCGGCGCGAACATGAAGTGATACAGCAGCAACTGCTGCCTGCCTGCGAACAGGTCGAGCAACGTCACCCTGCCCGCCGGCCCGTCGAACTCGTAGTCCTTCTCGATCCTGACCATCGGCAACCGCCTGCGGTCCGCCGCCAGCGCATCCCGCGCATGCGTGAACTCCTTCTCCCTGGCCAGGAACTTCCGATGCTCCTGCTCCCACTGCTGCGCGGAAACGATTCTGGGTAGCGCTGGTGATTTCGGTGACATGTCGGTCTCCTGTTCGGCTGAAGATGGGTCCCGTCATAGGACGATCCATCTAGCCGCAATCCGACATGCTGCAATGCCAATAGCACGACTTCGGGGGTGCACGACGCACCCAGGGGCGGCTTCGAGGGAGGCTGCGTCGTTAAAGGAGCGGTTGAGCTGGCGGACAGCGAACCGAGGAAATGATTGTCTCGCGGACTACCCTTGCTTCGAAGGACAGCCCGCAAGCAAAGTTAGATCTCATTCCTCTTCGCCATCTGCCCGATATGGTCGGCGGCGCGGAACGCCAGCGCCTGGATGGTCATCGTCGGCTGGCCGCGTCCTGATGTCACGAAGCTCGATCCATCGCACAGGAACAGGTTCGGCACGTCGTGGGTGCGATGATGTTTGTCGATCACGGAAGTCTTTGGATCGTTACCCATGCGGCAGGTACCCAGCAAATGTACTGAGCCGGACCTCTCGCTGACCGGTATTCGCCAGATCTGCTGTGCGCCGGCGGCTTGCAGGATCTCGGCCGAACGATCTTGCAGGAATTGTGCGATTTTCAGGTCGTCGGGATGATCGCGATACGTCGTGCGGATCGCAGGCACGCCCCACGCATCCTTGAGTTCCGGATCGATGTCGACCCTGTTGGTCGGGACTGGCAACGACGTCGCATGGCCCGATGCAGTCATGGCACGCGGGAAGGTCTCCAGGTGAGACTTGAAGCCTTCGCCCCAACGCGGCACGCCGGGCCGCTCGATGAGCGCCCAATTCGTCGGTTGCGGCCCGATACGCGCATCGATGCCGCCGCCTCCGTAGAAGCCGCGCTTGGGATCCGAATCGTAGAAGTCGTGCACGATGCGGGTCACCTGCGCACTCTTGTATTCGTTGAGCTCATGCTCGAACACGGCGTCGACGCGGCTGCCCTGGTTGAACATCAGGTGCTTGCCGACCATGCCGCTCGAGTTGGCGAGCCCGTTCGGAAATTTACTCGACGACGAGTTCAGCAATAGACGAGGCGTCTCCGCACCGTTCGCGCAGATCACCACACCGCGAGCTTTCTGGAACTGCTCCTTGCCGTCGCGATCGTAGTAGCGAACACCCGTCGCACGGCCGGCAGCATTGGTGTCGATATGGAACACGTAACTCTCGGACCGGATCTCGCAGCGACCGGTCGCTTCCGCTTCGGGGATCATGGTGTAGAGCGATGCGGATTTCGCCATCACTTCGCAGCCGAAGCCCATGCAGAAGCCGCAATGAACGCAGCCCGGCCGGCCACGAAACGGTTGCGATGCAATCGCCATCGGCGCCGGGAACGGATGCAATCCGAGTTTGCGGGCGCCCTGCTCCAGCAGCACGCCGGACGACTTCACTGGCATCGGCGGCATGGGATACGGCTTGGAGCGCTGCGGATCGAAGGGACTCGCACCGGCCAGGCCGGAGACGCCGACTTCCCAATCGACCTTGGTGTAATACGGTTCGAGTTCGGCGTAGGTGATGGGCCAGTCGGCGAAGCCGGTACCCGCAATGCTGCCGAGACGGCTGCGCTCGTTGAAATCGATATCGTGGAAGCGCCAGTAATTCGCGGTGAAATGCGTGCTGCTGCCGCCGACGATGCGGGCGTAAGTCAGCGCCTTGCGCTTCTTTGCAACATCAGCCGGCGTCTTGCGAAACGTCTGCGGATTCCGGTCGCTCTTGTTCACGATGCCCTCGAGCATCGAGTACTTCAGTTCATCGTGTTCGAAATCGCCGGCGCCCAATCGCGGTCCCTGTTCGAACACCAGCACATCGAAGCCTGCCTGCGAGAGTTCGCGGGCCATCACGCCACCGGCGGCTCCCGAACCGACGACGATGAAATCGAGCGTATCGCTGCTCTTGAAGGTGCGGGCTGTCATGACTTCGCTCCCGCTGCCTCTGTCGAATACGGTTTGAAGCCGCTGTACAGGTCATCGTAGTAACCGAACGGCGGAGCGAAGGCGTGCTGGTCGACGAAGCCCATCACCTTCCACCCGGCGCCTCCATAGTTGCCGCCGTACTTGGGAGACGATAGCAATCCCACCACCGTGAGAAAACGCAGTTGCGTGAAGAACTCCGACTCGTCGATGGTGTGCATGAACGCGTTCTGCTCTTCGACGCCGGCGGCAGCGAATGCCTTGCCGCCGTGGGCCGCGGAGAATTTCTTCTGTGCGTCATTGAGACCGGCGCGAAACGCTTTCGATTGCTCGGCGAAGAATGTGGCGAGAGCACGATCGATGAATACGGCGACACGAGCCTCACGTGCACCGGTTGTTGCACCGCTCGGAATGATGCATGCGGCGAGCGCTTCTGTGTCAGCCGCTTCCGCGGCAGAGAGCCACGTATATGACGGCCTGGCGTCCGACGTTGCCGCCGCATGCGCATCGTGCGCCGCAGCTTCGACCGATCGCCAGTGCAGCGAGAGCCACAGACTCCCGAACACTCCACCGGTCGTGGCTAGAAATTCCCTGCGTGAACTATGCGGCTCGTTCAATGCTGTCTCCCTGATGACGGTCGCGCTGATGACTGTAGCCCTGATTACTATCTACTGGGATCACGCGACGGGAGTCGATGTTGAGCCGTGATGGAAAATGCAGTCAAGGCGAATCCAGAAAATTTTCGCTCTATTTTGGCCAAGGGCGAGACAGTTGCGCGGAGATGGAGCAAACCGGTGCGTTGCTGCACCAACAAAGGTTAGGGGAGTCTATTTATTTTTCGAAGGGTGAAACGCTATTGGCGTTGAGAGGCACCTACTTCGTTCGGGACCGTTCTTCATCCGGATGAAGCATGGGGACACGCACCTCGCTCTGTCGCAGCAGGAGCATGTCCCCGGCAATCTAGCTTCAGTGCTTCTTGCCACTAGCGGCTTTCTCTGCTTCCAGGGCGGCTCGCACGGCGGGCCGAGCGGCGACTGCAGCATTGAACGCATCCAATGCAGGCAGGTTGCTCAGGTCGACTTCGACAGTCTTTGCCCAACGGCTCACCGTGAACAGGTAGGCATCCGCTGCGGTGAACGTCTTGCCGGTGAGAAAGAGATTGCCCGCGAGCTTGCTGTCGATCCACTCGTACTTCTTGCGCAGGATGCCGCGATAGACAGTCTTCGCCGCGGCATCGAGAGTTGGATTGAACAGCGCCGAGTAACCCTTGTGCACGTCCGAGGTGATGAAGTTCTGCCATTCCATTACATGGTAGCGTTGCATCGTGCCGGCAGCGGGCATGAGTTCGAGGTTACCGGCCTTATCCGCGATGTACTGGCAGATGATCGGGCCTTCGGTCAACCGCTCGCCGTTGTCCAGTTCGAGCAGCGGCACCGAACCCTTTGGATTGACCTGGTAGTAGTCGTCGCCGGTCTCGGTTTTGTGGGCCCGGATATCGACGCGCACGAGATCGGCCGGCAGGCCGGTTTCACGCAGGACGATGTGGGGAGCCAGCGCACAGGTACCGGGAGAGAAATACAGCTTCATTGCATGCCTCGTTGGAAATGGCCATCGAAGGGAGCAGCGTAAGCCTTTAGCTCCCCACCGAACACTGGAACTTGGCCTGCGCCTCGGCATAAGATTTATGCTGCGGGGACTCCAGGGAATTCCGGCTGGGACCACGGCGGGATTCGACCGATCGCATGACCCTGAGGTGCCTGCGGGCCAGCGCGACTTACGTCACATCGGACTCGTTTTGAGGCTTTGGCGTACGCCCCCTGTGAGAGTGTCAACGCTCCTGAAGCGAGCGGACTCGCACTCTCGTATGCAACCAAATGCCAACGATTGCCAGATTGCCCAGCCATTGCGGGGCCCGTCGGTCATGTACGTTTTCCTCTCACGAACGCTGCGAATCGCCGCGTCGGTGGCGGTACCCGCTTGCGCCAAGGCCGCCTCGAGCGCCTGATGCTGCGCAGCCTTCGCAATCGGATCATCGTCTTCTTCGTTGCCTTGCTGGCGCTGGTGCAGGTCATGGCATTCCTGTTCGTCAATGCCGCGAACTCCACCAACGCGCGCCACAAGATCGACAGCGAACTCGGCAGTTGCATAAAATCGGCGTGCATCTGTCGATCGACGACTACGGCACCGGCTACTCATCCCTCAGCTACATAGCGCGGCTGCCGGTCGACGAACAGAAGATCGACCGTTCGTTCGTGATGCGCATGACCAAGGACGACATCACCTCGATGATCGTGCGCTCCACCATAGAGCTCGGGCACAGCCTGGGACTCAGGGTCGTCGCTGAAGGCGTCGAAGACGAGGCCAGCTTCCGCTTTCTGCGCGAACTCGGCTGCGACCAGGCGCAGGGATATTTCATGAGTCGCCCGTTGCCGGCCGCGGCCTTGGAGGAATGGCTGCGCAATTCGCTCTGGGGCCAGTCTAAATTCGAACCCGGCGGCACCCAGCGTATCGCGCTGATCAAGTCCGAGAAGCTGAAAGAGATCAAGGCGGTCGCGAAGCACTGCGGGGGTTGAGCCCCCGCAGGCTATGAAACACAAGCCCGATCAGACGTTCAGCCCGATCGAGCGCATCAGTTCGACGCCGTTGCTGCGGGTGACGACGCCGTCACGCAAGGTGAAGTCGAAGCGCAGCCGGCCGTCGATGAGTTCGTCCTGGAAATGATGATTGCGCAGGCGACTGCTTGCATCGCCATCCACGTCCGTCAGCGCCAGGTCGTGCGTGCTGATGAGACCGATGGAGCCCTGGTCCATGAAGGCGCGGATGACGCCCTCCGCGCCGATGCGGCGATCGGCTGAATTCGTTCCCTGCAGCAACTCATCGAGCAGGAACAGCAGGTGCGGCAGCTTGCCGCTGAGATCGTGCAACTGGCGCAGCCTGGTGATTTCGGCATAGAACCGCGAGCTGCCTTCGTGCAGGGAATCGTTGATGCGAATGCTCGCGCCGACCTGCAGCGTCGTCATGCGTAAATTTGTTGCCCGCACTGGAGCGCCTGCCATCGCGAGGACCGTATTGATACCCACCGTTCGCAGCAGCGTGCTCTTCCCCGACATGTTCGATCCGCTGATGAGCAGCACCCGCGCCGGCCCGTCGATGCTGACATCGTTGCGAACACAGGTGGCGACCGGAATCAATGGATGCCCGAGCGACTGCCCGACAAAGACCGCCGGGCCATCGACAATGACGGGGAATGGATCGGCGGGATGTTCGTAACTGTACGCAGCAAGCGAGTTCAGTGCCTCGATGGTCCCGATCGCATCGAGCCAGGCAGCGACGGCATGCCCGTGAGCACTACGCCAGCGCTGTGCCGCCAATGCGGTGTGAACCGGATACATCAGCGGAATCTGCAACACGGCCAGCAAGGGATTGCGGCGCGATTCGATCCATTGAACGATAGTCGCCAGCCGGCCGATCGTCGTGGACGCCGGCAAGTCATGCGACGCCAGCGTTTTCACCAGCTCCTGCAAATGCTGCGTCTTGAACGGCTCACGCTCCAGTCGCTCGGGCAATGCGGCCAGCAGGCGTAGATCTTCGAATGCCCCTTCCGCTCCCGCAAGAATTTCCTCCAGCGGCTTGCGAATGCGCGCAAGGATCGCTCCTTCGACCAGAAGGACGGCGAGCAAGGGCGACGGCAGCGACCAGACATTCCAGGCGACGATGCCGGCGATGAACAGGACCGGCATCAGCAGCGCGATCCATGGCAGCCACGCAGCGGTCAACGCATTCGGCGATCGGGCCCATTTGAGCAAGGCCAGTGGCTGCACACTGACTTCGCGATCTTCGCCCAGAACCGCGAGATCTTCACGCAGATCCAGCAAGTCGCGCAGTTCGGTAACGCATGCTTGCCGTCTCGCAATCTCGGCGGATGGCGCAGGCGTGAGCAACCACTCCGCGAGTTTACTTTCGCCCATGCGCGTTCGTGCGGTCGACAGCAATTGAAACAGGCTGCCCGATCCGAACAGGTCCAGGTCGGCGGAATAGACATGGTGGGGATCGGCGAAATGCGAACCGGTGCTGCCCTGCCCCTCCCACCGATCCGCGATGCGATTCAATCCGCGTCTATGGAACGTCGCAATGCGTTCGATCCGCAGGCGCGCGCGCCTCACCGTCGAGTGGTAAGCAACGAGCACGATGAACGCCAGGACCGGGAACAACAACCACCATGCCGCTAAGAGATTCCATTCCCACGCGGCCAGAGCCACCGCGATGCTGACTCCAAACAACGCCAGTCGCACGCTCGCAAGGCGAGCGTGCCGCTTCCCCAATGCAGCCGCCTGCGACTCGCGGCTCGTCAGGCGACGAGTGTATTCGTCGGTGGGATCACCCTTCACTTCGCTTCAGGTGTTACCAGGGACCGTCACCGCAGGCGCCGCGACGAACGGTTTGATGCCGAACTGCGGGTAGATTTCGCTCGGGAAATACAGTGTCCCGTCCTTCACCACCATGCTGATGGCCTTGATGGCTTTCAGCTGTTTCACCGGATCGCCGGGAACCAGGAAGAAGTCGGCAAGCTTGCCTTTCTCGATCGATCCGAGCCGCTGGTCCTGTCCCAGGTACCTGGCCATGTCGAAGGTCGCGCGTTTCAGGATTTCCGCCGGTGTCATGCCTACACGCTGATACAGCTCGAGCTCGCGGTGATACGTGAACGAACCGCCGGTGTCCGTGCCCGGCACGAGGAACACGCCGCGGTCGTGCAGGATCTTCACGGTCGCAATGATCTTGTCGAACGCGTCGCGATACAGCTTGTCATCGCCGGGTGTGCTCGTATCGATCAATGCCTGCTTGGCGCCGCGCTGGTAGCCGATCGGCATGTGATCCAGATAGTCGACTGCGCCGGGAGGTACCTGGCCATCGCGATTCAAGGTCAGCTGCTCATGGATGCCGATGGTCGGATCCATGGCGAGCTTGCGTTCGACGATGGTGCCGATCGTCTTCTGCACGCGTTCGCTGTTGAGATCCAGCCCCGGCAGGCGCTTGAGCGCAGTGAGCCGCAACAACGTGCGTGTATCTTCAGTGGGCTGCAACACCCAGCCCAGCATGAACTGATTGATGTGCGTCATCTCGTCGTAGCCGGCCGCCATCATGGCGTCGGCGTTCGAGAAAGCGGGCACATGGCCTGCGACGCGCATGCCGAGGCGATGCGCTTCTTTCACGACAGCTGGCACCCACGCAGGATTCATGCTGTTGTAGACCTTGATCTGCCAATATCCGCGTGCGCCGTACCATCGGACTGCATCGACTGCTTTCTCTTCGCTGTCGACCACGATGCCGTTGTTGGCGTTGAACGGACTCTTGCCTTCGAGAAAGCCGCTGCGTACTACGCGCGGGCCACCGATGATGCCGTCGTCCATGCGCTTGATGAGTTCGTCGAGCACTTCGTTGTCGTTGCCCATGTCGCGAACGGTAGTGATGCCGGCCGCGAGATTGAGCAACGCATCGTCCTGGGAGAGATGGGCATGCATCTCGACCATGCCGGCGACGAGCGTGCCACCGGCGCCATCGACAGTGACCTCGCCCGGCGTGGCTGGGCTGTCGAGTGGCTCGACCGCACTGATCTGCGTGCCGCTGACGACGACGGACTGAAGATTCGACAACGCGGACGTCTTCGGATCGAACACCCGCACATTCCTGATCCGCACCGGCGCATCGTAGCGATGCGCCACCGCTTTCTGGATGTCGACATAGCGATCGGTGGACCACTTGGCGGCGAGACCGCGCAGGCGTTGTTCTTCAGCTTCGTAGCCGGCACGAACCACGATGAAATCGGGAGTGACATAGGCAAACAGGTTGCCCTTGTCGTCGAGCAGCAGGTCGTCCGGCTGCAGGTCGATGCCACGCAGCGCATAGGCAGTCACCGCAACCGGGCTCGGCGTTCCGGCCACGGTCAATGTCTCGCCTTTGCTCAAGCTCAACGTGCCGCCCGGCAAAGCCGGCATCTGGTGATCGGGATCTTTCAGCAAGGCCCGCGCATAGAGTGCGTATGCCCATGGGCTCGCACTCTGGCCGACGTAGATGGCTGCCTCGGTGACGGTCGCGCCGCCTTTGCCCGTCGAGTCTTTCCAGATAGCCTTCTTGCCGGACAGGCTGAAATTCTCGTCCACCTTGCTGCCGAACGTCGTGGTGCCGGTGATGATCCACTGCTTCGGCAAGCCATTGCCGTCGAGTTGCAGCTTCTCGTTCATGGTCGGCCCGCGGCCGTTGTTCTTGAAATCGAAATCGATGGCGATGCGGTCGCCTTCGGGATCCGCGTTGATGTGGCCGACATTCTTGCCACCGAAGATGACCGAGTATCTTTCCGCATCGGCCGCCATGGCGGCGGCGGCCAGCAGGAAGGCCGTGAGACCGAGCAACAATGAAGATGTTTTCATGCGCGAACTAGAGCATGAGGACTGATGGAAGGGAAGTCTGAAGCGATGAATAGCCTTGAACAACCGACCGGCTGAGGGTCAAATGACGCGATGATCCGTTCCTCGACCAATCTCATCCTCAACACCGACTCCTACAAGGTGTCGCACTGGTTGCAATATCCGCCCGACATGGACGGCATGTTCGCCTATATCGAATCGCGCGGCGGCACATACGACCGTACGGTGTTCTTCGGATTGCAGGCCATCCTGAAAGAGTATCTCAGCCGGCCGGTGACGCAGGCCGACGTCGAAGAAGCCGCGGAAGTCTTCGCTCTGCATGGCGAACCCTTCAACGAAGGCGGCTGGCACTACATCGTCGCCGAACACAGCGGCCACCTGCCTGTCACGATCCGCGCCGTGCCGGAAGGCATGGTCGTTCCGGTACTCAACGTGCTGGCCACCATCGAGTCGACCGATCCGGCGTGCTTCTGGCTCGTCTCCTATATCGAAACGATGTTGCTGCGGGTGTGGTATCCGACCACGGTCGCGACGCTCAGCTGGCACGTCAAGCAGCTGATCCGTCATTATCTCGACGACACTAGCGACGACACCGAGAAGCAGTTGCCTTTCAAACTGCATGACTTCGGCTCCCGTGGCGTATCGAGCTACGAATCGGCAGGGCTTGGCGGACTGGCGCACCTGGTGAATTTCCAGGGCACCGACACCGTGGCGGCGTTGCTCGCCGGCCGCAAATATTATTCGGAGGCCATGGCGGGATTTTCCATTCCGGCCGCCGAGCATTCGACCATCACGGCCTGGGGACGCGACAACGAGGAAGCGGCGTATCGCAACATGGTCGATCGCCACGGCAAACCGGGCGCCGTGTTCGCCTGCGTTTCCGACTCCTACGATGTATACGCCGCCATCCAGCACCTGTGGGGCGGCAGCCTGAAACAGAAAGTCATCGATTCCGGCGCTACGCTGGTGATCCGCCCGGACTCGGGCAATCCGCCCGACGTGGTCGAGAAATGCGCGGTGCTGCTGGATCGCGCCTATGGCAGCACCATCAACAGCAAGGGTTTCAAAGTGCTGAAACACGTGCGCCTGATTCAAGGCGACGGCGTGAATCCCCACAGCATCGGCGACATCCTGCAACGCTTGAAACGCGAGGGCTTCGCGGCCGACAACATTGCCTTCGGCATGGGCGGTGCGCTGTTGCAGCAACTCGATCGCGACACGCAGAAATTCGCGATGAAGTGTGCGGCTGCCCGCATCAACGGTCGCTGGACCGACGTCTACAAGGACCCTGTCACCGATCGCGGCAAGGTGTCGAAACGCGGCCGCCTCGACCTGGTACGTAATGCATCCGGCAACCTCGCGACCGTTACTCTCGGCGACGCGCCCTGCGATCCTCGCAGCGAACTGGTGGAAGTCTTTCGCGACGGCAAACTCATGCACGAGTGGTCGTTCGACGAGATCCGGTCGCGCAGCGAGCTGGGGTGAGGGACATGGCGACGACACACGACCTCTTGATCCTCGAATCCTCTTGGCAGCGCCTCGAATCGCGCATACGGCAGATCGTGCCCGACATCCGGGCCAGCGTGATGAGCGAGCAGGGAATCGTGACGGTCGACGGCAAGACGGTCCCGGTCGAGAAATTGCGCTCGACGCTGGGCTGGCTGAATCTCGAGGTGTTCGCTTCGCCGGCGCGGCGCGACTATTTCCGGGCGCTGTTCGAACTCGAGAGCCTGCAGTGGGTGCAAACGGCATCGGCCGGCATCGAAGATCCGGCGTTCGCGACGCTGGTCCGCAAGGGCATCACACTTACCACCAGCGATTCGCAGGCTCCGGCAGTCGCCGATTTCATTCTCGCAGCGGCACTCGATTTCTTTCAGCGCCAGGACCAACGGCACGAAGCGCAGGCAGCACGCCACTGGCAGAGGATTCCGTTTCGCGAACTGGGCGATACCGCGTGGCTCATCGTCGGCTATGGCCATATCGGCCGCGAGACCGCTCGTCGCGCGTCCGCGTTCGGCGCTTCGATTACCGGGATCCGTCGGCAGGAGGGGCAGGATGAATTCGCCCACCAGGTGGCGACACTCGAGCGCCTGCCGCAACTGCTGCCGCAAGCCGACGTGGTGGTGCTGTCAGTCGGCCTCAACGAAACCACACGCAATCTGGCGAACGCGGATTTCTTTGCGCGCATGAAGGCTGACAGCCTGCTCGTCAACATCGGGCGCGGCGGCCTGGTGGATGAATTGTCACTGCTCGATGCGCTGAATCGCGATGCTCCGGCAAGAGCGGTCCTCGACGTGTTCCAGAAAGAGCCGTTGCCGCAGGACAGTCCGCTGTGGCATCACCCGAAGGTTCGCGTGACGGCACACGCAAGCAATCTTGGCAGTGGCACTCCACGCCGCGGCGACGAGTTGTTCCTGGATAATTTGCAGAGATATCTGCGCGGCGGTGAACTGCGCAATCCAGCCAAGAGGGACGACCTGACGTCGTAGCTCAATGTGGAACTTCACCTGCGTGCGGAGAAGCTTCACACATCAGCATAGTCACTACGGTTCCCGTCCCGCTCGCCGGTCGCCCAAAAGCAAGATCGCCATGCAATCGTGCGGCAAAGCTGCGAATGAGTTTCAGACCGAGACCATGCGTCGCGTCGTTTGCATCCATGCCGATGCCGTCGTCTATGACTTGCAGCAGCAATACGCCGTCGGTCGTGTTGCTTAACGTGACCGCGATGGTGCCGACCTGGCCGTCGGGAAAGGCGTGCTTATAGGCATTGGTGACGATTTCGTTCACCAGCAGCGCCATGGGGATGCCGTACATGGGAGCGAGCGAGATTGCATCGCTGGTCACCTGCAGCGAAACGTTGGTGACGGGAAACGACTGCCGCAACGCTTCGCCGACTTCACTTAGCAGGGTCTGCATGGAAATTTCGCGGACATCGTCCGCGTCCCGATACAGCAGTTCGTGGACCTTCGCCAGGATCTGCAAGCGCGCCTGGCTCTGTCGCAAAGCGTGCCTCACTTCTTCCGAAGGACTGGTCCGCGCCTGCAGCGCCAAGAGGCTGGAGACGATCTGGATGGTGTTCTTGACTCGATGATGCGCTTCGCCGATCGATGCCTCCCGGTCGGCCAGGGTGGTTTGTAGCGTGGCCTGGGCAGCCTCGGCGGCGCTGCGCAGACTTCGTTCCGCAACCAGCTCGCGGTTCGCTGCCCGCCGCGCCGCTTCGTGAGACTTCCGGATCGAGCGGCTCTCTCTCGTGAGCTGCAGCAACCGCAGACTCAACGTAACCTGCATCGCGAGCCGCTCCATCACTTGCGCGTCTTCGGCAGTGAAGTGCGATGTGACGTCGTGGTGAACGATCCAGAAAGTGCCTACCGGATTGCGAGCGGCATCGTAGAGAGGAACGATCAGGTCTTCGACGATCAGGGGACGGGTCCGTCGCAGGTAAGGAAACATACGTTCCGGACGCGAGAGGACCACGGTCAGTTTCGTGTCGAGGCAGGTACCGCACGGGCTGGAGCCCGAGGGTGTTTCAGCGCCTTCGTACGGCGACAGCGCTCCACTGATCGCGGACCAATGCAGCGTGGCCGCACCGACTGCCGACGGCCGTATGAGGCTCAGGCCCGCCGAGCCGGCATGACACAAACGCCGCGCTATATCTCCGGAGCGGCGAATAGCTTCGCCCGGATCCGCTACCACGAGCGCTGAGAGTTCTGCGAACGCTTTCGACTGCAGGGACAGATCCGGCGCCCGCGGCCGTGCATGCAGCTTCGTCCCGAGCGTCAGGAAATCTTTGGGCGGGGCTGCGGGGCCAGTCAGCATGTCGCATCCTCTGCAGATGTCACGCTCAACCAATCACCCGCACAGGCGAGTGCGCAGTCGTCGTTCATCAGCAGAATACTCTGCGACATCGGCTTGGCCCGTCATGCGTGAGTAGGACACCCATTCGAGCAGGCCGGGGGGCAGGCCGTCTGTACGGTAGGGAACAGACGCACCTGGAACATGACTGGGAATGTGTCGCTAGCTACCAGCGTGTCCGCGTCGATGCTGGCGCATCTTAAGCTTCACAGCGGCTCTGGCGGGACCTCAGCCTCACGCGCGAAATAGAAGGCGCCGCCGAAGGCATAGGCGATGAATTCATCGAGAACGACTGTGATCGGCCCGTCAGCGACGCCGACTGGTGTGGCCGTCGCGGCCGCGGTGGATTCG
>Ga0157380_10001844_pt1 | contig 14014 bp, 10 predicted proteins | sample S35metaG_FD_119757 | JGI IMG/M metagenome (GOLD analysis project Ga0157380, IMG submission 119757) | Switchgrass rhizosphere microbial communities from Kellogg Biological Station, Michigan, USA - S3-5 metaG | ecosystem: Host-associated > Plants > Roots > Rhizosphere > Soil | place: USA... | reverse complement strand
GGCGCTCGGCGGCCAAGGTATATTCAGTTACGATACCGTTTCGATAATTAATGAAGGGGTCGTTATGCAAGACGTCGACGTCCTAGTCGTCGGGGCCGGTCCGTCCGGTCTTGCAGTGGCGTGCGGGCTGTTGACGAATGGCGTGAAAGTCCGGGTGGTGGATAAGGCGAATGGGCCGGCCACCACGTCGCGGGCTAATTTTCTACACGCGCGCGGATCCGAGGTTCTGGACCGACTGGGAGCCCTCGATGACATGCCTGCTCGTTCGGTGCGCGCGATGAAGATCACTACTTACCTGGGCGACAAGCCGATTATGCAACTACGGTTCGGCGATCCTGAAATGCGAACGGCAGCGCCCCCGATGGTCATCTCCCAAGCTGCCGTCGAGGCTTCGCTGCGGGATCGAGTCGCTCAACTCGGCGGCGAAATCGATTGGGGCACAGCACTTGTTGACTTGCGTCAGGACGACGCGAGCGTAGCCGCAGTGGTCGGCGGCGACGAGTTAAAGGCCAGCTGGGTGGTGGGCTGTGACGGTGCCGCGAGCACCACCAGGCACCTCGCTGGCATCGGTTTCCCCGGTGTGAAACTGAGCGAACGATTTCTGCTTGCTGACGTTCGCCTCGATTGGAACCTCGACCGCTCGGGCACCACCGGGTGGATTCATCCAGAGGGCATGATCGGCGCGATGCCGATGCCCGACGACACCGGCCGACTGTGGCGGATTATCGCCTATGACCCTGGCCAGCCGGCCGATAAGCCGACCGAGTCGGAGATACTCGCCCGGCTCGATCGGATCCTTCCCGAGCGCACCGGACGCGCGGTCAGCATCACCGACGCGGTGTGGCTGTCGATGTTCAGCGTGCATCGCAGGCTTGCCGACACCTACCGGCGTGGTCGTGTGCTGTTGGTTGGCGACGCCGCCCACACTCACGCGCCGTTCGGCGGCCAAGGCATGTTGACGGGGCTAGGTGACGCCGAGAACCTGGCCTGGAAACTAGCGCTCGTCGTCCGCGGGAAGTCCGATGCCCGACTGCTCGACAGCTACGAGCAGGAACGCCGCCCACTGGCCACCGAGGTGCTTCGCGGCACCGGCGCGGTCACCAAAATCAACATCGCCCAGGGCCGGCTCGGCCGATTCATCCGCGACCGGCTTGTCGTGCCGTTGTTAAACGTGCGCGGTGTGCAGCGCTGGGTCACGTACCGGACGTCGCAGCTGTGGGTGAGTTACCGGCATGGTCCACTGGCCGAACGGTCGCTGCCGTTTCCGAAGCCCCGTCCCGGTGACCGCGTGCCCGGTCTGCGCGGTGCCGACTTGAATGGGCGTTGGGCGCTTCTGTCGACCGACGATTCTCTGCGGGCGGTCGCGACGGCACACCTCGGCGACGGAGTGGCCGCACTGCCCCAGAAGCGTAGCTCCGACGCCTTTCTGGTGCGCCCCGACGGGCATCTAGGGTGGCGCGGACGACGGCCGAACGCCCTGGATCGGTGGCTAAACCGTGCGCTGGCGACAGGATCGGTTCGGTGACAGGCGCCACCGCGAGCCGCGGACGCCCGCGTGACCCCGCACTCGACAGCGCGATCCTGACCGCGGCGCTCGAGCTGTTTGTCACTCACGGCATCACCGGAATGAGCATCGAACAAGTCGCCAAGCGTGCGGGCGTCGGCAAGCCCACCATCTACCGGCGATGGTCGACAAAAGAACTCCTCGTGGCTGACGCGATCGAAGCCCACGTTGGCAGCGACCTGAACTGGCCGACACGCGTCGAGATCGTCGCCGTTCCGGCGCAGGAGCTCGTGCGGCGCAACGTCGCCGCAGCCGCCAAGACCGCTGCGGACCCGACGTTCCGCGCTCTGGTCGCGCAGATCTATGGCTCCGCCGTCACACATCCGCTGCTGATGCAGACCTATTGGGACCACTACATCGCGCCGCGGCGCAGGCTCGTCATCATGATGCTGGAACGTGCCCAGGCCGACGGGGATGTGCCTGGAGGTGCCGACCTGGACGTGCTTGTCGACATGCTAGCCGGTGCGGTGACTTATCGTGTGCTGCAGCCGAATCCGCCAACCGCTCGGCAGATGAAGCAGTATCTCGAATCCGCCTACCGCCAAGTCGGCCTGCTGCCGTAACTGCGCGAACCGGCTCCCGACGGTACGGATCAGCGGACGAAATGGTTGGCGGTGTTCGCCAAGTCGAGCAGTGGCTGCGGCAGCGCCCCGAGGGCGAATGTGATGGCCGCGGTGATCGTGACGACCGCCGTGCTCAACACGCTCGGCACCACCACGGCGGGTGCGTCGTCGGGCGGTTCGGTGAAGAACATCAGGACGATCACCCGCACGTAGAAGTACGCGGCCACGGCGCTGGCGATCACGCCGATGACGACCAGCGGGATCGCGCCGCCCTCGCCTGCGGCCTTGAACACGGCGAACTTGCTGACGAATCCGCTTGTGAGGGGGATGCCGGCGAACGCGAGCAGGAACAGCGAAAACACAATGCCGACAATGGGATACCGTCGACCCAGACCGGCCCACCGGGCGAGTGCGGTGTCCTCATCGCCCTCGGGGTTTCGCACCAGACCCACGACTGCGAACGCGCCGACGGTGCTGAACCCGTAGGCGAACAGATAGAACAGCGTCGACGAGACGCCCGCCTCGTTCTGGGCGATGACGCCGGTGAGGATGAATCCGGTGTGCGCCACGGCCGAATAGGCCAACATCCGCTTGACGTCATTCTGGGTGACGGCCGTGACGGTGCCGACCACCATCGTCAGGATCGCGATCGCCCACATGATCGGGCGCCAGTCGTCATGCAGACCGGGCAGCGCGATGTAGAAGATGCGTAGCATCGCACCGAAGGCCGCGATCTTGGTGGCAGCAGCCATGAACGCGGTGATCGGCGTCGGAGCACCCTGGTACACGTCCGGAATCCACGAGTGGAACGGCACCGCCCCGACCTTGAAAAGCACGCCGACGAGCAGCAGTGCGGTGCCGATCAGCGCGAGCGACGTCTTACCCGACCCTGCCGCCACCGCGTCCGCGATGCCGCCGAGGTCGAGTGTGCCTGCGTAGCCGTACAGCATCGCAGCGCCGTACAGGAAGAAGGCCGACGAAAACGCGCCAAGCAGAAAGTATTTCACCGAGGCTTCCTGCGAGAGTAGGCGCCGCCTGCGGGCCAACCCGCACAGCAGGTACAGCGGCAGCGACAGGACCTCGAGCGCGATGAACATCGTCAGCAGATCGTCGGCCGCCGGGAAAATCAGCATGCCGCCGATCGCGAACATCGTCAGCGGGAACACCTCGGTCTGCATCACACCGGCCTTGGTGGCCAGTTTCTCGGCCACGCTGCCCACGACTGCTGACGCCTGCGGCGTGAATGCGTCGAGGCCGGGACCGGTTTCGCCGTTCGCAGGTGCCGGGATGCGCCGTTCGGCGATGAGCAGGATGCCGAGCACTCCGACCAGCAGGATGGTGGCCTGAAGGAACAGCGCCGGGGCATCGACGGCGACTGCGCCGAGCACGGCGGTGCGCCCCGTCCCGCCCAGATCCCGCGCGAGCACGACAACCGCCACGAACGATGCGACCAGCCCGCCGAGGCTGAGCACCAGCTGGGCGGCGTAGCGCTGCTGACGCGGCACGAACGCCTCGACGAGCACGCCGACGACCGCCACGCCAAGGATGATCAGCATGGGCGAGAGCAGACCGTATTCGACGTTCGGGGTAGGTACGGTCATCGTGCCGGCCCTTCTGCGATCTTCGGTGCCGGGTCAGGCTGGTTGATGGTAGTCAGCGTGTGGCTGACGGCGGGGTTGATCACATCGAGAGCGACTTTCGGATACACCCCGAGTACCAGCAGCAGTGCGATAAGGGGTGCGACGACGACGATTTCGCGGGGCAGCAGGTCACGCAGCCGATCGTTGCCGTCCTTGACCGGGCCGGTCATCATCCGCTGGTACATCCACAGGATGTAGATCGCGGACAGCACCAGCGCCGTCGACGCGAACACCGCGAAGGCGGGGTAGCGAGTGAATGTTCCGATCAGGACCAGGAATTCACTGATGAACGGAGCGAGTCCGGGCAGCGACAACGTGGCGAGGCCGGCTACCAGGAAGGTGCCCGCCAGCACGGGTGCGACCTTCTGCACGCCGCCGTAGGCATTGATGAGCCGAGTACCCCTGCGCGACACCAGGAATCCGGCGATCAGGAACAGCGCCGCGGTCGAGATGCCGTGGTTGACCATGTACAGCGTCGACCCGGACTGGCCCTGGGTGGTCATCACGAAGATGCCGAGAATGATGAACCCGAAGTGGGATATCGACGTGTACGCGATCAGCCGCATCACATCGGTTTGGCCGATCGCCACGATGGCGCCGTACACGATGCCGATCACCGCGAGCGTGATGATCAGCGGCCGGAAATACATTGAGGAGTCAGGGAACAGCTGCAGGCAGTAGCGCAACATGCCGAAGGTGCCGACCTTGTCCATCACGGCCATCATCAGGACGGCGCTGGCAGGAGTCGCTTCCACCGCGGCGTCGGGCAGCCACCGGTGGAACGGCCACAGCGGCGCCTTGACCGCAAAGGCGAACATGAACCCGCCGAACAACAGGTTCATCACCGCCGGGCTCATCACGAACTGACCACTCGACACCGCGGCCACGATCGCGCGAAAGTCGAACGTGCCCGCCCCGAACACGTCGCTCTGGGCGGTCACCACGTACAGGCCGATCACCGCGGCGAGCATGATCAGGCCGCCGAACAGGTTGTACAGCAGGAACTTCACTGCCGCTTTGGAGCGGTTCTCGCCGCCGAATCCGCCGATCAGGAAGTACATCGGGATCAGCATGGCCTCGAAGAACACGTAGAACAGCAGCACGTCCAGCGAGACGAGCGACATCAGCACCATGCCCTCGACCGCAAGCGTCAGCGCGAAGTACGTGTGCACCGACCGCCCCGCCCAGCCGATCTGGTCGCTGGCGTCGTTCCAGCCTGCGATGATCAGCAGCGGTACCAACACGGTCGTCAGCACCACGATGGCGAGTGCGATGCCGTCGACGCCGAGGATGTAGCCCGTCCCGAACGACGGTATCCACCGGTGGTTTTCGACGAACTGATACTGTTCGCCGCCCGGTTTGAACCCGACCGCGACCACCAACGACACCGCAAGGACGGCGAGTGAGATCAGCAGTGCCAACCATTTGGCCACGGTGCGCTGTGACGCGGGCAGCAGCATGACGATCGCCGCACCTGCCATCGGGATCGCCCACAGGATGGTGAGCCACGGGATGGAGGTCACCACAGTTGCACCGCCAGGATCGCGGCGACCACCAGGGCCGCTCCAACCAACATCGATAGCGCATACGAGCGGGCGAATCCGGTTTGCAACTGCCGGAATCGGTTTGAGATCCAGCCGACGCCCGCGGCCAGCTCGTTCGCAGCCCCGTCCACCGCGTCGTCGTCGATCTCGACGAGACCCTCGGTGAGGAGCTGCCCGGGCCGCATGAACGCCCGCTCGTTGAATGCGTCGCCGTAAAGATCCTGCCGCGCGGCCACGGTGAGTGCGTTTCCTGCGGGCACCTCTTCTGGGACGGCACGCGTGCCGTACATCCGGTAGGCGATCGCGATTCCTGCGGCGACGACGGCCAGCACGATGATCGTGACGACCCATGCCGGTGTGCCGTGCTCGGCCTCGTGCGCGCCTACGACGGGTTCGAGCCAATGCTGCAGCGTGCCGCCGATCGCAAGCGCGCCGCCGGAGGCCACCGAGCCGATCGCCAACAAGATCATCGGCCAGGTCATGACGGCGGGCGACTCATGCGGGTGAGCGACCAGTTTGTCCCACGTCGCTTCGCTCGCCTCGGAAGCCCAACGCTTTTCGCCGAAGAATGTCATCAGCATCACTCGGGTCATGTAGAACGCGGTGATGCCTGCGCCGAGGATCGCCGCGCCGCCGAGGATGATTCCCTTCGCACCACCTGAGCCCAGCGCGGCCTCGATGATGCCGTCCTTGGAGAAGAACCCGGCCAGCGGCGGCACACCGATGATCGCGAGGTAGCCCAGCCCGAAGGTCGCGAACGTGATCGGCAGCGCCTTTCGCAGCCCGCCGTAGCGGCGCATGTTCACCTCGTCGTTCATGGCATGCATGACCGAACCGGCGCCGAGGAACAGGCCTGCCTTGAAGAAGCCGTGGGTGAGCAGGTGCATGATCGCGAACGCGTATCCGGCGGGGCCAAGCCCCGCGGCCAGCACCATGTAGCCGATCTGCGACATCGTGCTGGCGGCAAGCGCTTTCTTGATGTCGTCCTTGGCGCAGCCGACGATCGCGCCGAAGAGCAGCGTCACCGCGCCGACGACGACCACACCGACCTGTGCGGTGGGCGCGAGGTTGAACACGGGGCCGGAGCGCACGATCAGGTACACGCCTGCGGTGACCATGGTGGCGGCGTGGATGAGCGCCGACACCGGTGTCGGGCCCTCCATCGCGTCCCCGAGCCAGGACTGCAGCGGCACCTGTGCCGACTTGCCGCAGGCGGCCAGCAACAGCAACAGCCCGATCGCGGTGAGTGTGCCTTCACCGAGGTGCGGTGCGGCCGAGAAGACACCCGCGAATGAGATCGAGCCGATGTAGGCGAACATCACCATCAGCGCGATCGCCAGGCCGAGGTCGCCGACGCGGTTGACCACGAACGCCTTCTTGGCTGCCGTTGCGGCTGAGGGCTTGTGCGCCCAGAACCCGATCAGCAGGTACGACGCCAGGCCCACGCCTTCCCACCCGACGTAGAGGCCGAGGTAGTTGTCGGCCAGCACCAACAGCAGCATCGCCGCGAGGAACAGGTTCAAATACGCGAAAAACCGCCTACGCTCGGGATCCTCGGCCATGTAGCCGATCGAGTAGATGTGGATCAGCGAGCCGACGCCGGTGATCAGCAGCACGAAACACATCGACAGGGCATCCAGCTGCAGGCCGAAGTCCACGTGCAGGCCGCCGACCGGCACCCACGAGAACAGCGTCTCGTGGACCACCCGGTCTTCGGCGTGACGGCCGAGCATGTCGACGAACAACACCACACCGGCCGCGAACGACGCCAGCGCCGCCAAACAGCCCAGCAGATGCCCCCAGGCATCGGATCGTCTGCCCGCCAGCAGCAGGATCGCGGCACCCGCCAGCGGGAGGGCGATCACCAGCCACACCAGAGTTGTCATGGCCACCTTAGTGTTTCAGCAGACTGGCTTCGTCGACCGAAGCCGAACGGCGGGTGCGGAAGACGGTCATGATGATCGCGAGTCCGATCACCACCTCACACGCGGCGACCACCATGGTGTAGAACGCCACCATCTGGCCGTCCAGATGACCGTGCACGCGGGAGAACGCGACGAACGCGAGGTTCGCGGCGTTGAGCATCAACTCGACGCACATGAACATGACAATGGCGTTGCGGCGCAGCAGCACTCCGGCCGCACCGATCGTGAACAACAACGCCGACAGGTAGAGGTAGTTGTCCGGATTCACGAGTCATCCCCACTGCCGTTGGCCTGGCTGATGGTTCGCTTCTGGAGGACCGCACTAACGGACAGCTCCGACGCGGAGCCGTCTGGAAGGCGGGCGGCGATGTCGACGGCGTTGTTACGCGCGTAGACCCCGGGATTGGGCAGTGTGGTCGGGTATCCGCCCGGCAGAAAGCGCTCGTGTGCCAGCTCACGTTGCGTCTTACGCCGTTCGAACCGTTCCCGGTGCGCCAGCACCATGGCGCCGAGCGCGGCGGTGATGAGCAGCGCGCCGGTCAGTTCGAACGCCCACAGATACTTCGTGAAGATCAGCGCCGCCAGCCCCTCGACGTTGCCGCCCGCGTTGGCCTCCGCCAGTCCGGTGAATCCGTTCACCGACACGCTGCCGATACCTGCGATGAGCAGGACACCGAAACCGACCCCGACCACGATCGCCGCAATGCGTTGTCCCTGAATGGTTTCGACCAGCGATTCGGAGGAGTCGACACCGATGAGCATCACCACGAACAGGAAGAGCATCATCACCGCGCCGGTGTAGACCACCACCTGCACGACGCCGAGGAACAGCGCGCCCTGTGCGATGTAGAAGACCGCCAGCACGATCATGGTGGTGGCCAGGAACATCGCCGAGTACACCGCCTTCGGCGCGGCCACCACGCCGATCGCGCCGAGCACCGCGACCGTGCCGAGTACCCAGAACAGCACCGCCTCTGCCGTAGAGGTGTGTCCTGCGGTGCCCGCGGGGAGCGCGGCGAGGATCTCGACCGTCACTTGGCGTCCTGGGCAATCGGCTTGATGTTGCCTCGGTAGTAGTCCTCGTCGGTGCTTCCCGGCGCCATGTCGTGGGGCGGGGGCAGCATGCCCGGCTGGAGCGGGGCCAGCAGCTTGTCCTTACCCCAGATCAGGTCGGCACGGTTGTCGTCGGCCATTTCATAGTTGTTGGTCATCGTCAGCGCCCTGGTCGGGCAGGCCTCGATGCACAACCCGCAGCCGATGCACCTCAGATAGTTGATCTGGTAAACGCGGCCATAGCGTTCGCCGGGCGAAAATCGTTCATCCTCGGAGTTGTCCGCGCCCTCGACGAAGATGGCGTCGGCAGGGCAGGCCCAGGCGCACAGCTCACAGCCGATGCATTTCTCCAGCCCGTCGGGATACCGGTTGAGCTGATGCCGACCGTGGTAGCGCTTGGCGACCGGACCCGGCTTCTCCGGGTACTCCTCGGTGAGCCGCTTCTTGAACATCGTGCGGAACGTGACCGCGAAGCCCGCGATGGCGTCAAGGAACTTAGGCATTTGACTTCTCCTTTGAAGCCGGCTGCGTGGGCAACGGTGGCACAGGGAATGCGCCCGCATCCACGGCTTGCTCGGGGATCTTCCGAATGGTTCTGGCACGCAAGTTTCTCCAGAACACGAAGAGCACAATCAGTACGACGACGGCGCCGACGGTGAGCAGTCCGGTCGTCACTTGGTGGTAGCCCAGGTTACGCAGGGCGCGGGCGGTGGAGACGATCATGATCCACGCGAGCGAGACCGGAATCAGCACCTTCCAGCCCAGCGCCATGAACTGGTCGTAGCGCATCCGGGGCAACGTGGCGCGCAGCCAGAAGAAGAAGAACAAGAAGGTCCACACCTTGGCGACGAACCACAGCAGCGGCCACCAACCGTGGTTCGCTCCGTCCCACATGTTGATCGGCCACGGGGCATGCCAGCCGCCGAGGAACAACGTGGTCGCCAGCGCCGAAACAGTGGTCATGTTGACGTACTCGGCGAGCATGAACATGGCGAACTTGATTGACGAGTATTCAGTGTGGAACCCGCCGACCAGCTCACCTTCGGCTTCGGGCAGATCGAATGGCGCCCGGTTGGTTTCGCCGATCATCGAGGTGAGGTAGACGAGGAACGACGGCAGCAGCGGGAAGACGTACCAGAGGCCCTGCTGGGACGCGACGATGCCGGACGTGGACATCGTGCCCGCGTAGATGAAAACCGCCGCAAAGGACAACGCCATCGCGATCTCGTACGAGATCACCTGTGCGCTGGACCGCAGGCCACCAAGCAGCGGATAGGTGGAGCCGGAAGCCCAGCCCGCCAACACGATTCCGTACACGCCGATCGACGTCGCCGCCAGGACGTAGAGCACCGCGACGGGCATATCGGTCAGCTGCAATGCCGTTCTGTGACCGAAGATCGACACTTCGCCGCCCATCGGGATGACGGCGAACGCGATGAAGGCGGGCACCACCGAGATGACCGGGGCCGCCAGGTAGACGAACTTGTCCACACCGGCGGGGATGAGCCCCTCCTTGAGGGCCAGCTTGACGCCGTCCACCAGCGACTGCAGCAGCCCCCACGGTCCGACGCGGTTGGGGCCAGGTCGCATCTGCATCCAACCGAGCAGCTTGCGCTCGAGCAGAATCGCGACCAGCACGGTCAGCATCAGGAACGCGAAGATCGCGACAGCCTTGATGACGATCAGCCACCACGGATCATGGCCGAAGAGTGTGGGATCCGGATACGTCATTGCAGGTGTCATGATGAAGCCCGCCCGATGGTGACGACGGCTCCGGATGTCACGCCGAGCTGCTGATGCACCGCGGAGCCGGGAGAGTTGAGCGGTAACCACACGGTGCCGTCGACCATGTCCGTGATCGTCAGCGGCAGTGTGATCTCGCCACGGTCGGTGCTAACGGTCACCAGCTCGCCTTCGGCTGCGCCGATCCCCTCCGCGGTCGCCGCCGACAACCGCGCGACCGGCGGCCGTGCGGTGCCCGCGAGATGCCGTTCGCCGTCCTGTAGCCGACCCGCGTCGAGCAGCATGCGCCAACCCGCCAGCACGGCCTGCCCCTTGCCCGGTGGTGTGGGCCGCGACGGTGCCTCCTGTGGGGAAGGGGGTCGCTGCCCGGCCCACAGACCCATGCGCGCCATCTCGTCGCCCGCCACCAACGCGGACGTCATGTTCAGATCAACCCCGAGCTCGTCGGCCAGGAAGGCCAGCACCCGCAGATCGGGTATCGCATTGGTCTGCAGCGAAGGCCCGAACGGCCGAATTCGCCCCTCCCAGTTCATGAACGAGCCAGCCTTCTCCACCACCGGCGCGACGGGGAACACGACGTCGGCGAGCGCTGTGACGGCGCTTTCTCGCAGCTCGAGGCTCACCACGAACGGTGCAGCGTCGATCGCGGCCAGTGCCGCGTCCGGGTCGGGTAGGTCGGCGAGCTCGACGCCTCCGATGAGCAGAGCTCCGAGTTCACCGTCGCGCACCGCGGCGAGAATGCCGGTGGTGTCGCGGCCCGGGGCGGACGGCAGATCGCCGACATTCCATCCGGCGGCTGTCTGTTCGCGGGCCGACGCGTCGCTGACGGGTCGACCGCCGGGCAGCAGACCGGGCAGCGCGCCTGCCTCCACTGCGCCCCGCTCGCCGGCTCGTCGCGGTATCCACGCCAGCCGCGCACCCGTGGCCCCAGCCAATCTGCTTGCGGCGGAGAGTGCTCCGGGCGAGGTGGCCAACCGCTCGCCGACCAGAATGAGCGAGCCGGGAAGCTTCAACTGCGCGTCGTCGGCCAAGCCGTCCAGGGCCGCGGCCTCGCCGCCTGGTGCCGTCGCGATGAGCTGTCCGCGCATCTTGACCAGCGAGCGGGTACCGAGAGGTGCGATTGCCTTGACCTGCAAGCCGTTCTTGCGGACTGCCTTTCGCAGTCTCAGGAAGACGATGGGAGATTCCTCTTCGGGCTCGAATCCTGCCAGCAGCACCGACGGCGCCTTCTCCAGGTCGGCGTAGGTCACTGTCAGCGGCACGCCCGCGACATGCGCAGCTAGGAATTCAGCTTCCTCGGCGCTGTGCGGACGGGCGCGGAAATCGATGTCGTTCGTGCCCAATACCATTCGCGCGAATTTCGAGTAAGCGTAGGCATCTTCCACGGTTACCCGGCCGCCGACGAGCACTCCGGTGGTGCCGTATGCCGCGGCCAGTCCGGCGCTCGCCACCCCGAGGGCTTCCGACCAGGAAGCCGGCCGCAGCTTGCCGTCTTCGTCGCGGACCAGTGGCGTCGTGATGCGGTCGCCCTGGGTGGTGTAGGTGAACGCCCAGCGGCCCTTGTCGCAGTTCCACTCCTCGTTCACCTGCGGGTCGTCACCGGCCAAGCGGCGCAGCACTTTTCCGCGCCGGTGGTCGGTGCGCTGGGCGCATCCCGACGAGCAGTGCTCGCACACGCTGGGACTGGACACCAGGTCGAACGGCCGGGCCCGGAACCGGTAGGCGGCGCCGGTGAGCGCACCGACCGGGCAGATCTGCACGGTGTTGCCGGAGTAGTACGACTGGAACGGCTCACCGGGGGCGATGCCGACCTGTTGCAGCGCACCGCGTTCGAGCAGTTCGATGAACGGATCGCCGGCGATCTGATCGGAAAACCGGGTGCAGCGCGCGCACAGCACGCAGCGCTCCCGGTCAAGCAGCACCTCCGAGGAGATGTTGATCGTCTTGGGGAAGGTCCGCTTGACGCCCTCGAAGCGGGTTTCGGGGCGGCCGTTCGACATCGCCTGGTTTTGCAGCGGGCACTCACCGCCCTTGTCGCACACCGGGCAGTCCAGCGGGTGGTTGATGAGCAGGAGCTCCATCACGCCCTGCTGCGCCTTGTCAGCGGCCTCGGACGTGAACTGCGTGTGCACCACCATGTCGGGTGTGCATGTCGTGGTGCACGACGCCATCGGCTTGCGCTGGCCTTCGACCTCGACCAGACACTGCCTGCACGCGCCAACGGGGTCGAGCAGCGGATGGTCGCAGAACCGTGGGATCTGGACGCCGATCAGTTCGGCGGCCCGAATCACCAAGGTGCCTTTGGGCACACTGACTTCCACGTTATCGATGGTGAGGTTCACCATCTCCACGGCGGGCTTGTCCGAGGCGGTGCCCGTGTCGACAGTCTGCGTCATCTAGACACCCACCCCTTCCGTGGCCATCAACGTCGAGGCGTGCGGGTCGAACGGACATCCGCCGGACAGGTGCGCGATGTATTCGTCGCGGAAGAACTTGATCGACGATATGATCGGGGCGGCGGCCCCGTCGCCCAAGGCGCAGAACGACTTTCCAAAGATGTTGTCGGAGATGTCCAGCAGCTTCTGGATGTCGTCCTCGGTGCCCGCGCCCGTCTCCAGGCGTTCGTAGATCTGCGCCAGCCAGTAGGTGCCCTCACGACATGGCGTGCACTTGCCGCAGGATTCGTGTGCGTAGAACTCGGTCCAGCGGCGCACCGCGCGCACCACACAGGTGGTTTCGTCGAAGATCTGTAGCGCCTTGGTGCCGAGCATCGTCCCGACGCCGGCCATGCCCTCGTAGTCCAATGGCACGTCGAGGTGTTCCTCCGTCAGTAGCGGTGTAGACGAGCCGCCCGGTGTCCAGAACTTCAGGGAGTGTTCGGCGCGGATACCGCCGGCGTATTCGAGCAGCTCGCGGAGCGTGATGCCGAGCGGCGCTTCGTATTGCCCGGGGTTGGCGACGTGGCCCGAGAGCGAGTACAGCGTGAAGCCCGGTGATTTCTCCGAGCCCATCGAGCGGAACCAGTCCACCCCGTTGAGCAGGACCGGCGGAACGCTGGCGATGGATTCCACGTTGTTGACCACGGTGGGGGAGGCGTAGAGGCCGGCAACCGCGGGGAATGGCGGTCGCAGGCGAGGCTGGCCCCGGCGGCCCTCCAACGAGTCGAGCAGCGCGGTTTCCTCGCCGCAGATATAGGCACCCGCGCCCGCGTGCACGATCAGTTCGAGGTCGAAGCCAGAACCCTGGATGTCGGTGCCGAGGTAACCGGCCTCGTACGCCTCCGCAACAGCGGCCTGCAGTCGGCGCAGCACGGGGACCACTTCGCCGCGCACGTAGATGAAGGCGTGGTGCGCGCGGATTGCGTACGCCGCGATGATCACCCCCTCCACCTGGAAGTGCGGCGTTGTCAGCATCAGCGGAATGTCTTTGCACGTACCGGGTTCCGACTCGTCGGCGTTGACCACCAGGTAGTGCGGTTTGGCTCCCGCGCCAGTGTCGTCCTGCGGGATGAACGACCACTTCGTACCCGTCGGGAAGCCTGCGCCGCCGCGGCCGCGCAGACCCGAATCCTTCATGGTGGCGATGACGTCGTCGGGGGCCATGCCAAGCGCTCGTTCGAGCGCCTGGTAGCCGTCGTGGCGACGGTAGGTGTCAAGCGACCACGATTCGGGTTCGTCCCAGAACCGGCTCAGAACGGGAGTCAGTTGTGTCATGGTTTCGATTCCGTTGCGTCCGGATCGGTTTCGGGCTTCTTCGGTTTCGGGGGAACGGTGGCAGACGGACCCGGGGCGGGTTGATTCTTGGTGGCTTCGGCTGCCACCTTGGAGTCGTTGGGGGCGCCGTGCGAATCCGCCACTGCGGCAACTTGCGGTGCTTCCATGCCGAATTCCCGCGCGACGCGCAGCCCGGCGAGGGTGGCATCGCCTGCCGGCCCCTGCGCGGCGGCGGCTTCCGGATCAGGCAGGCCCGCAAGGACTCTCGC
>Ga0157380_10001843_pt1 | contig 14015 bp, 10 predicted proteins | sample S35metaG_FD_119757 | JGI IMG/M metagenome (GOLD analysis project Ga0157380, IMG submission 119757) | Switchgrass rhizosphere microbial communities from Kellogg Biological Station, Michigan, USA - S3-5 metaG | ecosystem: Host-associated > Plants > Roots > Rhizosphere > Soil | place: USA... | reverse complement strand
GGACGACCGAATTACTCGTGACGTTGCTCGGGAGATCTGCGAGCGCCAGGGTCTCAAAGCGATGCTTATCGGAACGATTTCCGGGCTGGGTAGTCATTATGTCTTAACCATCGAAGCAATTAACGCTCACACTGGTGATTCGCTGGCGCGTGAACAGGTCGAAGCCGATAGCAAAGAAAAGGTGCTTTCCTCTTTGAGCAAAGCAGCGTCGGATATGCGAGGCAAGCTGGGCGAGTCGCTGACTTCGATCAAGAAGTATGAGGTTCCCGTTGAGCAGGCTACTACCTCTTCCCTGGAAGCGCTCAAAGCCTTTGCCTTGGCAAACGAAGAGCGGACTAAAGGAAACAGCGAATCGGCACTTGTCCAGTACAAGCGCGCCGTAGAGTTGGATCCAAACTTCGCCATGGCTTACGCGCGAATAGCTGTTGCATACGGGAACAACGATCAAATGGAAATGGCCCAACCGTACGCCACTAAGGCTTTCGAGTTGCGCGACCGGGTTAGCGAGCGTGAACGTCTCTACATTTCAGAGAAGTACTACAACTACGTAACGGGCGAGATCGATAAGTCCATTGAAGTCTTGCAGACGTGGTCGCAGCTTTATCCAAACGATTACATTCCGCACAATAATCTCGCGCTGTCCTACATGTTTCTCGGCAAGTATGACGAGGCCGTCAAACAGGCGCTTGAGGCAGTACGACTCAGCCCGAACAATATCAGTGCCCGGGAAAACACAATTGCCTGCTTCATTCATCTGGGCCGATTTGACGAAGCTCAAAAAGCTTTGGATGAAATGACCGTAATGTTTCCGCAATCAGCCCTTGTGCATGTTGATAGTTATCAACTCGCATTCCTTCGCGGCGATCAGGCGACCATGGATCGCGAGCTTCAATGGAGCAAAGGCAAACCAAGTGAGCCCCAGTTTGTAGCTCTGACTGCTGCAACTTTCGAATCTCGTGGTCAGATGAAGCAAGCAATGGAGCTGAGGCTACGTCAAATCGAGTTGGATAAGACAGCTGATCGAAAAGAAAATGCCGCTGGCACCATGGTCGGCGCCATCGCGGGAAATCAGACGCTGGTCGGAAATTGCGCCGCTGCGATTCCGAATGCCGAGAAAGGCCTGGCGCTCATGCACGGCAGAGTTACAAGCACTGGCGCAACGCTTGTGTTCGCAACCTGTAAGGACTCCGCCCGCACGCAACCCCTCATTGATGAAATGTTGAAACTTTACCCAAAAGATACGGTTGCCGTCGGCCTAATCGTTCCCTGGAGTAACGCACTGCTTGAAATGGGCCGTGGAAATACCACGGAAGCCATCAACCTCCTCGAATCACTGCGCCGGTTTGATTTCGGATTGTTCGCCGGCTCGGGCCTCACATATTCGCGCGGTTACGCCTATCTCCAGCAACGGTCAGCCAAAGAAGCGGCCGCTGAATTTCAAGCGATCCTCGATCGTCGTGGAGTTGATCCGGGCTGGGCTGGATACGCACTTTCGCATGTTGGCCTCGCCCGCGCAGCTGTGATGATGGGGGATACCGCCAAAGCCCGAAAGGAATATCAGGACTTCTTCGCCCTCTGGAAAGACGCCGACCCTGATCTACCAATTCTCCTCGCGGCCAAAAAAGAATACGCAGAGTTGAAATAAAGCATCGGCCAACATTGACCGTAACTAAACACAACAGGCTGGCAGCCTGTTGTACTACGTCGTGGTAATCGCCCTGTCAGATCGGCTCACTCCATGGTCTTGTGGTATATTTCGATGCCAAACCCACAACTCTAAGGCGAGGTTCGAATTCAGATGTCAGGACATTCAAAATGGCACAGTATCAAGCACAAGAAGGGCGCGCTCGATGCCAAGCGCGGCAAACTTTTTACAAAATTTATTAAGGAAATCACCGTGGCTGCGCGCACAGGTGGTGGTGACCCTGAAGGCAATGCGCGATTGCGCAAGGCAATTCTCGACGCCAAGGGCGGAAATATGCCGAACGACACGATCGACCGGGCGATTAGGCGAGGCACTGGCGAAGAGGAAGGTGTCAACTACGAAGAAATCACCTACGAAGGCTATGGACCGGGCGGCGTGGCCGTGATGGTTGAATCAATGACTGATAATAGGAACCGGACCGTTGCTGAGGTACGTCACATTTTTTCCAAGAACGGCGGGAACCTCGCTGCAGCCGGCGCAGTCAACTGGATGTTCGAGAAGAAGGGCTACATCGCCGTTGCCAAGAGCGACAAATCAGAAGATGAGTTGTTTGAAATCGTAACCGATGCCGGGGCTGAAGACCTGCGAGACGACGAGGAGAATTTTGAAGTCATCACTTCACCTTCAGATTTTGACGCCGTGCTCGAAGCAGTGAAGAAGGCCGGCATCGAGCCTCAGGTTGCTGAAGTTGAAAACGTCGCCAAGGAATACAAGAAACTTGAAGGCGCTGAAGCACGACAAATGTTAAAGCTGATGGAAGCTCTTGAAGATCACGACGATGTGCAGAAGGTTTCCGCAAACTTCGACATCAGCGAAGCAGACATGGCCGCTGCTTAGGGTGTAGGGGGTCGGGTTTGGGGTGTGGAGCTTTGACGTTTGAGGATTAGAGCAGCATCCGCTTTCCATTTCTCATTGGTCGTTTTTCATTTGTCATTTGGGAAGTCTTTGCGGCTTTGCTCCTTGGCGGCTTTGCGAGAACCATGGGTGTGGAACAGAAAACATTTCCCGCAAAGACGCAAAGGCGCGAAGCTCGCAAAGGAAAAACTGAAACATCACCGCGTTGGCTTAATCTCGCTTTTGTTAACAGCCGGAGCTATTATCACGAAGCTAGCAAGTGATGTAGGGACGCGAAGCTTGTAAACCCAACACCCTAACCCTACACCCTGAGTTCTTGAATGCGCGTATTAGGAATCGATCCGGGGAGCGATACAACCGGCTGGGGCATCGTCGAAGGAGATGGCCGCCGTTATCAAGTCGTCGAGTACGGAACCATCAAGACTTCGCCGGCGGAAAAGTTCGCCAATCGGCTTCTGCGCATCAGTAACGCCCTCGAAGCGTTAATTACGCAGCACCAACCCGATGCCTGTGCTATTGAAGACGGATTTTTGAAGACCAACGTCAAGGTCACTTTGAAGCTGGGTCAAGTGCGCGGCATCGCTTTACTCGCAGCAGCTCGCGCTGCCATCGATGTTCACGAGTATTCGCCGCGACTCGTGAAGCAAACTGTTGTCGGCTATGGAAATGCCGAGAAGCACCAGGTGCAGGAGATGGTGCGAGTTTTGTTAGCAATGAAAAGCGTTCCAGAACCACACGATGCGGCCGATGCTCTGGCCGTAGCGATTTGTCACTTCCATCACGCCGGACTTCAGCAACGCCTACTCGCTGCTGATGCCCGCGTTAAGCTCACCACCGCAGCCACCGCGACCACCGCAACCATGACTCGTCGCCGGCCTTAGACGATTTTCGAGAGTCGGAGACTGGTCACTTCGTTCTTGCAGGAGGCAAGGCCATGCGGAGCTATCTCAAAAACCTCTCGATCTTTCTTTTCTTTCTAAACATCTTTTCAACCAACGACGCTACTGCGCAAAAGCCGCGGATTCCGACGGGCGGTCGCGTCGCGATCATAGTTGACGAAAGATTGTCTGCCCTGCGAGTAGCGCCAAGCCTTTCGGCGCGGCTCGAGCAGCGACTGGGTCGCGGACGCTTTGTCGCGATTGTCGGCGGTCAACGCAGTGCTGAAGGGATCTTTTATTACGATGTCAAAGTAAGCCGGCGAAAGCATGGCTGGCTGCAGTCCACGGCCGTAGTCGCATTGTCTCAAGCAGCGGATGATGATCGACTCTTGCGGCTGTTGCAGGGTTCAGAGGACTTCGATTTGATCGCGCGTGCACGAATCTTTCTCGAAGCCTTTCCCCGCTCACCACTTCGGCCGGTGGTGCTCCGCCTCTTTGCCGAGGCTGCGGAATCGGCAGCGGGTAAACTATCGCGAGACGCTGTCCGCCGGCTCAATCATAACGAGATGGTTGCCGGCGGCGCTCCGGAGTTTTCCTATTTCATGAATTTCAATGGGCTCGACCGCTACAACCGGCAAGGCATCCGTTTCACCTTCGACTCGGCGGCGAAAAGATTTCATTACGATGGGGCCGCGTGGCGAGAGATCTTGAGACGCTACCCACAAAGTAGCGAAGCCGCCGAGGCGCGCAAACGACTGGATGTCTTAAAAGCCGGGAACGGTCGCTAGGTTCGGTTGGGAAATTTGCGATTGTAGGTGTGGACCTGCGTGTCGCCCTCGTACCCTGCTGACACCGGCAGGGCAGACACATAGGTCTGCCCCTACAAATCCTGTCTCAACTCAGTTACCATCATGTCGCCTATCGACTACGGACTTAAATCGCTGATTTTTACGGCGTCCTGTTAATAAATCGGACAGAGGCTCGTTTTTATGACCGGAGACACCGAAAAGGAGAGCCCTGTGCCGTTAGCCGCTAAGTCATTGAAAGCCGTTCCCGACCAACCTGGAGAGCTGGAAAAGCTGTTTCAGGATCATCACAAACACCTTTTTCGCGCGGCGCACCGCATCACGGGGAGTGCCGCGGATGCCGAAGATGTGCTGCAAACCGTCTTTTTGCGGCTGGTTCGCAGCCATGAGACCTACGACTTAGCTGAAAATCCTCAGGCTTATCTTTCCCGTGCGGCGATTAACGCTTCATTGGATTTGATTCGCAGCCGGGGACGCGCAAAATCAATCGGGCTCGATGACGCTCCGGTTGAACTTATCGCGGTCAAAACAGCGAATCCAGAAAAGCTCCACGCCGACCGGGAATTACAAAAACTTATTCGCGAAGCAGTGAGCCGCCTGGGAGCGACCGCAGGCGAGATGTTCGCGCTACGATATTTTGAGGGTTACGACAATCTTGAAATAGCGAGGATGATGGGGACTTCTCAAATGGTTGTGGGTGTGGTCCTGCACCGGGCCCGCACTAAATTAAGAAAAGAGATTGGGCGCTATCTCGAAAAACACAAGGATTGAGCACAGACTGCGGTTTGTGCATGCGGAAAAATCAAGCGAGCAAAGATTAACGAACTGCTACTAAGTAGAGGGCACAATGAAGAGCAACAAAGAACTCGATACCATTCTCGACAAGGTTACAGCCGAGATTCGCAACGAAGAGGTTGACCCGGTGGAAGTCGACCAGGCCGCAGGACGTGTTTGGGCACGCCTCGCCGCGGAGACACCGGCAGCCTTACAAACGGCCAAACCGGTGGTTCACATTGAAAGCTGCAGAGACTTTCAATCATTGATTCCGGCGTACCTTAATAAATCGTTATCAGAAGCTCGCTCGCTGTTGTTGGAAGATCACACGCACGAGTGCATTCCCTGCCGTCGTGCCATGAAAGAAGCACGGAACCGCAATCAGGCTCCACTGCGACAAGTCACGCCACGACGCGGCTTCAATATTTCCCCCGTCGTTATGCGTTGGGGTATCGCAGCAGTCCTGGTAATTGGCTTCACCTTGTTGGCAATACCGTTGATTCAACGGTATTTACCTTTCGGTGGACAGTTCGAAGCCACCGTTCAAGCCGCCGAAGGCCAGGTCTACCAGATTAACGATACGAAGAGTGTGGCCGTAACCTCTGGAACGCGTTTGCAGAAAGGCGAGATTATTCGAACCGCGAAGGATTCGCATGCGCTGGTTCGCCTGGGCGATGGTTCGATGATTGAGGTGAAGGATCGCTCCGAGTTTTCGCTGAGCAAGAACGGCCAGGGCACAACCATTCACCTCAAGGGCGGCAACATCATCGTCGAAGCTGCCAAACAACGTAACCAACATCTGTTTGTCGACACTGGCGATGCCAACATTGCCGTAACCGGCACCATCTTTTCTGTCAACAACGGAACCAAAGGTGTACGCGTCTCGGTTATTGAAGGCGATGTACATCTCGATCACGCCGGTGTCGAGCGAGTCATCCGCGCCGGTGAGCAAGCTGCGACCAATGCGAGTATTGCTCCGGTCGCAATCAAGGACGAAGTAAGCTGGAGTCGAAATGCTGCCAAGTATGCTGCCACGCTTGGCAGTCTTAATTCACTGAAATCAGAGCTCGCAAAGGTTCAGCTGCCGGGCGTGCGCAACTCAACTCGCCTCCTGGATCTGATGCCGGAAAACACTGTCTTCTATGCTGCTCTTCCAAATCTGACTTCGACGTTGGCAGAGTCACATCGCATCATGCAGGATCGCATTAATCAAAACCCTGCCTTACGTGAATGGTGGGAAAAAGAACACTCGCGACGCGGTCCGAACATGGATCAGGTCATGGGTACCGTTCGAGAATTTGGCGAGTATCTCGGCGATGAGATAGCAGTTTCAGTTGGCATGGATGCTAAGGGCGAACCTGTTTCTCCACTTGTAGTCGCAGAGCTGAAGAATTCGAAAGGACTTCGCGAGTTCATTGAGCAGCAGATCGCCAAGTATTCCAGTGGCGCCAAAGACAAGCCGCAAATTGTGTTCATCGACGATCCGGCGACGGCAACAGCTGCTGCCGATACCGATCAGAAAAAGATTGAACAGCTCTACGTGTGGATCAATAACGATCTATTCGTCGCGAGCCCGAAACTTCAAGAGCTCCAAAGCCTGTCGGGCGTAGTCCAAAAAGGCGGTTCGAGCAGCTTTACCGCAACGCCCTTCCGCGCCCGCATTGCGCAGATTTATCAGGAAGGCGCTGGCCTGGTGGTGGCGGCAAATTTGGAGCGCGTCCTTGAACAGACCAAAGGCAACCGCGATAAGGGACCAGACGCTGCCAAGCATGAAGAAGCGCTGAAGCAGCTTGGTGTTCTGAATCTCAAATACTTCGTTCTCGATCAAAATCAGAGCGACGGCAAAACACACACCCGCGCTTCACTTTCTTTCAGCGAAGCGCAAAAAGGAATTCCTTCATGGCTGGCCGCGCCGGCGATGATGCGTTCACTCGAATTTGTGTCGCCGGACGCGAATGTAGTGGCTGGCTTTGCAGTCAAGAACCCGGTCGCGCTTGTAGACGACTTACTCGGGGCGATCGAGACTGTTTCCCCGGGACTGCGTACAAATCTGGATAAGCTGCAGGCAGACCACGGCATCAATATTCGTGACGATTTTGCAGCGCCACTCGGCGGTGAATTCGCTTTTGCCGTTGATGGGCCGCTTCTGCCGACGCCGTCGTGGAAGATGGTGTTCCAGGTGAATGACGCTCAACACTTGCAACAGACGTTCGAGCGCGTCGTCACCGAAATCAACAACGAAGCTGCGAAACACGGCAAGTCCGGACTGGCCTGGGACCGAGCCGAGATTTCGGGTCGCACTTACTACACCTTGAAGTCAACGGATTTCGCGGTGGAAGTTAATTACACCTATGCCAATGGCTACATGATTGTTGGCCCAAGTCGCGGCCTGGTGGAACGTTCAGTCCGCACCCAGGAGGGTGGCTACACCTTGCTGCGTTCTCCCAAGTTCACTGCGGGATTGCCGGCCGATGGCAACGCCAACTTCTCGGCGGTCTTCTATCACAACCTGGGACCATTGGTGGCGCCGTTCGCCGACAAAATCGCGAACTCAGCTAACAATCTGCCGAAGGAACAGCAGGAAGCGATCAAGAAGATGGCTGCGGACCTGCCGCCGACGCTCGCCTATGCTTACGCGCAAGGCGACAGCATTACGTTTGCGACCAACACCGAAGGCGGACCGTTTGGTTTGAGTCCGGCAACCTTGCTTGGCATGCCCAACGCGCTCGAGATGCAACACGTCTTGATGCAAGGCATGAAAGGAAAATAGGTAGCGAGGCAGTGGCACGGGCATCCTGCCCGTGTAGTTTGAATGTTCTCAACGCACAGGCAATCGTGTTTGCCTGTGCGTTGAGTGCTGTTCAGACTACACGAGCAAGATGCTCGTGCCACTTTGCTTCTCAACATTTTTTGCTGAACTTTATTTATGACTGATGCGTTACCACTCCGTGAATGTTTGCAGTTCTAATTTGAAGCCGGAAATGTTTGAAAGAAACTGAGCCGAGGCGTATAAGATTCGCCAAAGAACTTTGCATCAACAGACGGCAACATGCCGCTGACACGAAAAGGAATCAATTGGTAGCAGCCCTCAAAGAAGATCAGCAACCCGCTCCACAGCCGCTGATCCAAACACCGGTTATTGATCTTGATGGTTTGAGCGTTCGCTTTGGAAGGCGCCAAATCCTGCAGGACTTGCGTGGTCAATTGCGTGGACGCGCAATTGGTTTGCTTGGCCCTAACGGCGCAGGTAAGACCACCCTGATTCACACCCTATTGGGTTTTCACGCTCCGTCTGCAGGCACGGCGCGCATCTTTGGCCAGGACATCATCAACGACACCAAACAGATTCGCTCGATTATAGGCTACATGCCTGAACGCGATGCTTTCATCGCGAAGATGTCGTGCGTTCATTTTGTGCGTCTGATGGCTGAGATTTCGGGAATACCCAGTGAAGCAGCTTTAGAACGCGCGCACGAGGCACTTTTCTATGTTGGTCTCGGTGAGGCTCGCTATCGGAATTTAGATACCTACTCGCTGGGCATGAAACAACTCGCTAAACTCGCGCAGGCGATTGTTCACGGCCCCAAGCTTATCTTTCTTGACGAACCTACCAACGGGCTTGATCCGCCGGCTCGCATGCGCATGATCAAACTAATTCGCGAGATTCGAGACAGCGGCCAGGCCAACATCGTAATTTCTTCCCATCTGTTGCGCGACGTTGAAGAGTGCTGCGAAGAAATTCTGATTCTGAAGGATGGTCGCATCGCAACTTACTGCAACCTGGAGGAAGAGCGCCGGTCGAACCGAAAGTTCCTGGTACTCGAAACGCGTGGCGATCAATCTGCGTTTACCAAGGCTATCGCTGACCTGGGCTGTGAATACGCCATTACTACTGACCATCGGGTGAAGGTGGTTTTGCAGGACGGCGCAGAGATTCGAGATCTCTATCGCATTGCCGGCGAGCTTCAGGTTCAAATTCGGCGCTTGAACTTCAAGCGCGATTCACTCGAGGACATTTTCTTGAAAGCAATGGAGAACGGCCATGGCAGTTTATGAGCATAACTACCGGCGCTACGCTGGGCCGTTGACTCCGGAATGGAGTCGCTTTCTGATCATTCCGCGACATGCGTACCGGGATATTTTCAGATCGAAGATATTTATTGGCTTCTTCGTCGCGTGTTTTGTACCGCTGCTGGTCGAGGCCATTCTGATCTACCTGCATCACAACGTAAATGCGCTCGCCATTATGAAGATTAATGTTCGCGAGCTGCTTCCGATTGATGCCTCGTTCTTCGAGACATTTGTCGGCATTCAAGCAGGGTTCAGTTTCTTACTCACTCTCCTGGTAGGTCCGCCGCTGGTGGCTCGTGACTTGAGGAACAATGCCTTACCACTCTATTTGTGCCGGCCGTTTTCTCGTTCTGAATATGTCTTCGGCAAGATGTCGGTAGTGTTGATTCTGCTTTCGGCGATTACGTGGATTCCACAGTTGGTTTTGTTTGGGTTCCAATCATATCTTGAGGGCTTTAGCTGGTTCGCCGATAACCTTGCGCTTGCAAACGCAATCTTTCTTAGCAGCATCGCGTGGGTTCTGGTATTGACCCTGCTGTCGCAAACAATCTCATCACTGGTGAAGTGGAGAGTCGCGGCGAGCGCCGCTTTGTTGGGACTGTATCTGATTCCGTCAGTCTTCAGCGAAGTAGTAAACCAGATATTTGGGACTCGTTGGGGTCACTTAATCAGCGTTGACGCGTTGAGGAGGAGCATTACCGCAGGGCTATTCGGAACCTTTGTACAGACAACTCAGGGCGTTACTGATTTTGGGCCTGGTGGTTTCCGTGAAGTGACGCTGACAGAGCCACCCTTGTTTGTTTCCTGGTTCATGCTGTTCTTACTTTGTGCAGGCTGCCTCGCGATACTTTCTAAACGCGTGAAAGCGTACGAAGTAGTATCGTAAGAATTTCGAATTGCGGATTGCGAATTGCGAATTTCGTCGGGAATTAAGGTTTAGGTTGTAACGAACGATATATGAGTGAAACAGAATCAAAACTCGAGATCTCTTCCGTTGCCGAAAGCGCTCAAGCTACGTCAGACGAAATTCGCAATTCGCAATCCGCAATTCGAAATTCCTCCCGGCACATTGTTTTCGATGACGTGTCGAAGTTTTATGGCGAGATACTCGGTGTCAATCGCGTCAACCTGCAGATTGCCCCGGGCATTACCAGTCTGGTTGGTCCGAACGGCGCCGGCAAGTCGACGTTGATGAATCTGATGACGGGCTTACTGCAACCAACGCGCGGAACCATCAGCATCCTCGGCACTCCCACGGATCGTCCTGAAGAGCTTTTCAGGAAGGTCGGTTACTGCACTCAATTCGATTCATTTCCTCGCGGCTTGACCGGTCGTGAGTTCATCCAGTCTTACCTGCTCGTACAGGGTATGGATCAAAAGCAAGCGGAGATCTTAACTACTTCAGCGCTGGACCGGGTTAGCTTGCTCGACGACGCGGATCGCAAGGTCGCCGGATACAGTAAAGGCATGCGACAACGCATTCGCCTGGCTCAATCCCTTGCGCACCGGCCTTCAGTCCTGATTCTCGACGAGCCACTTAATGGTCTCGATCCAATGGTACGTGCCGAGACCATCGCCTTATTTCGCAAACTGGCCGCCGAAGGTATGCACCTGATCATTTCGAGTCATATCCTCCACGAGGTGGATATGATGTCGGACTTTGTGGTGTTGCTAAACAACGGTTACGTGGTTGCTGAAGGCAACATCCATGGTGTTCGAGACGAAATGGAAGAACACCCGATTCAGATTTTGATTCGCTGTGATCAACCCGGAAAACTCGCCGCGAAAGTTTTCGCACAGGACCATGTCGTCGAAGCCAGACTGCATGAGGATCTGGGTGGCTTGTTCATCAGGACGCGCCGGGCGGACGAGTTCCACCTTTTGCTTAATCGCATAGTGGCCGAGGGAGAAATAAACATCGAGTCGATTGCGCCGGTGGATGATGACATGAACGCTGTCTATCAATATTTGATCGGCAGCGAATAAGAATTTCGGATTGCGGATTTGAAATCGAGGATCGGAATTTGAGATCTGAGATCATAGATTGAAAAACGAGCAGAACCAAAACCAAATGAGTTCAACCGTAAACATCGCCGGCAACAACGCTCCAGCTAAGTCTCTTCCCTGGTCGCTCTGGTTTCGTCAGCTTCGCGCAATCTTCGCGCTCGAAACCCGCAAGAACTTTTTCGGCAAGCGCGCAATTCTGATTTATCTTCTCGCGCTCTTGCCGGTAGTGATGTTGGGAATGCTTGCGTTAGTTACGCCGCCGACGCGGATCTTTGTTCAGCTGAGCATGATTTACGCCTGGATCTATGCAGGCTTGATTCTCAGGACAGTTGTGTTCTTTGGCTGTGCCTGGATCTTCATGAATTTGTTCAGAGGCGAGTTGGTCGATCGCAGCTTGCACTACTATTTCCTGTCGCCAGTCCGTCGACAGGTACTGGTCGCGGGAAAGTATTTGTCAGGCCTGGTTGCCTCGACAGTGCTCTTTGTCATGTCGACGATCGTGTCGATGCTGCTGCTTTACTTTCCGCATTTCTACAGCGAGAGTGGCCGCTACTTTTTTGATGGCCCCGGCATGGGCCAGCTGTTGACTTACGCAGGCGTGACCGTGCTCGCGTGCGTCGGGTACGGCGCCTTTTTTCTAGTCATCGGCCTCTTTTTCCGCAACCCCATTATCCCAGCCCTGGTCTTGTATGCGTGGGAATGGATTAACTTCCTGCTGCCGCCACTGCTTAAGAAGATCAGCGTCATTCACTACCTCAATTCGCTCGTGCCCATCCCCGTTTCAGAAGGTCCCTTCGCGGTAGTTGTCGAGCCGACCGCTGCCTGGATCGCAATTCCGGGACTACTGCTTATTACGGTGGCGGTTTTAGCGGCGGCGGGCTACCGCATTCGCCATCTTGAAATCAAATACGGCAGCGAGTAAGGTCGTGGTCAGTTTGGATTTTGACCTCTCTCATTCACACCCGGTTTCAACCGGGTGTGAACGGGCCACCTTCAGATCTCCTTCAACCGTTTCAACGGTTTCTCATACTCTCAGACCCGGTCCGAAACCAAAAACCGTTGAAACGGTTGCCAGAAGATTTGAGAGTGTTGCTTCACACCCGGTTGAAACCGGGTGTGAATGAGAACGCTAAGGCCCAGAACGTTTTAGTTGACAGCTTCAGAGGCACTGTCTGCGGCTGGTTCCCTTCCGTCGGTCACCGTCAGAGTTTGTTCATCGAACAAGCTTGAATCGATGAGAGTTTGGACAAGATATTGACCCGCGGTTGGGAAAGTAACGTTTACGAAAAAGCTGATGTTATCGGCAAAGCCGCCGGGAGCAATCTCGAAACTGGTGGGCTGAGATACAACCACCGGCTTGGTGCGATCCGGGGTGAGGATTCTGACTTCGGATAAATGCACGCCCTCACCTCGCCAATGATTCACCACTGCAAACTTAATGAGCGAGATCGGAAGCTGCTGCACCATGATGTTTTGAAACACACCCATCAATGAAATCTTGTTTCCTGCCTCGAGCCGAACATCATCGCAGTACAGGGTGTACAGTAGTTCCAGCGTCTTGTTTGCATTTGTGACGGCCATCGTTTCCCCCAAGTTGTCGGAATCGTGTCGCTGGAGTCTACACTAACCTCCTGTGTCAGCGTTAGCACTCGAACCAATGACAACTGACTACGCGGCTTCGCCGCCGCTCCGTGCGGAAAGGCTCTGCCTTTCCGGGCATCGCCATCAATGTCGAGGCTGCGCCTCGACTCCGCGAGGCATAGCCTCGATAAGGAGAGGTAAATTGTCGGAAAGGCAAAGCCTTTCCGCACGGAGCGGCGGCAAAGCCGCGTCGCTCATCTGGCACTTCTTAGACACTACGTCAGCATTGTGCGGAGGGCGGCTTCATCGATCACGTTTACGCCCAGCTCCTGAGCTTTGTCGAGCTTTGATCCTGCTTCTTCACCCGCGACAACGAAATCCGTTTTCTTACTCACTGACGAGGTCACACGGCCACCACGAGACTCGATTAACGCGCGAGCTTCGTCCCGAGTAAGAGTCGGCAGCGTTCCTGTCAACACAAACTGCTTCCCGGCAAACGTGTCATCAGCCTCAGCAGTGCTGCTGCGTTCAAGTTCAGTGCGCACTCCGGCCGCGCGCAAGCGCTCACAGAGTTCTGCGTTGCCGGGGTCGTCAAACCAATCGCGCACGCTCTGCGCAACGGTTAACCCGATTTCGTGAATATCATCAAGCTCTTCGACCGTAGCCTTCCCGAGCTTCTCCAGTGAACCAGCGTGGCGTGCGAGGATTCCCGCCGTGCGATCGCCTACATGCCGAATTCCCAGGGCGTAAATCAGGTTCGGCAAGTCGCGAGATTTGCTGGCTTCAATCTGATTCAAAAGGTTCGTGGCTGATTTCTTCGCCATGCGCTCGAGCCCCGCGATATCGTCGAGCGTGAGGCTGTACAAATCACCAACGTCGCGCACCATCTTTTTCTCAACCAGTTGATCGACGAGTGAATATCCGAGACCCTCGATACGCATCGCCCGTCGTGAAGCAAAGTGAATCAAAGTACCTTTGAGCTGGGCCGGGCAGTGAGCGGACACACATCGTGATACAACTTCCCCTTCCGGCCTAGAGATAACGCCACCACAGACCGGGCAAGTCGCAGGCATCTCGAACTTCTTTTCCTTGCCAGTGCGTTTCGATTCGACAACCTTCAAGACTTTGGGAATGACTTCCCCGCTCTTTTCGATTTGTACCCAGTCGCCAATGAGGAGACCAAGTCGCTCAATCTCATCTTCGTTGTGCAAGGTAGCGCGCGCGACTGTGCTGCCGGCCAGAAATACTGGCTCAAGATGAGCTACTGGAGTGAGGGCGCCGGTTCTTCCAACCTGAACCTGAATATCAAGCACCTGAGTCGTAGCTTGTCGCGCCGGG
>Ga0157380_10001842_pt1 | contig 14019 bp, 12 predicted proteins | sample S35metaG_FD_119757 | JGI IMG/M metagenome (GOLD analysis project Ga0157380, IMG submission 119757) | Switchgrass rhizosphere microbial communities from Kellogg Biological Station, Michigan, USA - S3-5 metaG | ecosystem: Host-associated > Plants > Roots > Rhizosphere > Soil | place: USA... | reverse complement strand
GCGATCGATAGCCCGTGGATCCATTGCCGGCAACCCCGTCGCTGGCATACCAGATTACACAGCCTGGACGCGAATTCCAGTCGGCGATTTGCCAGCCTCTCTCGCATTGGCGGTAATCCGGTTGTTCGACGTTGAGTTCGCCGACCATTAGGGCTGCCATCGTTACAAGCCTTGCAATAAGAACGGGCAGCAGGATTCTCGCATTCATGATCGGTCTCCAGCTCGCATGTGACTTATTCACGTACCCGGATCCTGTTCTTAGCCGCTGACCCGGGACCGTGCCCCCGCCCCGCAGTTGCCAGACAGCACACATTCGAACTCCTGACGCGAGACATCGGAGCCCATATGAATTGCGTCATGGCCTCCCTGCACCTTGCAGGGCTGGAGTGGAGTCGCGGTCGCTGCGCCATCCTGAGCGCAGTGGATCGTGCGTTCCGGGGCGTGCTGCTGATCGTTCGCTTTTGCAGGGGTCGCAAAAGCAGCCTGGGCCATCATGACGGGCGATCCAGTCAGAATCAGGCAGAGCAAAAGGGTCGTAGTACGGTTCATGGCTATCTCCTCTCAAGTTCGGTTGCAAATATCAGGAAGCGATGCCAGATTAATGCGGACGGCCGGATCAATCCCGTACGTTTGTCGCCACTCTCGTGTGAAAAATTAACGCTCCGGGCGCAAGGAAACTCCACCCACAAGGCCGGTTTCTGCCTTGTCGAGCCTCGCCAATCAGTGCAGACTCTCCCCGCGCGGACAACGCAGGAGTGGAACGAATGGCTGAATCTACTGAGGAAAACACGCGGTTCTGGAGCCTGTCGCCCCAACATCTGAAGGCGCTCGCCGACCAGGGCACGGTCAAGGCGTTTCCGAAGAACACCATTATCGTCAGCGAGGGCGACCGCAGCGATTCGCTCTTTATCGTCCAGTCCGGCAAGGTCAAGGTCTACCTTGCCGATGAGGACGGCAAGGAACTGCTGCTGAGCACGCATGGGCCCGGTGAATATTTCGGGGAGATGATTCTCGACGAAGGGCCGCGTTCAGCCTCGGTCATGACGCTCGAGCCCAGCCGCTTCTCGGTTGTCACCACCGATCAGTTCAAACAGTTTCTGGGCAAGAATCCCGACATCGGATTGGAGCTCATCAAAAGCCTGATCCACCGTGTGCGCGCGCTCACCAAGACCGTCGGCAATCTGGGATTGCTCGACGTGTACGGGCGCGTGGCGCGCTTGCTCCTCGATATGGCGGTCGAAGAAAACGGCAAGCAGGTCATCAAGGAGCATTTGACCCAGAACGACATGGCCAGCCGCGTCGGTTGCTCGCGCGAAATGATCAGCCGGATCCTCAAGGATTTGCGCGTGGGCGGTTATGTGCAAATGGATGGCGAACGCATGATCATTGCAAAGAAGCCGCCGTCGGCCTGGTAAAAGCCCCCGCCATGTTCTCCGGGGGTGAATAATTCACTCTCCAGAACGATAATCCTCACGGGATTGTCCGTTCTCCCGCCGATATTCTGGAATCGTGAGCATGTGCTCACGCAATCTTTGGCGAGGAGTCCCCCATGTCGACCCAGTCGAAATTTGTTGTTGCAACCATGGTCGCGGCAATGTTCGCAGTCGCGGCATTCAATGTTCATGCAGGAGATCAGGTAAAGTCCGCAGGCGCTACCGACAAACCCGGTCGCACGCTCGATGAAGAAAACGTGAAGTCGCAAGGCGCGACCAGCAAGCCGGGCCGCACGCTCGAGGAAGCTACGGTACGGGCGCAGGGCGCAACGAACAAGCCCGGTCGCGCCATCGATGAAGCCACGGTAAAGTCTGCCGGGGTCTCGAACCGGCCGGGTCGTGCCATCGATGAGCCTGTCGTGAAGGCGCGCGGCCCGTCCGACAAGCCGGCCCGCACGCTCGATGACGGCATCGTGAAGAGTGGCAAGAACAAGAAGGCACATCCCCGCGCCATCGAAGATGTCGCGGTAAAGAAGTGAGCATCCTCGACAAAGTCGGCCGCGCAGTGGATCAGGCACTCAAATAACTTGCCGTACCTGGTGCATGGGGCCGACCGATAAGGTCGGCCCTTTTATTTGAGACCGTGCAAGCCCGGATATCTCATCAGGACGCGGACTTATGGCGGAGGACTGGGCGAGACAGATTGGTCTCGACCGGCGCAGCCAATAGATCATTCTATTGGCAAGACGGGCATGCCCGATATGGCCGGCCAGAACCCGCCAGAATCCGGCCAAAATCCGAGTCGCCCCCAAATCCCCTAGGGCGCAAACCAAACAACGTTGGATTGGCTGCACAGGCGCACCTGCAAGCATTCGGGGGTGGTCTGGTGAAATATCCGGGCTAGACGTCCCAGGGATTCGGACGGTCCGTGGCAATGCCATATTTCTCAATGGCGCGTCCGACAATCTTGCGGTCGATCGCGCCTTCGTCGGCCAGCACCTTGAGCGCCGCGACGACGACGTGGTTGCGGTCCACTTCGAAGAAGTCGCGCAGCGCGGCGCGGCCGTCGCTGCGTCCGTAACCGTCCGTGCCCAGCACGACATACTTGCGCGGCACCCAGGTGCGGATCAGGTCGGGCAGGGCACGCATGTAGTCGCTCGCGGCGACAATGGGCCCGCAAGTCTTTGCCAGGCTTTGCTCGACCCAGGTTTGCTTCGGCTGCGCGTCGGGATGCAGGCGGTTCCAGCGTTCGATGCCAATGCCATCGCGCCGCAGCTCGGTAAAGCTGGTGACGCTCCACACATCGGCTGCCACTTTCCAGTCGGTGTCGAGGATCTCGGCGGCCGCCAGAACCTCGCGCAAGATCGTGCCCGAACCCAGCAACTGGACCTGGGGTGTTTCCTTTTTCCCTCGCCCCTCGCCCCTCGTCCCTCGCCCCTCGCGAAGCCGATACATCCCCTTCAGGATGCCTTCTTCCGCGCCGGCTGGCATCGCAGGATGAACGTAGTTCTCGTTCATCAGCGTGATGTAGAAAAACACGTCTTCCTGGTTCTCCAGCATGCGGCGCATGCCCTCGCGCACGATGGTCGTGACCTCGTAGCCGAACGCAGGATCGTAGGCTACGCAGTTCGGCACTGTGGAGAACAGGATATGGCTGGACCCGTCCTCATGCTGCAGGCCTTCGCCGGACAGCGTCGTGCGGCCGGCCGTGGCGCCCAGCAAAAATCCGCGCGAGCGTGCGTCTCCCGCGGACCAAACCAGATCGCCGATGCGCTGGAAGCCGAAACAGGAATAGAAAATATAGAACGGCAGCATCGGCACACCATGCGCGCTGTACGACGTGGCGGCGGCGATCCAGGAGGAGATTGCGCCCGCCTCCGTAATACCTTCCTCGAGGATCTGGCCGTCCTTGGCTTCCTTGTAGTACAGCAGTTCGTCCTTGTCTTCGGGTTCGTAGAGTTGCCCGTGCGGCGAGTAGATCGCGACCTGGCGGAACAGCGACTGCATGCCAAAAGTGCGCGCCTCGTCCGCCACGATCGGGACGATGTGCTTGCCCAGAGTCTTGTCGCGCAATAACTGGGACAGCATCTGCACGAACACCATGGTGGTTGATTGCTCGCGATCGCCCGATCCTTCGAGCAGACGCGCAAAACTTTGCAGATCCGGTACCGGCAAGGTGGCCGATTTTGGTTGGCGCGCGGGAACATAGCCTCCGAGCGCCTGGCGGCGCGCATGCAGATACTTCATCTCCGGACTGTCGTCGGCCGGTTTGTAGAAGCGCAGGTTCTGCACTTCTTCGTTGCTCAGCGGCAGCGCGAAACGGTCGCGAAATGCGAGCAGCGTGTCATCCTCGAGTTTCTTGGCCTGATGCGCTGCCATCTTGCCTTGTGCCGAGTTGCCCATGCCGTAACCTTTCTTGGTCTGGGCGAGAATCACCGTCGGGCGGCCTCTGTGATTGACTGCCGCGTGATACGCGGCGTAGATCTTCATCGGGTCGTGGCCCCCGCGTTTCAGGCGGTCGATATCGTCATCCGACATATGGGCGACGATTTGTTGCAACTCCGGATACTTGCTGAAAAAGGCTTCGCGGTTGAAGCGCCCGTCGGTCGCCGCGTACTTCTGAAATTCCCCGTCGACGGTCTCATGCAGCCGCTTCAGGATCACGTTATCGCGATCGCGCGCGAACAAGGGATCCCAGTCCGCACCCCACATGACCTTGACGACATTCCAGCCCGCGCCGGCGAACAGGCCTTCGAGTTCCTGCACGATCGAACCGTTGCCCCGCACCGGGCCGTCGAGCCGTTGCAGGTTGCAGTTGACCACGAAGATAAGATTGTCGAGCCCCTCCCGGGCTGTCATCGACAGGCCGGCTATGGATTCCGGTTCGTCCATCTCGCCGTCGCCGACGAAGCACCAGACCTTGCGTGCTTTGGTTTCTAGGATGTTGCGGTCTTGCAGGTAGCGCATGAAGCGCGCCTGATAGATCGACGTGATCGAGCCCAATCCCATGGAACCCGTCGGGAACTGCCAGAATCCGGGCATGAGCCAGGGATGGCAGTACGACGACAGTCCTTTTCCAGCGGTTTCGCGGCGATAGTTGTCGAGGCTCTCTTCGCTGAGCCGGCCTTCCATGTAGGCGCGGGCATAGACGCCGGGAGCGGAATGCGGCTGAAAATAAATGGCGTCGCCGTCCTGGCCGGCGCGGAAGAAATGGTTGTAGCCGACCTCGAACAGATCCGCGGATGAAGCGTAAGTGGCGATATGGCCGCCCAGCTCGGAATTTGCGCGGTTCGCGCGCACCACCATGGCCAGGGCATTCCAACGCACCAGTGCGGAAATGCGCGCCTCGATTTCCAGATTGCCTGGAAACTGCGGCTGGTCCGCCAGCGAGATCGTATTCGCATAAGGCGTATTCAGCACCGGCGGCATCGGCACCCGCATCATGCGCGCGTGATCGAGGAGTTTTCTCAGTACGAAAGTCGCCCGGTCGGCACCTTCGTTCTCGACGATGGCATCGAAGGCATCCAGCCATTCCTTGGTTTCGATCGGATCGAGATCCTGCGCGAGCACACGCCACAGGCCGGAAACGCTGATGTCGGAAAGATCGGTCATTGCTGGGCTCCTCAGCCGGGCGGGTGGTTGGTTAGCGCAGGAATGCTACCGTGAATCGAAAAGCACGGGGTTTCGTTTTGACCATCAAAACCACCCGAATAAGGCATAATATCTTGTATGAGACTAATAAAACGATATTAAATGCCGCAATTACAGTTGGATTCGATAGACTGGAAGATTCTCGGCCTGTTGCAGGCCGATGCACGCATGGCCAATGTAGAACTGGCCAGGGCGGTCGGGCTGTCGCCATCGCCCTGTCTGCATCGCGTGCGCGCGCTGGAAGAGGCCGGTTACATCAGCCGCTATGTCACGCTGCTCGACGCGCTGCGCGTCGGCCTCAAAGTCAGCGTGTTCATCCAGGTTACGCTTGAGCGCCAGATCGAGTCGGCCCTGGAAAGATTCGAAAATGCGATCCGCGGCCGTCCCGAAGTCATGGAATGCTACCTGATGACGGGGGACGCCGATTATCTGATCCGCGTAGTCGTGGCCGACATCCAGGTGCTCGAAGAATTCATTCTAAAATTCCTGACGAAATTACCCGGCGTAGGCAACATCAAGTCCAGTTTCGCGCTCAAACAGGTTAAATACCAGACGGCGCTCCCGCTACCTGCGGTAGCGGGAGCGCCCAAAACGAGGCCCAAGAGCAAGGGCAAAAGGTGAAAGGTAAGAAAAGGAACGGGAGCGCTGGAAAACGCCCGGATAGATTAGTGTCTCCCTATTTTGCCGGGCGCATGTGAACCCACAAATGCCAACCTAGTGCGCCTGCAAATGGAATACCTCCAACCGGAAGCGGCGGGGCATGCATGAACCGTTTGTATGCGCGCACGATTCTGAAATCGGGGAAATCTTTCTCGACTGTCTTTAAATCGTATACCTTCGCATAGGGGTTCAGTGGTCCATCTGTATTTCTGTGGATGAAGTTATCCATTCGCAAATAATTTGCCAGCCCCACCGCGCGCGCGTTGGCGAGATGCTGGCCGAGCATACCGCCGGGGTTTCGCTTCAGAGCATGAAGCGCCAGAAGCCCAAGGCGCCTTACAACCGCGATCGAGATCAGATAATTGAGGGACCAGCGTGCATAGAGCATGGTTATCAATTCGCCGTTTGGCCTCAAAACACGGTGTATCTCCCGCTGGGCTGTCAAAATATCGGGTACGTGATGTAGCACGCCGTGGCTGAATACCGTATCGAAACTGGCACGCTCATAAGGGATCTGGAGCACCGAGCCTTGGCGCAGAGCCTGATAGGGGAGTTGGTGCAGTGAAAGGCGGGTCTTAACTCGAGCTACGGATTCTTCTGTCAGATCCAGGCCAGACCAGACTGCCCCTCGTCTTATGATTTGCTCCGCATCGGCGCCCTGTCCCAACCCGATTTCCAGAACCTGCTTGCCCTTGAAATCGATGTTGTCGAGACATCGCGGAATATGGCTTTCCTTTGTGTATCGGAAAGCATCGTAGTCCTTGAAAAACGCCTCGTAATTTCCGCTGCGCTGCCGCAATCCTCCGACCTGGAAATCTCCGCATGGATACCGGTTCCAAAAGTCCTGGATATCTGCTTCGTTCATGGCGTATCCCAAGGTTTGGCGGGGGTATTTCCAGAGAGATAATTCGCACACAAAGAGTTCCCGCGTTTTCTCTTACGGTTGAATTTTTCGGAGGAGCCACTGATGTGCGATTCAGCGGTTCAACTGACAAAAACTACATCGCGCGTTCTCTTCGCGGTACTTCGAGGCCGCTGGAACCGGAGTCATCAACGAATATTTCCGCACATGCATGCATCGGAACGCGGCATGGAAGTCGTGCTAAATTCAGGCGCACCACATCATGATGATCGGGAGAAGTTCGATGACGGCGCAAGACTGGATCAAGCTCGAAGAAGATGTCGCCATGCGAGTCGCGAATCCGGGAGTGAGCCCGCTCGAGGAAATCCGCAAACGCTCCGGACTGGAGTTTTTGCGCGACATCGCTTCGGGGGTGCTGCCGTTGCCTCCCATCGGGAAGACGCTGAATTTCTTTTTGCTGGAGGTCGAAGAAGGAAGGGTGGTGTTCCAGGGCACACCGATTTTCGATTTTTACAATCCGATCGGATCCATCCACGGCGGCTGGGCGGCGACGCTGCTCGATTCATGCATGGCCTGCGCCATTCAGACGACGCTCAAGAAGGGATACGGCTACACGACCGCCGAGCTCAAGCTCAATCTGGTGCGGCCGATGAGCGACCAGACCGGCCCCGTTCGCGCCGAAGGAAAAGTCATCCATCCCGGCCGACAGGTCGCGACTTCCGAAGGCCGCTTGTACGGGCCGGACGGCAAGCTCTACGCGCATGGCACGACCACGTGCGTGATTTTTCAGATCCCGGTTCACCAGTGATCCGACTCTGCACGAATGCCGACTTCCTGACGATCCTCGAGATCGTCAACGACGCCGCGTCAGCCTATCGCGGCATCATTCCTGCCGATCGTTGGCGCGAGCCTTATATGCCGGAAGCCGAACTCGCCGAGCAGATCGAAGCCGGCGTGGAATTCTGGGGTTACGAGGAAAACGGCGAACTCGCCGGCGTGATGGGAATCCAGCCTGTTCGTGACGTCACCTTGATCCGTCACGCATATGTACGCACAGCGGTTCGGAGTCGTGGCATTGGATCGGCGTTGCTGCGGCATTTGCGCACGCTTACCGCCAGACCGATCCTGATAGGTACCTGGGCCGCAGCGACCTGGGCGATTCGTTTCTATGAAAAGCATGGTTTTGAACTGGCCAGCGGCGAAGAGAAAAACCGTCTGCTGAGAAAATACTGGGCGATTCCCGAACGGCAGATCGAAACGTCCGTGGTACTGGCCGAAAGGCGGGGCCACCCCATTTGATTTTGCTGCAACCAACAGGGCCAAAAGAAAAGGGCGCCGCAAGGCGCCCTTCTCATTTATACAGCACGGATCATTCCTTGCGGAGGAGCCGCTTCAGATTGTCCGGATTGTCCCAAAACGCCTGGGCGCGTGAAAGATTCTCTTTCGGCGCTTTCAGAAACACCTGCTTGGCGTCCTGGTTGGCAAAGCAATAAATCTTGTCGTCCGGCCCCAGCCAGAGGACTGAACAATCGGTGGCATGGACTGTTCCTTTGGATAGTCCAAGCGTGCATTTCCCGCCAAATTCGGGCTCACCGGCATTGACGTTCGATGACATCGCCAACAAGGCGACGAACAACAGGCTGAAGAATTTCATGAGGTATCCTTCGTCGTGCGGTCAAAATTCACCCGGCGGATTTTACAGGAAGAGCCCGGAATTCGTGCTGCGGTGGCTGACAACCCGAAAGGATGATCATGAATGCACAATCGGTTTCTGCTCCGGCGCTTACCTTCGAAAGTGTGCAGGTCCGGGCCGTGAGCGTCCCGCTGCGCCGGCCGATCGTTGCCAAGGTCGGCGAATATGCGCAATGGCCGGTTATGCTCATCGACGTCAAGACCAGAGAAGGCATAGTCGGCAGAAGTTATCTGGAGCCGTATGTGCGCAAGGCAGTAAGGAACATCGCGCACACCATCCAGGACCTCGGTGAGTTGTTAAAGGACAAAACGCTGGCACCGATCGATGCCTTCCGCGACGGCCTTCAGTCGCTGCACCTGAATGGCAGGGAGGGCATGTCGCTGATCGCGATTTCCGGCCTCGACATGGCGATCTGGGATGCGCTGGCCAAGGCCGCCAATTTGCCGTTAGCAGTGCTCCTCGGTGGCACGACGGGAAAGGTGCGCGCGTACAACACCAACGGACTGTGGTTGATTCCGCTGGAGCGTGTGGCGCGCGAAGCGGAAGAACTGGTTCAGCAAGGTGGCTTCAAGGCGATCAAGTTGCGTCTTGGCCGCGCCAGCCTGAAGGAAGATCTGGGGGTCATTGCGACGGTGAGGAAGGCAGTCGGCGACGAGGTCCAGTTGATGTGCGACTTCAATCAGGGCTTGAGTTTCGGCGATGCCTTGATGCGCCTGCATGCGCTCGACGATCAGGGCCTGTCCTGGTTCGAGGAACCCATCGTCTACGACAACCTCGACGGTTGCGCGCAACTGGCTCGCGAAATGAAGACGCCGCTGCAGATCGGTGAAAATATTTATGGCTCGCGCGAATTCTATAAGGCGGTCCAGGCACGGGCCGCCGACTTGTACATGCCGGACCTCATGCGCATCGGCGGGGTGACAGGGTGGATGCGAGCGGCGGCCATCGCCGGGGCGGCGGGACTTCCGCTGTCGAGCCATCTCTATGCGCGGGTTTCGGCACAGTTGCTGCGCGTGAGCGAATCCGCGGATTGGCTCGAGTGGTCCGACTGGGTCGAGCCGATCCTGGCAGAGCCCTTCACCGTTAAGGACGGTTACGCGAACGTGAACGACAAACCGGGCAGCGGCGTGGAATGGAACGAGGAAGCGGTGCGGCGTCTCCTGATCTGAGCGCGAGGGCTAGCCGGGATAGTTCATCAGGACGCGGAATTATGACCCGCCAGAATTCGCGTAACCCCAAATCCACTGGGCGAAAAATCAAACTGCTTGGATGGCCGCACGGGCACACCTGCTAGCAAACGGGGTGGCCTGGTGCAATATCCGGGCTACTTCCTCACGCCCATGCGCCGTTCCTTGGCACGCACCAGGGCGCTGATGACTTCGTTGAACGGCGCGGCGATGCCGGCTTTCTTCGCCGCAACGGGAATCGCGCCGTTGATGGCCTCGATCTCCGACATTCTGCCCGCCATATGGTCCAGCAACATGGACGGGCGCGCGTTGGGAATCTTCATGCCGAATGCGCGCACATAAGCCACCGGATCGGCGAAGTCGAGCTTGATATCGCGCGCCCGCGCCACGTTATAGGCTTCGGTCGCGCAACCCGACGCCACCATCCACGCATCCGCGTCCTCGATGACTTCGATGATGGTGCGCTCAGTGACTGCGCAGGTGCCGGAGAAGCAAACATTGCAGATCAGCTTCTCCCAGACCAGTTGGTCGATGTCGTCAAAACACTTCACGCGAAATCCGCCCGAGCGCCAGACTTCGGCCACGACTTCGAGTCGCGGCGAGATCGGACCGGCAAGTTCGCCAAGGCGGACGAGTTCCCAGCCGTTGTGATGCGCGTGGCCCGGCGCCTTCATCGACGCGCCGAAGCCGCCGACGACACCGACGAGGACGCGTTCGCGGCCGAGAACTTTGGCCGCGGTGTCGGGGCCGCCCAGCCCGTTCTGGATTGACAGCACCACCGTGTCCTTGCGCAGCAAAGGTTGCATCGACTGCGCGGCTTTCTCGACATGCATCGCCTTGGTGGAAAGAATCGCCAGGTCGCATTGGCCCGCATCGGCAGCGTTGGTCGTCGCGTTCACGCGCACCGTGCGGTCGCCGGACGCCCCCTCGAGGCGCAGGCCATTGGCCTTCATCGCTTCGACGTGTTCCTTCCAGTTGTCGATGGCCCAGACTTCGTGGCCGGCATCGGCAAGCAATGCCGCATACACGCTTCCCATCGCACCGCAACCGACTACGGCTACTTTCATTCTGAGGCTCCTCGATCGAGGTGCCGATTCTAATGAACTAGCCCGGCTATTTCATCAGGACGCGGAATTATGGCGGAGGACTGGGCGAGACAGATCGGGCTCGACCGGCGCAGCCAATAGATCATTCTATTGGCAAGACGGGCATGCCCGATATGGCCGGCCAGAACCCGCCAGAATCCGCGGAACCCAAAGCCGATTTGTACGCAAACCAAACGGCCTTGGATTGGCTGCACAGACGCACCTGCGCGCAAACGGGGGTGGCCTGGTGAAATATCCGGGCTAGTCCGCGCGCCAGCTTTCGAGCCAACGCCACGCCAGGGGCGATCGCCTTACGGCGATGTCCAGCAGGTAAAAGATCGTCGCGAGCAGTGCAAACCACGGCCACAATATCCGCGTGATCCTGCTTTCATCGCCCTGCCGCGAAAAAATTTCGGCGATGGACGGCCCGACCTTTCCTCCAGTGGCATGCGCCAACGCATCCAGCAGTTCGATGTCTGGTGGCAAAACGCGATATTCATCTGGAAAGTCCCGATACAGCATGCGCACGCCGGCACGCCGCGAGGCGGGGCTCGGCAACCCTGGCGAATCGACGAGTTCGAAGCGCTCGGTTGGCACCGACCTGTCAAAGGGCAAGCGTATCTGGTAAGTGCCGGCGCCTGTCTGCTCCAGACCGACCAGCGATTTGCTTCCGTCGGAGCGGGTTATCCTCACTTGCGGTGTCAGATCATTGCGAAAATTTCCCTTCGGTGTCAGCAGAGAAAGACCGATTGCAGCCTCATTGCCTTCCCGCACTACGTGAAAATCGAATTCCTCGCGTGAATCCCGGCGCATGAGGTCGCGCAGCTGTTGCGCCCAGAATTTTCCGTAACCTGGCCACTCGATCCAATTTGCCGCCCAGCGATTCTTGACATCCGAGGTAAATGCGACGGCTTTGCCAAGCCCGTATTGCCAGCGCACGAGTAGCGGTGCACCGGACGGAGCTGCCAGGAGGACCTCCGCGTGATCGCGCGCCTTGGCGCTCACATAGCCCTTGAGCTCGGGCAGGTGGTCCATGTCCAGATCACGGAAGGCCGCTCCGCGGCGCTTGACCGCGGGTCTGAACGATTCCTCCAGCAGATTGGATCGCACCGCGCGCTCGGTTTCTTCGATGAATATCTGGGGTATCGATTCCGCGCTTTCCGCCACGTAAGCATGACCCTTGCCCCATCTGGCGATATCACGCATCAAGGCGCGATCCGCGTCCGCGCCGACCGCGACGGTCGAAACGACGATCTTCTCACCGGCCATGCGCTTGACCAGGGTTTCGAAATCGGCAGGGTGCGTATCGCCGTCCGAGAGTAGGATCACGTGCTTGGCCTTCGAGTCTATTTTTTGCAACTGGCGGTAGACGATGCCAAGCGCGGGATAGATGTTGGTCTGCCCGCTGGCCTGAATCCGGCTAATCTGGTCTTCGGCCTTGCGTCGTGATCGAACGTATTGCAAGGGGACCGCGACGTAGGTCTGCGAATCGAATGCCACCACCCCGAAGCGATGCTGCTCCTCGAGCAGGTCGAGCGCAGCGCGGGTGGCTTCTTTGGCCATGTCCATCTTGCGGCCCTTCATCGAATATGACCTGTCCAGCGCGATGACGAGCGCCAGATCCTTGCGTTTTTCCTGCGCGCGGAATTCCAGCGGTAGCGCTTTCTCGACCATCGTGTCACTGTAGCCATGCTCGCCGTGGACATTCTCGCCGCTTGCGAATAACAGGCCGCCACCCAGGTCGCGAACATACGATTCGATGGCCCGCATTTGTTCGGGCGCAAGAGCCTTCGCCGGCGTATCGCTCAGGATCACTGCATCGTACATCGCCAGATCCGATGTCGATCCGGGCAGCGCGTCGGGTGCAATAACGCGCATGGAAAATCCCTGCATTTGCAAGGCGTCCATCAGGTAGCGGGCATCGTCGGCCCGTCCGCCCTCGACGTAGAGGATCTTTGGCCGCGAAGTGACCCAGACCGATCGCTGCATGTGATTGTTCTCGGCAACACGATCCTCTTTGGCGAGGACTTCCGCCGACAGCAGTGCTGTCCCCTCGCGGGCGAGCCGTGCTTCAAAAGAGACTCTATTCAACCCGGCTACCAGTCGCACCTTGCGCGCCCCAATCGCCTTGTTCGACTCTTTGAGCGACACCTCGGCCAGTGTTTCGATGGTGGAATTGACGCGCACGGTCACAGTGACCGGCTCCCCCGAATGTACGTCTTCAGGCAAGTCTATGCCTGCAACCGAGATATCGACGTCGTCTCGCGCTGGTGCGGGTATCGGATAGACGCGCACGTGGGCACCCGTCAAGCGCGGAAGCACGCGCCACACGTCTCCGGCAGTCTGGTTGCCATCGGTCAGCAGGACGATACGTTTTGCGCGATCGCTGTCCAGTCCCTGCAGCGCGACATTCAATGCCTGTTCGAGATTGGTCGCGGTCTGGTCGATAACGCCTGGATCGGTCGCAATCCCGCGCGCACCGCGATCTGTTATGACGACATCGCGCAGATCCGCCGCCTTGCGCAGCAGGATCGCGTGATCGGCAAATGCAAGATAGCGCGCCCCCGCCGCGTGACCTTCCTGATCGGCCCGTTCGATCCAGTTGATTGCAGAGTCGATGAAAGTCGAGGGCACGCTGCGGGAGACGTCCAGTGCGTAGACTATCGATACGTCGCCCGATTCCCCGTGCCACTGCGGTTGCATGAGGGCCAGCGTAAGCGAAACGAGCGCAAGGCCGCGCAGCACCGTGGCAACCCGCAGATGCTTGCGGCCGAGCCGGCTTGCTCCGATGGCGGCCAACCAGAATAGCAACGGGATCGCCGCGAGGAAAACAGCAGGCCAGGCGGTTTGGATGGAAACGGACATCGTCAGACCGTCATGCTCCGATTCCAGGTCCACCATTCGAACAACAACAACAGCAAGGCACAAAACAGCAGCCAGAACGACGCATCGATGACCGGTGGCTGCGCACTGGTTGCAATCCGCGCAGCCGCCATGTCTTGCGCAAGCGTGGACTTGTTTACTTCGCTGATCCGTCGGTCCGTGAGATTCACGGCGATCCGCAGGCGCTCATGCGCCGATACGGCCGTGAACAGACCCGGCGCGTTGGCTTCGAATAAGCTGCCTCCGGCGATGGATTGCGTTGGCAACTCCTTTCCGTCTCCCGCAATAACCCGCGCTTCGGGCACAGCGATCTCAATCGAACCGAGGCCCCGGGACAAGAAGGCCCGCTCGCCGACCATCCAGTTCAGTGCGTTGCTCAGAAATATCGGAAAGCGAGGCTGAAGAGCGAAATTGGACTCATCCAGCGAAAACGAAAACGAAATCCAGCGCGTGCCGTCTTCATTGGCAACGATCAGCGGCGCACCGCCCGGCGCGCTCGCCAGCACCACTGCGGCGGCGTCGCGGCCGTTCAAACTTGCGATGGTCGCGTGGTCAACGCTCAAAT
>Ga0157380_10001838_pt1 | contig 14029 bp, 9 predicted proteins | sample S35metaG_FD_119757 | JGI IMG/M metagenome (GOLD analysis project Ga0157380, IMG submission 119757) | Switchgrass rhizosphere microbial communities from Kellogg Biological Station, Michigan, USA - S3-5 metaG | ecosystem: Host-associated > Plants > Roots > Rhizosphere > Soil | place: USA: Michigan... | reverse complement strand
GCTTTCCTGCGCGCGCGAGTTGCAAATGCGTACGGGAATGTCGCGCTCGATCGCCGGTTGCAACGTTTTCGGATGCAGCACTTTAGCGCCGAAATAAGCGAGCTCGGCGGCTTCTTCGAAAGACAGATGCGGCACGGTGCGGGCGTTTGCGACCAGACGCGGATCGGCGGTCAGCACGCCCGGCACGTCGGTCCAGATTTGGATCTCGTTCGCTTCGAGTGCCGCGCCGACGAGCGCGGCTGTGTAGTCAGAACCGCCGCGTCCGAGCGTTGTCGTTTCGCCACTCTGCGTCGAGCCGATGAAACCGCCGAGCACGGGAACGCACGACGAAGCGACGAGCGGTTGCAATTGTTCCCGCGTGCAGCGAATCGTTTCGTTCATCAACGGCGCGGCGCAACCGTGTTCGTCGTCAGTGATGACGCAGCGGCGCGCATCCACGTCGCAGCTCGAGACGCCGTTCTCGATCAGCACCGCAGCGAGCAACGCGGCCGAGAGTCGTTCACCGTGAGACGCGACCGCGTCTTCAAAAAACTTGCGACGCCGCCGATGCTGATCGTTTGTGCTGTTGCCGACGACATCGGTCGCAACTTTCGAGTTGTCAGGTTCGCCGGCGATCTCTTGTGCGCAGGTGTGCAGGAGTTCGCTGATTTCGTTGCGGCTTTGGTCCACGAGCGCGCGCAGTCGCGGCGCTTCGTCAGTTAACAACGCATCGATCACTCGATGATGACGATCGAAGTGCTTTTCGAGCGTTTCGATGAAGGGAGCGCCTTTTTCAGAATCGCGCTTTTCAGAATCTGCTTTGAACGCTTGGCGCACACAGTCAAGCAGCGCGTCGGTGAATCCGGCCATCGCAGAAACAACCACGACCGGCCGCAGCGCCTGTCGATCACAAACGATGCGGGCGGCGTTTTTGAAAGCGGTCGCGCCCTCCACGGACGTGCCGCCAAATTTCATGATCGTCGTGTTCATAAGGCAACGGACCAACCGCCAAGACGCCAAGAGCGCCAAGCAAGCCAAAGATGGTTATTGACTTGAATAATAGCAGTTTTGACTTTTCTGTTCGCGAATCTTTCCTGGCGCTCCTGGCGTCTTGGCGGTTAGATTTTCACACCGCGTGGCCTTTCCATTTTCCGCGTCGAAAAATCAACGCGCTGACGATCGCCAAAGTTGAAAACGCAATCATGATCGCGAGAAACACGCCGCGCGTGCCCAAACCAAAAGTTTTCGCGAGCACGTATGCGAGCGGCAGTTCCCACAACCAAAACACGAACAGGTTGATGATCGTCGGTGTCCACGGCGTGCCGGCGCCGTTGAACGACTGCGTCAGCACCATGCCGTAAGCATAGAAAAGAAATCCATACGCGACGATGCGCAGACAGTCGACGCTGTAAGGCACGACGTTCGGATCCGTCGTGAACAGCGCGACGATTTGTCTGGCGAACAACACGAAAATCAAACCGACGATCCCGAGAAAGATCACGTTGTAAAATGCCGCTTTCCAAACCGCACGTTCGGCGCGGTCAGGTTTGCCGGCGCCCAACGCCTGGCCCACCATCGTCGCCGCGGCGTTTGACATGCCCCACGACGGCAACAACGCAAAAATGATTACGCGCATGCCGACGATGTAACCGGCGAGCGCGGCCGTGCCAAAATCCGAAATGATGCGCACCAGACCAATCCAGCTCGCCATGCCGATAAACACCTGGAGCGTCCCGGTCGCTGAAAAGCGCAACAACCGCGCCATGATCGCCGGTTCGAGTCGAAAATGTTCACGCTTAATATCGAAGCGACCGCCGGAACGGATCAGCCGGCTAAACGCGTAAAGTGCGCCAGTGCCGCGGCCGATGCTGGTGGCGATCGCCGCGCCGACGATCCCGAGTTTGGGGAACGGTCCCAAGCCAAAAATCAGACACGGACCGAGCGCGATGTTGATGGCATTCGCGAACCAGAGCACGCGCATCGCGATGGCGGCGTCGCCGGCGCCGCGAAAGATCGCGTTGATGATGAAGAGCATCACCACCGACGCGTTGCAGGCGAGCATGACTCGCGTGAAGGCGGCGCCGTTGGCGATGACCTCAGGCTTTGCGCCCATCAACAAAAGCAGTTTCGGAGCCAGCGGCGCGCCAACGAGTGCGACCACGGCGGAGACGATCAGCGCGAGGATAATTGCCTGGACCGCCGCGCGCGCTGCGCCGTCCGGATTCTTTTGACCAATGCGCCGAGCGATAGTCGCAGTCGCGCCGATGCTCAGACCGATCGCGAGCGTGTAAACCAAAGTCATCAACGACTCGGTCAACCCGACGGTGGCCATCGCGTCTTCGCCAAGATAAGAAACCCACTTGATGTCAACCAACACGAAGATGCTCTCCATACACATTTCGAGCACCATCGGAATGGCGAGCAGAATTATCGAGCGGCCGATTGGACCAGTGGTGTAGTCGCGATGCGTGCCGCGCAACGATTCGCGGATGGCGCTCCAAAAGCCCTGCTCGTCCGCGGCAGTGTCCGGAGTAGCGTCCGCGGTTGCGCTCGCTGCCGGATCGGCGGGCGAGGCCTCAGGCGGTTCGATTGTCTGCAAGCGTTCAGAGTCCGGCATCACACTTTTTTCCTATCCAAAAACTGATCGTGCGAGATAGTTACTTAGTAACGCAAGAGCGTCGGGAAAGGTTTGGAAAGGTTCTGTAACTAAGGTTCTTAACTAAGGTTCCAGACTAAGGTTCTTAACTAAGGTTCCTGACTACGGGATTCAAATTCCTTGTGGAGAGAATTCGAAAAGTTGTTGAGAGCTGCTGTCAAACCGAGAGAGTTTACTGTTCCCGCGGCTTGTCCCTGAGTTTGTCAACGTCGGGGTAAGCCGGGCCCGGCTGCGACAAAACGAATTTCAGCGGCTTCGTTTTTTTGGTGATCAGAACTTCGCTCGGTTCTGAATGCACATCCTTGTTGGGGCTTGGTTCCGCTTCGGCGTAGATGATGTAAGTGTAGTCGTCGAAGATTTGTATCGTAACCATCCCTTTTTCATCCGCGGTTGCGCGGTCTCCAAACGGAGCCCCTTCGCCGGTCCAGATGAAATAGCCGACGTCGGCGCCGACAGCCGGTCGCCCGTCCGGCCAAACCACCGTGATCTTCAGTTCCCGCTCGGTGAGTCGCGGAGGTAAAGTCAGATCATAGCCTTTAAGTTTTTCTCCTTCGCCGACAGCAATCAAAGCCGCGCCCGACTTGTCCTTAACTCCCGGATAGAACGTCTTTGGGTACGCGTTATCCTTGCCGGGCACCCAGCTAAGATTGACGCCCAACAAATAGTTACCCGGTAGCACCGGGCGAAATTCATAACCCCCGGCCGCATCGGTTTTGGTCGATAAATGCTTCGATAAATCTGCTTCCAGAGCCAACATCAGCTGCACATCCTTGACCGGCTCGCCACTAGCATCCGTTACTTTGCCGCTGACCATGCCATCGAACTGCACCGTGAAATTTATTTCGGCACACGTGTGTTCGGACAAACTTGCCGCCTCATCGCGATAGGCGTAGGCGCCGACGTTAGCCGGCAACTGCGGCAAGGCCCGATAGTTTCCGGCCGGCAGTCCCGTAATCCGGTACTCTCCTTCTTCGTTAGTCACCGCTTGAAAAGTTTGTGTCTCGCCCTTGATATTCATTTTTACACCGGCCATCTTGCGGTCTTCGTCCGCACGCTCTGCCTCACTGCGGTTAGTCAACCAGAGCAGTCGTCCATAAATCGTGCCGCCTGGTTTAGTCCTGGACAGTCCGCGCAGGAACAACAAATCTTCACTCGCGTTCGAAAGATGACGGGTGCGCGTGCAGACGCTGGTGTATAGCTTCTTGTCTTCGCGACTTTCATACGCGTACACGAGATAGCTTTCATTTCTGAGGAACGCATAGCCGCAGTCTCCGCCGCCGGTGCCGCTGTGGATTTCGACTTCGTAGCCGGCCACGCCTTTAAAACTCTCCTGAACGAGGAAACGGATCGTGCCAACGTCGTAAACCGTCTTCGTTCCGGCTTTGTCGGTGTAACTTTTTCGTTGGGCGGAATCAACAACGCGACCGAGGAAAACGGCTGTGGCCTCACCGTAGTCGTTGCAAGGCGGGCCCGGCATCACACAGGAACAGGCGTCCGCAGCTTTGAAGCAGCAAAGAATGAAGAGGAGCGCGAGGGGAAACAGGGAGCGATAAAAGCGCACGAGATTTTCCTTCCAGCCGGACTTTGGTTTACTCCGGCGCGCGGCCGAAGTCGTCTTGCAAACGAACGATGTCGTCTTCGCCCAGGTAGCCGCCGCGTTGCACTTCAATAAACACGAGCGTCTCGTCACCGGGATTTTCCACGCGGTGCGCGGCGCCAATCGCGATGTCGATCGCCTGTCCGGCATCGACGATCACGTCGCGATCGTCGAGCGTGACTTTTGCGGTTCCTTTGACCACCATCCAGTGTTCCGCGCGCTGTGCGTGTTTTTGGTAACTCAGGCGCTTGCCTGGTAACACCTCAATGCGTTTGACTTTGAACCCGTCTGCTTCATCAAGCACTGTGAATGTGCCCCACGGCCGGCGATCGAACCGCGGCGAGTTGTCAGAATCGTTTTCACCCATGCATGCTCTCCCGAGATGTTAGGACAGACATTCTTGCCTGTCCCTTTGGCTTGGTCACTATGCAAACTGTTCCTTCGTCGCTGTGCAAAGTAGCAGTTTGCGTTAGCCCTGTCGTTTGAAATATTGCACCGCGCGTTCGTGTTTCTCAGCCGCGGCGCGCGTTTCGAAGGTGCCAAGATTTTTGCGTTTGCCCGTCTTCGGATCTTTCTTGCGCGAGTAGAGGCGATACTTGCCTGACTTCAACTTGCGAATCACTTGCGCTCCCTCCTTGTAATAGAACCGCCATCCTGTTCCGCCCTGTCCTATCCTGCGGCCGCGGCTCGTTTCAATTTTGCCGGCTGGCGCTTCCTCTTTCGGCGCGGCTTCGGCGCGTATCGTCCGGTGCGTTCCAAATCATAAATCGTGTGGCCCGTATCGAAGAGGTCGCCCGACGGATTTTCGCTGTCAACACTGTAATCGAAAATTCTGCCGTCGTTACGAATGTAAACCGAACCGCGCCTGCCCGCCAGATATTGTTCGCTGGTCACTAACGCGTAGAGGTGCCGCCGCGTTCCCAAAGTTCCGCTCGGATGCAGCGGGATAAACTCCTGACCGTTTGGCAACCGGTAGATATTCAACTCGAGCAGCACGCTGCGACCGTAACGTTGACGGCGCGGCTCGAAGCCGTCCGGCAAACCGAAACGCGTTTTGAGATGCGCCGCGGCGGGACGGGCGCGCCGTTTGGTTATGCGTAGCTGTACTAACTCGTCATGGTGGGTGGCGTTGCCAGCCGGGCGCGAAGCGTTGTCGGTCTTGAGCGCAGCGTGGTTCGCAGCGTTGTTTGCCGAAAGCGAAGCGTTGTTTGCCTGCTGCGAAGCATTGTTTATTTGTTCGGAAGTGTCTGTTGGCTCGGAGTCGACCGGCAAGTTTTCAAACGAAGTATCGGTCTCGGCCAGAAACTCGCGGCAGGCGTGGCGCAGTTGTTCCGAACCGTCCAGCAAGCCTTCGCTCAACTGCTTCAGCGTCGCCTGGCCGCGAAGGACAGCAACAACCTTCTCGCCCTCGCTCATCTCGGCCCATAACCGGTCGCCGATTGCAGACTTCAACATTTCAAGCGAAGTTTACAGCGAGAGGGGTACCAGGGGAATAGGGGAAAAGGAAACGGAAGAACAGCAAAACAGGGGAAGAGGGCAAATGGGGAAAAGGGTAAAGGGAAACGGACAAGGCGAAAGCAACGCAAAGGTTCAAGGACAACAAAGGAACTCGCGCGGTCCCCTTCCCCTTTCCCCTTTACCCTTTCCCCTTTTCCCTTTTCCCCTATTCCCCCGTTCCCCCTAGTCCCCTGTTGTCACGCTGCTTCAGCAACCGCGGCTTCTCTCACTTCCTGCGGTCGCCAGATTGCGAGTATCGCGCCGGCCAATGCGCAGCCCACCAATTGGTAACCAATATTCAGCAGATACAGGCCCAGTGGTCGTAACTCAAAAATCACCGTCGCGGCTTGAGTGGTAACGACGAAGCCCAGCCAGAGCCAGAACGCCGTTTGAATTCCCGCTAACGCAGTCGTCGCTTTGGTGTATTGAACGAAGTGGGCCAGGACGTAAACAAGAACCAGCGAGGTGACAAAAGCAATGATCAGCTCCTTCGTGTGACTCTGGCCTTCTATTTCTGCCACCTTCGCTGGCGACCAGTTGATGAGCTGGAGAAACTTGTTGGCGAAGAGCAGCGGCGAATACCAGAGCCCTCCGAGAATAAAGTGAACGAGGGTGGCCACAATCACTGCGGGGTATTTGATTTTCATGTTTTGTCTTCTCCTCGGTTGGGGGTTGCAAGAACTTGAAGGGCGCGCGACCGCCGCGCAACGTAACCGTCAGAAACTACAGCAGCCACAAGAAATCTGCTTCTCGAAAATTGCGAAACTTGCGAACTCAATGAAAGTCGTGCGACGGCGCGGCGGCCACGTCGAACGAAAGCGCGTGGACGCTTTTTGCTTTAACTGAAAACACGTTGTCCTGATTTTGCAGTTTGCCGGAGATCAAAAGGAACGGGTGGTCCACCAAAACCAGTCGATACTTATCGAACAAACGCGGGGTAACAATCACGTTTGCGACGCCCGTCTCGTCTTCCAAAGTCAAAAACACAAATCCCTTGGCCGTACCGGGACGCTGCCGTGTGATCACCCAGCCGGCGACACTGATCGCGCTGCCGTCGCGCAGTTGCTGCATGTCGACCGCGCGACAGGCGCCGAGTTTGTTCAACTCCGCGCGATGATAAGCGACCGGATGCCGCCCGATGGTTAACCCAGTGCCGCGAAAGTCTGCGTCCATCCGCTGCGGCCGCGTCATCGGCGCGAGGGGCGAATTGCCGTCCAACTCCTGCAGCTCCTCGTAAAGCTCGCCCGCCGGCCGCGCCACCCGTTCAACCTGCCACAGCGCGTCGCGACGCGTAGTACGTTTGTCCAAAGTCCAAGGTCCAAAGTCCAAAGTCTGCTCGTTCGCTGGGAGCGCAGACATCTTGTCTGCATCTTGCTTTGGTGTTTTCGACTTTGGACTTTGGACTTTGGACTTTGGACTGTCCTGTTGGACTTTGGACTTTGGACTTTCCTGAATGAAATTCAACGCGCCGACCGTCGCCAGCTTCCGCATTTCGTCCTTGCGCAACTCCGGCACGCGGTGGCTCAAATCGTCGATGCTAAAGAAAGCGTCTTTCTGACGTTCTCTGACGATTGCCTTTCCAGACGTCTCACTCAAACCTTTTACATACCGCAGCCCGAGACGCATCACCAACTCCTTCCCCGTTCCCCCTTCCCCTTTTCCCCTGTTCCCCCATTCTTCTTCGATCGTGCACAACCAATCCGACCGCGTCACATGCACCGGTCTGACCGTCAGTCCATGTCGCTGCGCATCTTTGACGAGTGTAAACGGCTGATAAAAACCCATCGGTTGGTTGTTGAGAATCGCCGCCGTGAACGCCGCCAGATAATGACACTTCAAATACGCGCTGGCGTAGGCAATCAACGCGAAGCTGGCCGCATGCGATTCCGGAAAACCATAAAGCGCAAACGAAGTGATCGCTTGCACGATCTCATCCTGCGCTTTCTGGGTCAGCCCTTTGCGCGCCATGCCGCGCCGCAGTTTCACTTCAATTTCTTTCATGCGCGCTTCCGAACGCTTGAAGCCAAACGCACGTCGCAGCTCTTCCGCCTCGCCGCCGGAAAAGTCCGCGCAGATCATTGCGATCTTCAACAGCTGCTCCTGAAACAACGGCACACCGAGCGTGCGTTTCAAAACCGGCTCCAGCGAAGGATGCGCATAAACGACTGCTTCGCGGCCCTGCCGTCGTTTCAAATACGGATGGACCATGTTGCCGACGATCGGGCCGGGCCGAATGATCGCCACCTGGACCACGATGTCGTAAAACTTTTGCGGCCGCAGCCGCGGCAGACACGACATCTGCGCCCGACTCTCCACCTGAAACATCCCAATCGTGTCCGCCTTTTGCAGCGCTTCATAAACTTTTGGATCGTCCTGCGGCAACTGGGCCAAGTCGACGTCTTCTTTGTACGACTCACTAATCAACTGAATTGAGTCTTCCAGCACGGCCATCATCCCGAGTCCCAACAGATCGACTTTGATCAGTCCCAGGTCGGCGCAGTCTTCTTTGTCCCACTGGACCACGGTGCGGCCCGGCATCGCTGCGGGCTCGAGCGGCACCACCGAATTGAGTTGGCCCTGACAAATCACCATGCCGCCGGAATGTTGGCCCAGGTGTCGCGGCAGATCCTGCACGCGCTCGTAAAGTTCTAAAAACTTTCGAATACGGGGATTTTGTAAATTTAGCCCGGCGTCGCGAAACTGCCGCGCGGTGGAGTCTTTCGGATCTTTCCATTCCCAGGTATGGACCAGTCCGGCGAGTCGCCCCAGCGTCGCTTCATCGAAATCGAGCGCCTTGCCGACTTCGCGCGCCGCCGAACGACCGCGATACGTGATCACGTTCGCCGTCATCGCCGCGCCGAGTTTTCCGTAGCGTTCGTAGACGTATTGAATCGCGCGCTCGCGCTGGTCGCCGCTCGGCAAATCTAGATCGATGTCCGGCCACTCGCCGCGTTCCTCCGAAAGAAAACGCTCAAACAAAAGTTCCATGCCCACCGGATCGACGGCGGTGATCCCGAGCGAATAACAGACGGCGCTGTTGGCCGCCGAGCCGCGGCCCTGAATCAAAATCCCCTCGCGCTTGCAAAACTCGACGATGTCCCAAACGATCAGAAAATAACCCTCGAGCTTCAGCTTCTCGATCAAATGCAACTCGTGTTCGAGCTGCGGCCGCGCGGTTTCATAAGCAGGCTGCCCGTTGCGGCCCGTGTAACGTCCGCGCGCGCCTTCTTCCGTGCGCCGTCGCAAAAACGACGTCATCGTCTCGCCGTGCGGCACCGGATACTTCGGAAACGCGTAACCGAGATCCGCGAGTGTGAATTCGAGCCGCGACGAAAGCTCGACAGTGTTGTGAATCGCTTCCGGCAGATCGGCAAAAAGCCGCGTCATCATCTTTGGCGATTTCAGATAGCGCTCGGAATTTGTGGCCAGCAGACGGCCGGCGGTTTCCAGTCGCACGTGATTGCGAATGCAGGTGAAAACGTCCGTCACTTCGCGCTGCGCCCGGGTCGCATGACAAACGCCGTTCGTCGCCAGCAGCGGTAAATTGACTCGCCGGGCAATTTCCAATACCGCCTGATTGCGCGCTTCTTCTTCGCGATTGAAATGACGCTGCAACTCCGCATACACGTTTCCCTTGCCGAAGACGTCGACTAACCACTCGGCTGTTCTCTGCGCCTCCTCCGCGCGCTCAGCGTCTCTGCGTTGAAACGCTTTCGCCAACGGCCCATCGTCCGCACCAGTCAAACAAATCAGTCCTTCCGAGTATTCGGCCAACTCCTCCGCCGTCACCGAACACTCCCCCGGCTTCGCATGCTTCGGCACACGCAGCTTCATCAACGTGATCAAGCGACAGAGATTTTGATAACCGGTGTGATTGCGGATCAGGATTGGTAGCGAGAACGTTTGTCTTGGGGCGCTTGCGCGTTTTTGTCCGAAGTCCAAAGTCCAAGGTCCAAAATCCGTTTTGCCGGGCACGCAGTTGCTGGGAGCGCAGACATCTTGTCTGCCTCTTGCTTGCCCACCGTTAAAGGCTTCAAATCTAACTCTCGTTGCCTGATTTTGCTTTCGACTTTGGACTTTGGACTTTGGACTTTGGACCTTCCAATCCGGACTTTGAACTGTGAGTTCCGCCCCGATGTGCGCCTTGATCCCAATCTTCTCCGCCGCCAGATGAAACCGCGGACTGCCATACACACCGTCGCGATCCAGCAACGCCATCTCCCGCATCCCTAATTCCTTCGCGGCTGCGATTAGCTCCTCCGGAATTGAAGCACCTTCGAGAAAACTGAATGCCGACCGTGCATGAAACTCAATGTATTTAGGGGGCTGCGGGCGGTGGGCAGTGGAAAGTTGAGAGTGGGCAGTGGGCAGTGTGCGGTGTGCAGTGGGCAGTCGTTCACCCTTCGCTGCTTTAGTTTTCTTTGGCGCGCTCTTTTGTTTCTGCCCACTGCCCACTGCCCACCGCCCACTTTCTTTTCTGCCCGACCGCCCACTTTCTTCTCAGTCATAAACGCCTTCGACAAACCAACTCCCGTTACTCGTCTCTTGATAAATGCGATAAAGCACCCGTACCCGCGGCGGCCCGAAGTTTCCACCGATCGCATTTTCTGACCTTTGACCCCCGACCTCTGACCTCTGTCCTTTGCCCTCAATCGCCACATCCCATTCATCCCGCGCCCAGTTGTCCGCGCGCCACCAATCGCCCGTCGTGCGCCAGGGCCCGGCGACGCCCACCACTTTCCCATAGACACTTTTGTTTTTGTTCCAGGCGCTGATTTCCGTCGGCACGCCATGCTCCGCCTGCACCAGCGCCCGCAACGGCGGCCGAAAAACTCGAAAGCCCAGACACTGTGGGGTGCTGAGTACTGAGGACTGAGTGCTGAGTGCCGGTTGTTCACTGTTTGCTGTTTGCCGTTTGCCGTTTACTGTTTGCTGTTTACTGTTTGCTCTTTTTCTCTTCCGCTCTTTCAACACAAACCGCTTCACGCGAAAAGCATCCGGTCGATGCGTGTCGAGCAATTCCGGCGAGCCGATATTTTCCGCGCCCACTAATTTCGCGAGTCGCGCCAACATCAGTTCCAGCTTCTCCGGCTCCGGCGCCAGCGGAACAAACAAACCCGTCTGCAACACGCGCGGCTTCACCGGGTCACAATTGATCGCGACCCCAACAATCGCCGCCGGCGGCGGATGCATTTCCATGTCGAGCAGCAACAGTTTCAGAAACACTTTGTGGTCACGCATCGGATACGGCAGGTTGAGTTTGATCTCATGCAGTGGACCTCGCTCCAGTTTCAGCTCCACTTGCAATGCGTTCGTCGCCAGCGCATAGGCACTCAGACTGGCGCAGATTTGATTCAGCAGTCTCGCGAAGACAAAGGCCAGCGGTTCCAACTCCGCGATTGGATACTCGAGCTCGATCGAGTTTTTGAAGACGGGGGCCGGCTGCTTGAGTTTCAAGTGACGTTTCGTTTTCCCGCTCGCCAGTTCTTGTAACTTCAATCCGTCCTGGCCCAGACGTTCGGAAACTCCCGCGACTGGCAACGCCGCAAATTCTTTAAAAGTCCGCACGCCCCATAGCCGAAGCGTCTCCAGAATTTCTTCCCACTTCTTTTCGTCCAAACCTAAGTCCGTTCTGCTTTCTTTTTGTTTTTGACTTTGGACTTTGGACTTTGGACTTTGGACTTGGTTGAGGCATTCGATTGGCAGTTCTCCCAGCGCAGCAAGTTCTTCACCGGGAGCAATAAAAGTTATGCCTGGAAAAAATTTCGCGGCGTGTATGGCGGCGTCAGGGTTTGCAGCCAAAGCGACGTTGACCTTGCAGCCCAACCCCGCAGATCCTTTCGCTTCCGCCTGTTTCGCGATCTCAGTCGCGAGTTCGTACGCAGACCCAAACAGCAGCGCGCAGCCTTCGACGTCAATCACCACCGTGTCTGCAGCCGTCTCTTCCACGAGCGGTGAAAACGCATAGGCAAACTCAGCCAAAGTGGTGGATTCAGCGGCCCGGGAGCCCCATCGGCAGGGCGCCGATGGGGTAGAGGATGACCGTCCGGCCAGGGTGCCGGACACTTCCGCGCGGAGTTGTTGCTGACCATAAATGCAGGCAAACATCGCATTTTCCCGCCACGGAAGATTGGAGTAACAGCAGCTAGCGAAGATTAGCGAAAATTAACGAATATTGTCAAGGGCTGATCTGCGGATCTGAAGCGGTAAATTCCACATTAAGTGTTGCTAAAAGACGGTCGCTACTATGACGTTAGTACCATCCCGCGACCAGCAGGGTTGTTGGTGGCGCAGCATACGACCAACCATAAATTTTGATTTCTCCGTGATCTCGTTACGAAAGCAGACCTACCCGCCACGAGGTGTAGAACTCATAGCCTCGCGATAGCTCGCAACAGATCCGTTTATCTCGTAGCAGTTCTGACAGACGTCGTTCGATTGTTGAGGTAGAGCGGTCGCTGGCATTCGACTTGAAAACTGAGCCCGCGCAAAAGATTCGCGTGAGGCAAAGGAGACTGCTTGAGCTGCAGCGAAGAGACTGCAACCGCCGGATCGGAAACAACGGAAAGATGACGGCGCGAGGGAGACAACGATCGAACATTGCCGGGAGACGATCCAAAGCCGAGCGCTTCAGGGGTTGAGTTGGACCACAAGCAAGTCTCGCCTCTTAACTCCAACGACAAAGCGGCGCACGATCGCACGCAAGTGTCTTCCGCAATCACAACCAGCGCGGTGGGTGTCGCTTCCAGTGTGCGACGGAAGCGATACCACCACGACGAAATGATCCGTTTCGCGGAGTTTGCCGGGACGTCTCCGAGATCAAGCAACACCAATCCGAAGCCGCCGCCTTGCAACAACAGATCGGTGGCTTTGAAGGCGCGCTCGAGATTGTTGTCGCAGCGTATCCAGAGCAGTCGTTCACAATTCACTTCTGCCCGTGCGGCCGATTTAGGATCGAACGCGTTGCTGGTATCAACCAACGCGCACACTTCTTCGTGATTGCTGGCGTGGGCCAGCGCCGAAAGCATAAAACTTGTGCGACCCGAAGATGCTGGTCCAAAGACCTCCGTGATCGCGCCGCGCGGGAGCCCGCCCAAGATGAACGAATCGATTTGCGGAATACCGGTGGGAATCACCTCCCCGGGCCGTTTTTCCTGTATTTTAAAGGCGGAAGCGAAGCGCGAGCTAAGTTCGGATTCGAGTTCAGTTTTTGAAATTGCAGCTCTCATGATCTATAACCGCCCTGCGTATTGCTCCAGTTTGTTTGAGAGTCAGTACCAACTGCGGTAGCGGGTGGGTACAGTTCGCGTCGCTCATGCCCACGATCTTGGTTGCGCAATGAGACACCCGCTACCGCGTGGTAGTACTGACCATGGAACGTTCTGATTAATCTATGCCACGCAAATCTTCATCAGGCTCGGCAGAAGAATTCTTTCCAGACAAACTAACTCTGCCTGCTCTGCGCGAGGCCGCGGCAGACTGCAAAGCCTGCGACCTCTGGAAACGCGGCACGCAGACTGTCTTCGGCGAAGGACCTCGCCGCGCTACCGTGCTCTTCGTCGGCGAGCAACCCGGCAACGAAGAAGATCTCGCCGGCAAACCTTTTGTTGGTCCAGCCGGCCGACTGTTTGATAACGCGCTCGATGAAGCCGGTATCGATCGCTCCGAAACTTACGTCACCAACGTGGTCAAACATTTCAAGTGGGAGCCGCGTGGCAAACGCCGCATCCACAAAAAGCCTAACGCTCAGGAAATTTCTGCGTGCCGTCCCTGGCTCGAAGCCGAGGTCTCCCTCGTCAAACCAAAAGTGATTGTGGCCCTCGGCGCCACCGCTGCCCAGGCGCTGCTCGGTCCAAACTTTCGCGTGACGAAACAACGCGGCGAGTTCATTCAGTCAACGCTTGCGCCTTACGTAATGGCCACCGTCCATCCTTCTTCAATTCTGCGCGCGCCAGACGACGAAACTCGGCGGCTCGAATACCGTCGCTTCGTCGCTGATCTCAAAAAGCTCGCGCGCGTCATCAAGTAGATCTTCTGAGTCCGAACTTGGACACTACCCCGAACCTGTCAGCGCATTGGTCTGCGGACACCGCACTCCAAATAGACTTGACCGCGTGTCGTCTTTTCGATAATATTCGGCATATTTTCGACACAAAGCGAAAATAACACAAGGTTCTAACTTGAAGCAAGACTTTCATGGAGGGATTAAGGATGCCAATAACGGCGCGGCAAAGACAGATTTATGAGTTTATCTGCCAATATCTGCAGGCTCAGAATCAGCCACCCACCATTGCCGAAAT
>Ga0157380_10001836_pt1 | contig 14034 bp, 13 predicted proteins | sample S35metaG_FD_119757 | JGI IMG/M metagenome (GOLD analysis project Ga0157380, IMG submission 119757) | Switchgrass rhizosphere microbial communities from Kellogg Biological Station, Michigan, USA - S3-5 metaG | ecosystem: Host-associated > Plants > Roots > Rhizosphere > Soil | place: USA... | reverse complement strand
TCCATGAAGCTCGAATGCGGGTCGAGCGTCTGGAGCATGCCGTTGATCGCGCCGTAGACCATCCGATCGGACTCGACCGGTTCCGCGTATTGCGTCTGGATCGCGCTCAGCGCGGCGGTAAAGGTCTTGTAGTGATTCGGAACCGTGTCGGCGGTGGCAAGGGCGCTCTTTCCGTAAACCCCTCCAACGAGGGCGGAAATTACGATGGCGACAACGGCGGCGGCGGTCGATCGGCTGCGCATAGAGGATGGTAACTGCTAAACCCCCGGCCTACAAGGACGGTTGGGTGGATTTGGGACTATACTCACCTATTGGACGTTTTCGGCCCGAAAAGGGCCGTCCCGGCCTTGCAAGGGAGCACTTATATGTTTGGTTCCATCGGCATGCCCGAGCTAATCATCATCCTGGTGATCGCGCTCATCATCTTCGGGCCCCGGAAGCTTCCGGAGCTTGGCAAGTCGCTCGGTCGCAGCCTGAACGAGTTCAAGAAGGCATCGACCGACCTGCAGAACACCCTTGAGCAGGAAATCAAGATCGAAGAGCAGAAGGAATCCGCAACCAAGGCGAAGCAGGAAGAGAAGACCGCCTCAGCGGCCTTCGATACCGACCTCAGCAAGTTCGACAGCGACAAGAAAGACGACGACCAGAACACCGCGCCGCCGCGAGAAACGGTTTCCCGTTCGTAGACCGTGGCTCTAGTTCCATTTCCAAGCCAGAATCGAAACGACGACGAGCAGAGCCTGCCGGCGAAGCCGGGGGTTTTCTCTCCATTTGGTGACGAGGAGGAGCCGGCCGGCGAAGGCCGCATGACGTTCCTCGAGCACCTCGACGAGCTGCGCAAGCGCATTACGCACGCCGTCGGCGGGCTGCTCGTCGGGTTCATCGTCGCGTTCGCGTTCATCGGCCGCGTCCAGGATTTCATCTACCAGCGACTCACCAAAGACATTCCTGGTGGCCACTTGATCTTCACGGAACCCGGCGAAGGTTTCATGCTGATGATCAAGATGGCGGGGCTGACCGGAGTCCTGATCGCTTCGCCGTACATCATGTTGCAGGTGTGGCTGTTCATCGCACCCGGACTGTACGCGAAGGAGAAAAAACTCGCGATTCCGTTCGTTGTGTCATCGTCGATGCTGTTCATCGCCGGCGCGGCGTTTTCACACTACGTGGTTTTTCCCGCGGCGTGGGCGTTCTTCGCCAGCTTCTCAAACGATTACATCTCATTCACGCCGCGCATCGACCCGGTGTTCGGGATGTACGTGAAGTTGATGCTGGGCATCGGCTTGACCTTCCAGCTGCCTGTGCTGATGTTCGTCCTCGCGCGACTGGGCATCGTCACCGCCGGCTTTCTGGCGCGGAATTTCAAGTACGCAGTTCTGCTGATTTTCATTGCCGCCGCCGTAATTACACCCGACGGTAATCCGTTCAATCAGCTGCTCGTCGGCGGCTCCATGGTCGTGCTCTACCTGTTTGGGTTGCTGGCCGCATGGCTTTTTGGGAAATCCAAGAAATCAGATCCAGACGAGTAAAACGAGCTAACCCCACTGGTTCGTTTGACTTTCGGGTTTTTCCGGCTCTACACTCTGTGTATGAAAATCCTTCGCCCTCTGGCGATTGGCCTAACGCTGAGCTTACTCCTCTCAGGTTCCGCACTGGCTCAGGAAAGCCGACCAGGCGGGAACACCGTTTCCGGTGACACCGGACTCTGGTTCGTCCCGACGGGCGAGACGCTGCCCAAGGGCAAGTGGAGCGGCGGGGTGCAGCTCGTGAATTTCGATCGGAGCGAAGGATTCAGCGACATCACGGACATCGGTGGCATGTTCGCGTTTGGCGCGAGCGACCGCATCGAGATCTTCGGCGCGTTCGGCATGCGCCGCATCGATGCCGACCTCGTGCCGGTCGCGCAGAACGGCCAGCCGCAGGATTACCTGATCAACAAGGGTTGGAGCACGGGCATCGGCGATGCCTGGGTCGGCGCGAAGTTCAATATCACGTCTCAGTCAGCGTCGCCGGACCGCTACGCGACGGCGTTGCGAGTGATGGCGAAGTTGCCCACGGCGAGCGATGACGACGGCCTGGGCACTGGCAAGTTTGATTTCCAGGTCGATTTGATCGGCTCGCATGAGTACTCAGAGAAGGTCGAGCTCACCGCTGCCGCGGGCATCAAGTTTCGCGGCCAGCCGGATGGCTACAACCTGACGAAGGGGTTCGTCTGGGGCATCGGCGCCGCATACCCGAGCCGTTCGAAGCTCCGCGTGATCGGCGAGATGAAGGGCGAGGCGCTCTTCGATCAGGCGCAGACCTTCACCGGCAGCAACCCCGCGCCCGGCATGCCGAGGGAATGGGATCCGGATGCGACGCGCGATCTGTTCGGCGGGTTCCAGTACAACGCGACCAGCGGCTTCTATTTCGGCGCCGGCCTCTCGTATACCGCGTCGTACTTCCTCCATCGCCACGACTTCACGACCTCGGAAGACAGTGACTTCGATCGCCTCGGCCTGCAGGTGCGGCTCGGCTATTACCCAGGCGTCAGGACGTTTGCTCCGCCGCCGGCAACGGTCACGCCGACGGCTCCGCCGACGCCCGCCGTGCCGCCGAACCGCGCACCGACGGTCAAGGCACGCTGCGAGCCGTGCACGGTTGAAATCAATCGCCAGCTGACCGCGTCGGCTGACGCCCAGGATCCGGACGGCGATACGCTGCGGTATCGCTGGACGAGCCCGACCGGGACGTTCGGTAACGCCAACGATCGCCAGACGCCGTGGACGGCGCCCGGTCAGGTCGGCGCCGTGCCGCTCACGGTGACGGTCGACGATGGCAAGGGCATGACGGCTACCGACACGGTCACCGTGCAGGTGATCGCGCCGGCCGCGAAGCGCCAGATCACATTCGAAGACGTGCACTTCGATTTCGATCGCTACTCGCTGCGCCCGGAAGCGACGCGCATCCTTGACGAAGCGATCAAGGCGATGCAGGAAGATGCGAACCTCCGCATCACGGTGGAGGGCTACACCTGCAACATCGGCACGACCGAATACAACCTCGCCCTCGGCGAACGCCGCTCAATTGCCGTGCGTGAGTACCTCGTTGGCCGCGGCATCAACGCCAACCGCCTGCAGACAGTGAGCTACGGTGAAGAGCGTCCGAAGCACGACAACGGCCGCGAAGAGACGCGACGGTTGAATCGCCGGGCCGCGCTGACGATCAGGCTGCAATAGAGGTTAGGGATTGGAGGTTAGAGGTTAGCCTTGCTAATAACTAACCTCTAACAACTAACAACTAGGCATTAAGAAGGGCCAGGAGCCGATCCAGAAACGGCGCCTGGCCCTTTAGTATTTTCAGCCGCGCCTGATCGATCGAAAACCACTCCGCGCGATCGATCTCGGGAAACTCGACCATCTGTCCTGATTTCGGGGGCCACTCCATCGAGAAGAGATTGCTCGTGACGCGTGCTGCGTCGAAATCGGATTCCGCGGCCCACGCGTGGATGACCTTGCCGCTCGGCTGTTTCAGCGTGCCGATCGACTGGAAGTTGCCGGACGGCGCCGATCCCATCTCCTCCTCGAATTCGCGTTTCGCGGCATCGAGCGGCAACTCGCCGTCGGTGAACTGTCCTTTCGGAATCGTCCAGGCGGCGTAGTCCTTGCGCGTCCACAGAGGACCGCCCGGATGCGCGAGCAGGACTTGAACGCCCGATGGATCCCGTCGATACAACAGGATGCCGGCAGCCTGTTTGGGCATCGCTAGATCGTGCTCTGCACGCGACTCGTCATGACTACAGCATAATAATGCGTCATGCGCCGATACTGGATTCCCGTCCTGTTGTTCGGGCTGATGCTTTACGTCGTCGCCGGCACGCCGCTCGCGCCGTTCCACGGTGACGAGTCGACGTTGATTTACGGGAGCCGCGACTACTTCGACCAGTTTGTCGCCGGCGATATGGAGCGCGTGATGAATCGCCGCTCGGACGACGCGAACGATCACGGTCTCCGTCTTCTCGAGGGCCGCGTCCAAAAATATCTCGGCGGTTTCGCGTTTCACATCTCCGGCGGCAGCGTAGAACGTTTGAACCGGCCGTGGCAGTGGGGGGCGCCGCCGCAAGTCAGCATCCGCGCGGGCTTCGTTCCCTCGCTTCAGCTGTTGATGGCGGAGCGCTGGGCCATGGCGGTCCTGCTGGCGCTGAGCATTCCGTTGGCCTATGCCGTGGGTTCGCACCTCGGCGGCATCGGCGGCGGTCTCGCAATCGCAATACTGATCGCGCTCAGCCCCAACCTCGTGCTGAACGGCAGGCGTGTGATGATGGAGGCGCCGCTCTTGCTGTTCTCACTGCTCACGGTGCTGGCCGCGATCCGGATTGTGCTTCAGGCTCCGACCGAAGCCCCAACGATCTGGCCATTGCGGTGGCGCCTCATCCTGCTCTTCGGCCTCGCTGGGGGCATGGCGGTGTCCAGCAAGCACAGCGGGCTCCTGACGGTCGTGCCGCTGTTCGTCGCGCTCGGTGTGTGGACGCTGCTGCGCAACCAGAAGCGCGGTCTGGTTCAACTCGCGGCCGCCGGCGCGGTCGCCGCGGCCGTGTTCCTCGCGCTGAACCCAGCGTGGTGGAGCTCGCCGCTCGACGCCGCTGGTGAGACGCTCCTCCTGCGCTCCGAACTCATGCGGATGCAAACATCGGCGTTCGGCGGTTACTCCGGACTTGGCGATGCCACGGCCGGATTCGCCCGCTTCGCGATGCTCGAGACGCCGCAATATTTTGAAGTGCCATTCTGGCAGGAGATCGGCCCCAGCATTGCGGCATACCGGGCATCACCGTGGGTATTGCCGTCATTCCTCAACACGCTGCGCGCGGTCGTCACGATGATATTGGCGGTAGCAGGCATCGTGGCGCTGGTGCGTCGCCGCGACCCGGTCGCCGGGGTCGCCGGCGCATGGATTGCCAGTGCGATTATTGCGACCTACGCGCTGACGCCGCTGGCGTGGGCGCGCTACTATCTGCCGGCCTTACCCGCCATCTACGCGCTCGCCGCGGCCGGGGTCGGGCACCTGTCGGCGCTGCGGCTGCGTCCCTGAGAAAGTCCCTCAGTACGCCTTCGCGAACCAGGCCGACACGGTTGCCGGCTTGTTGCACTTGATGCAAGGTTTGCCCGGGTTCGCGTCATAGCCCTTGGGGATGTTGCGGATCGTCGCCTGCGTTTCGGCCTTGATGTCCGCTTCGCACCTGGCCTCGCCGCACCAGGGCGAGATGACGAATCCGGGGCGGCCTTCCATGATCAGCTTGAACTCGTCGTACGAGTCCGTGCTCGAGGTGTGCTCGTCGCGGAACTTCACCGCGCGATCGAACAGCCCCTGCTGAATCTCGTCGAGGAGGCCCTTGATCGCGACCGCGAGCCCGTCCATCGGCATCGACGCCTTGGCGCGCGTGTCGCGGCGAGCGGCGAACACCGCGTTCTTTTCGATGTCCTTGGGACCGATCTCCAGACGCAGGGGCACGCCGCGCATTTCGTACTCGGCGAACTTCCAGCCGGGCGTCTGGCTCTCGTCGGCATCGAGCTTGACGCGGATCCCGGCCGCCGTCAGCTGCGCCTTGATCTCCTCGCACTTCGGCAGCACGGTCTCTTTCCAGTTGCCGCGCGGGATCGGCACGATCACCACCTGATACGGCGCAATCGCCGGCGGCAGGATCAAGCCGCTGTCGTCGCCGTGCGTCATGATGACGGCGCCGATGAGCCGCGTCGTGACGCCCCACGAGGTCGTCCATGCGTACTGCACCGTCTTGTCGCGGCCCTGGAATTGGATCTCGAAGGCCTTGGCGAAATTCTGGCCGAGGTTGTGCGAGGTGCCGGCCTGCAGCGCACGACCGTCGCCCATCAGCGCCTCGATCGAATAGGTCTTCGAGGCGCCGGCGAACTTCTCGCTCTCGCTCTTCTGCCCGTCGATCACCGGCACGGCGAGGACTTTCTCGCAGACCTCCTTGTAGAGGGCGAGAATCTTCATCGTCTCTTCCTGCGCCTCGTCAGCGGTTTCGTGCGCGGTGTGGCCTTCCTGCCAGAGGAACTCGGTCGTGCGCAGGAACGGGCGCGTCACTTTTTCCCAACGAACCACGTTCGCCCACTGGTTGATCAGGAGCGGCAGATCGCGCCATGACTGGATCCACTTCTGGTACATCACGCCGATGATCGTTTCCGACGTCGGCCGGATGATCAACCTCTCGGCGAGATCTTCATCGCCGCCCTTTGTGACCCACGCGACCTGTGGCGCAAAGCCCTCGACGTGCTCCTTCTCCTTCAGCAGCAGGCTCTCAGGAATCAGCAGCGGGAAGTAGGCGTTGACGTGTCCGGTCGCCTTGATGCGCGTGTCCAGCTCGCGTTGAAGGTGCTCCCACATCGCATAGCCATACGGCCGGATCACCATGAAACCTTTCACCGGCGAGTAGTCGGCGAGCTCCGCCTTCCGCACGACGTCGAGGTACCACTTCGAGAAGTCGACAGACTGCTTGGTGATTTCGGTAACGAAAGCTTCTTCTTGTTTGCCGGCCATTAGTGAATGTTGTCCCCTAGGTGAATCCTAAATTTTACGTCATCTCGGGACGGGAAGTCGGCGCGGGCGTGGCTGCCGCGGGTTTCCTCGCGACGAAGCGCGGCGCGGGCCATCAGGCGTCCGACGGTAACCATCGAGGCGAGGCCGCCCCGGCCGGGTCCAAGCGCGGCATACCAGCCGTCGAGCGCGGCAATCGCTTGCTCGAGGCCGGCACGATCGCGCCAGAGGCCGACGGTGTTCCACATCAGGCCCCGAACCGAACTCTCTGTCGGCGCGTGTCCACCGTAGCCCTGGCGAGGGTGCACGCCTGGACCATCGTCGGTCGCAAGCATCGAGAAGGGCGCGACATCATCGGCCGGCAACAGCATCGCTTGCGCAGTGCGCGCGCCAAACACCAGGCCCTCGAGCAGCGAATTGCTGGCGAGGCGATTGGCGCCGTGCACACCCGTGCAGGCGACCTCCCCCGCCGCGTACAGGCCCATCAACGTCGTCCGTCCCCACAGATCGGTTTCGACGCCTCCCATCACGTAATGCGCCGCGGGACCGACCGGGATGCGATCGGCGCCGAGATCGAGCCCGACCGATTTACAGGCCTCGGCGATGGTCGGGAACCGCGCGCGCGTCCATTCGGGATCCAGGTGCGCCATCGACAGATACACCGGCCGCCCGGTGCGACGCTGCTCGCGGACGATCGCGCGAGAGACCAGATCGCGCGAGGCGAGTTCGCCCGCCGCCTCATAGCGCGTCATGAAGCGCTCGCCGTCGGCATTGACCAATTGCGCGCCTTCACCGCGGAGTGCTTCCGACAGCAGGAACCGCGGCGCGCCCGGGACATCGAGCGCCGTCGGGTGAAACTGGACGAATTCGAGATCGGTGACCCGGGCGCCGGCGAACCAGCCGAGCATCACGCCGTCACCCGTCGCTATGGGAGGGTTCGTCGTTTCGCTGAAGATCTGCCCCGCACCGCCCGTTGCCAAGAGTACCGCTGCCGCGTGGACCTCATGAATGCCGGATTCGTTGGCGAATCTCGCGCCCACGCAGCGCCCGCCGTTGACAATCAGCTCCTGCGCGCGCGCGTTGCGTTCGACGCGGACACGTGCCTGTTCGGCGACGCGCTCCCATAAGGTGCGGCCGATTTCCCGGCCGGTGGCATCGGCGGCGTGGAGGACACGGCGAAGGCCGTGCGCCCCCTCACGCCCGAGCGACAGCGCGCCAGTGCGATCTCGGTCGAAACGCGCACCCCAGTCGACGAGCTCGCGAACATAGCGAACGCCGTCCTGGACGAGCACATCGACAGCTCGCTCCACGCACAGGCCGTCTCCGGCGTTGACAGTATCGACGGCGTGCTGCCGGGGAGAATCATCCGGCGCGACCGCGGCGGCAATGCCGCCCTGCGCATAGCCGGTGTTGCTCTCGGTGGGATCAGCCTTGGTCAGGATCAGGACATCGCCGGCAAGAGCGAGATCGGCCGCGGCGCGAAGGCCCGCGATGCCACTGCCGATGATCAGGAAGTCCGTTCGCCGCGGCACCGAATGCTATCCTAGCATCCGAGTTTAATGCCTGAACATTCTGCGCACACGGCGGCCCCGACCCGCATCACCGTGGCCGCTGCCGCCGGTCCGTACCCAGTCATTATCGGCAGCGACACCATCAGCGCATTGGGCAAGGAAATGGATGCCGCCAAGCTCGGGAAGCGGCGCCTCCTCATCTCCAGCCACCGCGTGTGGGAGTTTCACGGCCCGCGTTTCCGGACCCTCGGCGCCGACCGCACACCCATCCTCGTCGAGGACGGCGAGCGCTACAAGAATCTCAACACCGTTGCGCGCGTGCTCGACGCGCTGGTCAAGGTTCAGGCCGATCGCTCCACCGTCATCGTCGCCATCGGCGGCGGAGTCATCGGGGATCTCGTCGGATTTTCAGCCGCGACGTACCTGCGCGGGCTTCCGATCGTGCACGTGCCGACGACGCTCCTCGCACAGGTCGATAGCGCGATCGGCGGCAAGACCGGCGTCAATCATCCACTCGGCAAGAACCTGATTGGATCGTTTCACGCACCCAGCCTGGTCGTCGCCGATCCGATCGTCCTCGAAACGCTGCCCCGCCGCGAGTTTCGCGCCGGCTTGTACGAGGTGATCAAGTACGGCGTCATCTCCGATCCGACGCTGCTCGATCGGATGCGCGATTCGACGACCGCAATTTTCGCAAGAGATCGCGAGGCGGTCGCGCCGCTGGTGTCGGCGTCATGCCGAATCAAGGCGGACGTCGTGTCGGCAGACGAGCGTGAATCGGGACTCCGCCGAATCTTGAACTTCGGACATACCGTCGGGCACGCACTCGAGGCCGTCACGAAGTACAAGCAGTTCCGTCACGGTGAAGCAGTCGGATACGGGATGCTGGCCGCGCTGGCCATCGGCGTCGCGCGCGGTGTCACGCCAAAGTCGCTCTACGAGGAAGTCGAGGCGCTCATCACGCAGCTCGGGCCGCTGCCGCCGGTTGCCGACATTTCCGCGAAGGAAGTTTACGCGGCCGTCGCGCGCGACAAGAAAGTGGTCGCCGGGACGCTGCATTTCATCGCGGCGGCGGATCGCGGCAAGACCGTCGAACTGACGGATGTCGCGGAGAAGGAAATCAAGGCCGCGCTAAAAAAGATTGGGCTCAGGTCCTAGTCCATCCCGTACTGGCGGAGCTTCGCGGCCAGGGTCTTGAAATTGATCTGCAACAGGTCCGAGGCGCGTCCTTTGTCACCGTTCGCCTGCTTGAGTGCGTAGGCGATCTTGCGCTTCTCGGCTTCAGCCGCGAAACGCGCCGAGACATCGGCCAGCGTGCCGGACCAATCCAACATATCCCAGGGATCCTCCGTGGCGCCCACTTGCGTGGTGAGGCTCAGGTGTCGCGGCATCAGCCGTTCGCCATCGGCGAGAATCACCGCGCGCTCAATCGCATTCTGCAGCTCGCGCACATTGCCCGGCCACGGATGCGCGACGAGCATCGCGAGGGCTTCACCCGACAGCGTCACCTTCTTGCCAACGTCGCGGGCGACCCGCTCGACGAAGTGATGCGCCAGCTTCGGAATGTCCTCCTTCCGATCGCGTAGTGGCGGGATCGTGACCGGGAACACCGACAGCCGGAAATACAGGTCTTCGCGAAATTGTCGCGACGCCACCGCCTGCCGCAGGAGGCGGTTGGTGGCGGCGACGATGCGGATGTCAACGGTAATGGAGGCGTTGCCTCCGAGCCGCTCGATTTTCTTGGTTTCGATAGCGCGCAGCATCTTGGCCTGGAGCGCCAGCGGCATCTCCCCGATCTCGTCGAGGAAGATCGTGCCGCGCTGCGCCATCTCAAACTTGCCGATCTTGCGCTGCGCTGCTCCCGTGAATGCGCCGCGCTCGTAACCAAAGAGCTCTGCCTCGAGCAGGTTTTCCGGAATCGCGGCGCAGTTGATCGCCACGAACGGGCCGTTCGCCCGCGGGCTCGAGTTGTGAAGTGCGCGAGCGCAGAGTTCCTTGCCGGTGCCGCTTTCGCCTTCGAGGAGCACCGTCGTGTCGGTGCCGGCAGCGCGATCGATGGCGGACATGACCTGGCGCAACGCCGGCGAGTCGCCGATGATGTTGGGCCCGCCGCGCCTGGCCGCGGCTTCTTCCTTCAGCAGCTGATATTCGGTCAGTAGCCGTCGCTGCTCGAGCGACCGGGAGACGAGCAAGATCAGGTGATCGGGATCGACGGGTTTGGCGAGAAAGTCGAGCGCGCCCTGCTTGATGGCCTCGACAGCGTCCTGGATGCTGCCGTGCGCCGTCATGACGATGACCGGCAGCTCGGTATCGAGGTCCTTGACGGCGCGGAGCACACCCATGCCGTCGCCTTTCGGCAACCGCAAGTCCGACAGCACGAGCGCGGGTTGGGAATTGCGGAGCGCGGCCACCGCCTCGGGCTCGTCTCGAGCCTCGATCACGTGGTGGCCTTGGGACTCGAGCGCGAGCTTGAGCATCGCGCGCAACGAGTCCTTGTCTTCGACGAGAAGGATCGAGGCGCTCAGCGCAACCAGCCGGCCGGCACGCCTGCGCGGCGCGCCTCTTCTTCGATGGCGGCAATCGCCTTGGTCTGATCGGTCATGTCCTTCTTCACGCGTTCGAGCTCGGCGAGCGCCGCCTTGCGGTCGGTTTCGAGCTTCGCCCTTTGCGCCGGGTCATCGCGATTGATGAAGTCGGTCGTGAGCGAGTTGATTCGCGTCTGAAGCGAATCCGCGAACATCTGCAGGCGCTGCAGCTTGTCGCGCCCGTCCTTCATGCGGCCGGCCCAATACGCCTGGTCCTTGGCGGCATCGGGCTTCGCGGCCGCCGCGGGTGCTCCGGGTGTCGCATTTGCCGGTGTCGCCGCCGAGACAGTCCCGGGTGTCGCCGTCGACGGAGCGGCGATGCCCCTGGAGATGTCGGGCTTCAAGTCGCTATTGGTGAGGACCTTCGCCGGCTTGCTCGCTTCCTTGCGGCGGGCTTCTTCGGCCTTGGCAACGTCAGCCAAAGGGCGCATCGCCGAGGACTGGGCGGCGGCAACCGATGCGCAGGTCACGACGAGCGCAGCGGAAATCGTGAGAAGACGTTTCATGATCGTTTTATCGGCTCTTCGAGAGATTCCACAAGGTCCTTTTCGCAATTTTGCGCAGGACCTGCTCTAGAGGTCAAGGAATTGACACGCGCAATTCCTGCCACGATTGCACACGGATGCCAGCAAGACACGCGCCGACACCTTCGCCCCTGCAGGCGCGCGCCAATTCGGCTTCAATCACCCGTCTCGAGCCTCCGGCGGCGAACGTTTCTGCATGAACCCTGACAATTCCGTGGCCTGACTCCTCGTCCAATGCATCCGACCCCGGATCGCCATCCTGCTCTCGCCCATCGTCGGCGATCCATACGGCGAGGTAGCCCGGCGCCGGCCGCAATAGGGGCGCGACGAGCTCGATCGGACCATAGGCATACAGCTGCCACCTGGGATTGTTGGCGCCCCATGGCCGCTCGTGAGAGTTCGCGCTCAGCTGCGCAGCCGTGCAGTTACTCGACTTGCCGCAATTGAGGATGTTGGTCGCGGCAGTCAGATCGACGCTGCCGCCACCCTGGAGAGGGCGAGCGCCGCCCGCCGCTCCATCGGTGAAGCTACCCTGCCTCGAACCGGACAGCACGGCATCCCAGTCTGGCTCCTGGGCAAGATCGCGGGCCGCCAGCTCAATACCCGCATCGGCCGCGTACAACATTGCGACCGATCCGTTCATGTTGCCGGTCGCCAAACGGTCCATGAACACGGCAAGCAGAACTCCGAGACCCATTGCCGACAGAAACGTGGTGAACAGAATCACCATGATCAACGCCATACCCCGCTCCCTTTTCATGGCACATTTCGCAATCTGACCGACGTGCGAAAGACGCGATCGGAAATGACGCGTCGCAGGGCATCACTGGGCGCCTCGACACTCAGCCAGATATCAACCTGTTCGACCTGAAGGAACCCGGCGGCAGCGCTCTGGCCGGTCACTTCGAAAGCCAGGCCGCTCACGAAATCGACTACTGGCTGGACCGCGCCCGCGGCCGTCTGGCGGACAAGCGAATAGCTGCCATCGGGCTGCTCCCGGAGGCTGAAGATTAATCGATCCGCTTCGACGAGCACCGATCCCTCCGGATAGGACTGAGAAAGCGGCTGGGTCGGTGTCAACTGGCGAGTGACTGAATTTGTTGCCGCTATCGGGAAGACGTCGAAGTGCCCGTTTCCGTCCGCGACGACGGTCGTGCTTCCAGGCGTGAACCCGCAGACGTCCTTCGTGTTCGGACAAGGCGCGGCCGCCAGCGTCATCGCTCCACCCGGAGCGGGTTGATCGGTTTCGAGTGTGGCCTGTGCCGCGTCCCGAACCGGCATGATCACCGTCAGCTCGGTGAAGACGTCGGGCTCCTCCTCCCCCGAAACAGAAACGGCCGGCAGCAGGTCGCTGAGCGCGCCAAGCGATTTTGTCGCGGCTACGTTCGTTCCGGCCGAGCGAATTGCCTGCGACAGTACGTCGATCGCGGTCCGGCCGCGCTGCTGCAGATCGAGATCGGCAGGCACTCGATCGAAAGCCGCGCGTGCGTGCGGCGCAACGCCGGCGATCGCACCGGCGATCAGAATCGTGACCATCGTGGCGATCAGCAGCTCGATGATCGAGAAGCCGGTGCTCGTGCCCACTCCCCATTCCCCACTCCCCACTCCAAACTCCTTCACGGCTGCCTCGTTCGAATCGTTGACAGACACGCGTCTGCGCCAGCGGGATCATCGGCGCCGGGTGTGCGGAAGACACAGACTTCGATCGCAATGGCGTCGGGTGTGGTCGCGCCGAGAGACGAAATGCGCCAGCGACGAACCAGGATCGCCCCATTCGAGCTCTCTTGCGCGACGCCGTCGATATCCAGCCAATCAACGTAGGGCTCGGTATCCTCCGCGAGCGTTGTCGGCGGTGACGGCTGAAGCGCGGGAGCGGTCACGGAGGCCCCGCCGGGGTCGTACCCGAAGGCCTGGCCGCGAAGCGATTCGAGCTTATCCTGCGCTGCGACCAGTGCAAGGCCCGCTGCGCCTGCTTGCCGCGTCAGGTGCGCGCCAAGAACAAACAGTTGCGCGACGCCGGCCAGCGCGGTGACCAGAATGCCCGTCGCGACGATGGTTTCGAAAAGCGTGAATCCACGTTCGGATGCATTGAGGAGCATGCCCGCCCCAATGCAACGCGGCTGCCTTGCCACCGATCGCGCAGAATTCTCGATTTACGGCGCGTTTCGATCGTCAGCGCGCAGGCACAATACGTGTCCGGATCAATTCCTGAGATGCAGACCGCATCGTGTGGTCGCAGTTCTTACGACGTCAAGCAATTGGCAAGCGCACCCGAAACTGGGCGCCGCCTTCGGCACGATTGGCGGCAGTGATCAGTCCGTTGTGCGACACGATCACCTTCTGCACGATTGCGAGTCCGAGCCCGGTGCCGTTCGCTTTCGTCGTCGCGAATGGCTGGAAGATTTTTGCCAGGTAATCGGGCGCGAAGCCGGGGCCGTTGTCTTCGAAGACGAGCTGCGTGTCATCATTCGTGATATTGCTCCGCACCAAGACACGCGCCGGCATGCCAATTTCCTCGCACGCTTCGAGGCTGTTGCGGAACAGGTTGTTGAAAGCACGCCGCAGCAGCACTTCATCGCCGTTGATGGTGGCGAAATTACCTTCAAGCGTCACCGCATCGGACGCGCCGGGGACGTCCTTCATCGCGCTGGTCAGCACCGATCGCAGCTCGACCGGAGCCATGGTGAGTTCTTCCGGCCGTGCAAAGCGGAGGAAGTTGGTGACGACCTCTCCGAGCGCGGTCGTTTCCTCTCGGATGCCGTTAACGCACGTGCGCGCCGGTTCAGGCAACGTGGCCGGATCGAGGAGTCGCCCATATCCATGAATCGTGGCGAGGCCGTTCCGGAACTCGTGCGCGAGGCCGGCGGTCAGCTCACCCAGTCG
>Ga0157380_10001833_pt1 | contig 14038 bp, 12 predicted proteins | sample S35metaG_FD_119757 | JGI IMG/M metagenome (GOLD analysis project Ga0157380, IMG submission 119757) | Switchgrass rhizosphere microbial communities from Kellogg Biological Station, Michigan, USA - S3-5 metaG | ecosystem: Host-associated > Plants > Roots > Rhizosphere > Soil | place: USA... | reverse complement strand
TTACCATTTTATTGCGGTGTTAATGAATACTTCAAATCAATTTTCCAGGCACCGTTATCTTTCATCACTTTTAGAGAGTCCACTATTTTTTTGAAAGAGTTAGAATAACTTACTACGCTGATACTATCATTCACCGTACGTACTGAGTGAATTTGAATGGAAGACCCTTTATATCCCTTTTTGTCCAACTGGCTACGATTCTTATAAATACGTTCGTAAGCGTCAAAAATCTGGGTATTGAGTGAATCAGTTACTAACATTGTCCTGGCTTTTTCCAACTCCCCGTCAAGAAACAAGCGAATAAAATTGCGGGCAGCATCTACGTCATTCTCCGATGTGTTGGTAGTATCGCTTCTGTCGGTGGTATCGCTTTGACATGCAGAAAAAAATGCCATCACAAATAAGCTAATGATCAATAAGCCTTTCATTGGATGCAAAGTAAATGAATAATGAAGGAACGGAAAACAACAAATACTTAATAGGAAAGAGGAGTAAAGTCACAGAAGTGTGAATTACCTGGGAAAGATAGATGATACCGATCAAAAATTATCAAGCCATATCGGTTATCACTTTCAATTGCAGGCAATAAAAAAAGTGTCTCTTTACGACACTTTTTGTTTATGTTTCAATTTTGATGATTAATCTCTCTTGTTGTCAGAATATCTTCTTTCTTTTCTTTCGTTTTTTTCTACCTCTTCTAATTCCTGCTCTCTTTGTCCCTCTTTATCATAGGCTCGTAAAATTGCTTTCACTAATCTATGTCTCACAACATCCTCTTCATCAAGTTCTATATAACCAATACCATCAACATTCTTTAAAATACGGCTTGCTTTTGCTAACCCACTTCTTTGGTTGCGGGGCAAATCAACCTGTGTAAGATCGCCGGTGATAATGGCTTTTGCACTGGAACCTATGCGGGTGAGAAACATTTTTATTTGCAGGTCAGTAGCATTCTGGGCCTCGTCAAGAATTATAAAGCAATTATCCAACGTTCGCCCACGCATATAAGCCAGCGGAGCAATTTCGATGGTACGTGTACTCATATAATAACCCAACTTGTCGGCCGGTATCATATCATCAAGCGCATCATATAAAGGACGTAGATAGGGATCAATTTTTTCTTTAAGGTCTCCTGGTAAAAAACCAAGGTTCTCACCCGCTTCCACAGCCGGGCGGGTTAAAATTATTTTTTTAACCACTTTATTTTTCAAGGCCCTTACAGCCATGGCAACCGCTGTATAAGTTTTACCGGTACCTGCGGGACCAATGGCAAAAACAACATCATTTTTTTCAGCAGACTGCACAAGCCGTTTTTGATTAACGGTTCGTGCCCTTACGGTTTTTCCGTTAGGACCAAACACCAGCACATCATTAGGATTCCTTTCGATAAAATTATCTACCGTTTCAGCGTCATCGCCGCCTAATATCTGTTCAAAATAATTTTCGCTCATATGGCCATTGCGTTCTAAGTACTGAACGATAAGGTCTATTTTTTCCTTTGCGCCATCCACTTGCTCTGGAGCGCCACTTAATTTTAACTGCGTTCCCCGGGAAAGGATTTTTAAAAGTGGAAATTTCTTTTTAAGAATATCGAGTTTTCCATTATTTACTCCAAAGAACTCGATAGGGTTTACGGTTTCAAGGTTGATGATTGTGTCTCTCAATTCTTCAATTGTTTTTAATTTTCAAAATCCCGGATTTGCCGGCATTACTTTTAGGCAAGTAACCCATCTGCTACAATTTAGCAGGTAATTTTTTTGAAGCTACGGTTACTTATTCACATAATGTTACTAAAAAACTATGCCGCATTAGCCTACAATATATCCCCACCGCAAAGTTTGTGATAAGAGATGGTTAACAAAATGCGGGTGTTAATTACCAGTAAAATAATAAAGCCACAGCTAAGATCCAAACTGGTAGAGGTATTCGATTTTCCCGGTTAGTTGCTTGTGTTTATCAAAAACCGCTTCCCTGATCTTTAATCCTTTATCGTCATACTGATATCGCCAGATTAAGTATTCGGAGCTATTTGCAGGGACTGTAATCTTTTGAATTACCTGGTTGGAAGGCGAGTATTCAAAAAGATATTCCGGCATTAACCGTTTTGCTTTATTATTAAAACGAACAATATCGGTTAACCGGTTATTGCTATCGTAATAATAGAATACTGGTTCAGACGTTACGCCTTTGCGAACCCTCTGCTCTTCTATAATATTTCCTTTATCATCTGTCTTAAAGCTTATATAAGCAGTGTCTTTTTTATCTTTTATCCGCAGCATTCTTACAATTTTGCCATTATTATATTCCCATTTGTGTTCCTCGGTTTGATTGAGAGAATGCGCTGTATCGGTTGAACTACTGGTTACTGATTGCAAAAAACCTTCAGCATTATAGTTGTACATAGACGTAGTGGTTATTGCCTGGCTGCTATCTATTGTTTTGATTACGTTACCATTTTCGTTCGTGTAGGAAATTAAAACAGATTCATTAGTAACTCCTGAACGAGTAGTTGTTTTCAACATTTGGTTTGACATAGAAAAAACCTGTTCTACATAAAAGTCATCACTTTTAGTATTTTCTGCATTGTAACTATTCAGTAATACACGACTTACTTTATTATTACGATATGTTTTTATTAAATCGGCAGTTTCCTTTGTGCCTAATATGTCTTGATAATAATATTGGGCTTTTGCAAAAATGACGAGGAAAGAAAAAATAGTCAGGAAGGATGTTTTCATTAAGATATTGTTTGTCTTCAAAATTAACCAATGCTTGGTTAGTACCTACCTAAAGTAGACATGAACTGGACAATTTGTTCCTATTTTTAAGAAAATTTTGCGTGTCACACCAGCCACAGCTTAAAACTTTTCTTTTCCTTTCAATTTTTCAATTGTGAATATGAAATCTAATGGCGATTTTTTTGAACGCTTAATAGCGATAATGGACGAATTAAGGGAAAAATGTCCCTGGGATAAAAAACAAACTATTGAGAGCCTGCGCCAACAGACGCTGGAAGAAACCTATGAATTAACTGAAGCTATTACAGAGAAGAATTGGAAATCTTTAAAAGAAGAATTGGGCGACTTATTGTTGCATATTGTTTTTTACACTAAAATAGCGAATGAGCAAAAGCAGTTTACAATGAGTGACGTAATTGATGGCATTTGTAATAAACTCATTTCCCGCCATCCGCATATTTATGGTGATGTTGAAGTGAAGGATGAAGACGACGTCAAAAGAAACTGGGAAAAACTGAAATTAAAAGAGGGTAAAAAGTCTGCTTTTTCCGGAGTGCCGAAAGCCCTTCCATCTTTGGTAAAAGCAATGCGTTTGCAGGAAAAGGCAAAACAGGTAGGATTTGAATGGGAAAATAAAGAGCAGGTTTGGGAAAAAGTAGAAGAAGAGATAGAAGAACTGAGAGAAGCGATTGTAGAAAATGACCATAAGAAAATGGAGGAAGAGTTTGGGGATGTGTTATTTTCTATGGTAAATTTTGCACGATTTTTGAACCTTGACGCTGAAAATGCGTTGGAAGTCACCAATAAAAAGTTTACAGATCGCTTTACTAAAATGGAAGAAACGGCTTTGACGAGGGGAAGCAATTTGAATGATATGACCCTACAACAAATGGATGCGATCTGGAATGAAATCAAACAACACAAGGATTGAATGTTCCATTTTTAAATAGCCGCCGTTTTTCAAAGCGCAACCTCATTTTTGCGTCTATCCTGTTGCTGCTATTATCGTTCTTGTCTTCCCATTATTTTCGTCAGAATCCTTCCGTGGGAAGCGAAGTAAAAAAACTCCAGAATTATATTTTTAATGAACAGAAAGATTTTAACGAATTAATAAAAGACAGCTCGCTGATGCGGAAGCTGGTTCAGAAGCAGGAGTCTTTGGATGAATTCAAAAAAATTGCCGATAAAGAATATGGTTTTTTTCTTTATGCTGAAACATTGTCAGAACAAGGGGAATTGATTTTTTGGAATAATCAAAATGTATTGCCAACCACGAACGATTTATCGCTTACGGAAGGAGAGTTTTTTCAACGTTTGTCTAATGGATATTATGTTATCATAAAAAAGAGGGTGCAGCTCTCAGGAATGAGCAATTATGTTATAGCGTATGGGTTGATCCCCATTTATTCTCAGTATGAGGTAGAGAGCAGCTATCTTTTGACACGTTTTGCCCATGATAAATCGGCTTCGAAAAAGATTTTACTTTCCGAAAAAAAGACGCCTTTTGAGGTGCACAGTATAGATGGGCAACATCTTTTTTACGTCGCTCAAAAAGTGCATGCCTCAATTCTCGAAAGTGATCCTATCACTTTTATGCTTCGCGTTGCCGCCTTATTTCTATTGCTTATTTACGTGCAGCTAGTGTCGGAGACTATAACAACACGATACAGCGCTATTAAAGGGGCTTTATTACTCGCAGCTGCCCTTGTCTTGATCCGTTTTATATTTTATTTCTTTCCTTCTTTTTTTTATTTACGCCAGTTTGCATTGTTTGACCCCGGCATATACAGTACTAATTGGCTAAACCGTTCGCTTGGTGATTTATTAATAAATACACTTTTGTTTTGTTGGCTTTCTGTGTTTGTATGGTTTAATATCGGACCTATAAAAAGAGTTCCTTCTTTTTTAAAAGGTAAACGCATATATGTGGCTGGAGTACTGGCCTTGTTTTTTCTTATTCTTTCCACTTTTGAACTTGCTCATACCGTACGCAGTTTGGTTGCCGATTCAAAAATATCTTTTAGTGTCACCGATTTTTTTAGCCTTAATATTTATTCAGTTGTAGGCTTTGTTGTACTTGCCCTGCTATCGTTAACGTACTATTATTTTACGCGTATTTTATTCCGGTTTATTTTCCCTGCTTTTCAAAATAGAACAGTGTATGTCTATTTTATCATTGCCACAGTGGGTCTTATTTATCTCAGTTTTCAATCGGGGAGTTCCCTTATAATTTTTCATATACCGGTTTTATTATGGTTGGTAATCTATACTTTGTTAGTAAGCCAGGAGCAGTTTATCATTAATCATTTTAAAGTGACAATGGCTGGAGTGCTGTTTTGGATCTTCGTTTTTTCCGTTTCACTGGCTACTATTATTTTAAATGAAAACAAGAAAAAGGAATGGACATTTAGGAAAAGTATCGCGGAAAAGCAACACGAGTTAACAGATCCCTCCCAGGAAAAAACCCTGAAAATTGCATTAGCCTATTTAGACAATGATTTCCTGGCAAATAATTTTGACCGCTTTGCAAATGAATATACCCAACGTTATTTGCGTGATAGCATTATTAACGATAATCTATTTCTTAGTTATAGAAATGCTTACAGTACGAAGGTTTTTGTTTTTGATTCCTTAAACAGGGGTTTGTTTAATGACGAAGTAAGATCCTATGCTGATCTGAATGACATCGTTACTATCCGCAGCAAGCCAACCGGTATACCTGACCTGTATTTTCATGAAACTTCATTTGATAATTTAAGCTATATAACCAAACGTGTAATACAACGGGATGGGACTTTTATCGGCACTTTCTTTATTATTTCTACTCCAAAAAAGTATAGTTCGGATGGTTTTTTTCCGGAACTTTTTAAACATTCCAGCGATTCAGATATAGAAAATCTGCCTTCTTATTCTTATGCCATTTATAATAATAATTTGCTTGTAACAGCCTCTAATAAATACCCGTTTCGTACTTCTCTTTTAAACGAAGAAGTTCCGAAATCAGAATTTGAACGAAGACAAAATGATGATTTTGATGAACTGTGGTACAAGGCAAATAATAATAAAATAGTTGTTATCGCTAAAAAAAGTGATTCTTTAATAGAAAGCATAACCTTATTTTCTTATCTATTTTGTGCGTTTTTATTTATGGTAGGCCTGATGCAATTGATTGCCTTTATTTTTAACGCCTTCAATTTTTCAGGTAATATTTTTTCCCGTTTAAGCATTCGTTCGCAAGTTCACGGTACCATAATTTTTATTAGTATTCTTTCTTTTTTAATCATTGGAGCTGCCACTATTTCTTTTTTTATAAATCGTTACAACCGTAACAACATTGATAAATTAAGCCGTACTTCTGGAATAATGGTAAGAGAAATGCAGAAGCGAATTGAAGACCAAAGCATATTTGATGATGTATTAAAAATTTATGATTCCGTATCAAATGCTAACCTTCAAAATCTGATAGAAGAAGTATCTACTATACATGATGTAGACGTAAATGTATACACGTTGCAGGGCAACCTCCGGGTATCGTCCAGGCCGGATTTTTATAATTGGGGGGTTTTAAGTACTAAAATCCACCCGGAAGCATTTTACCATTTAAGCCGCATGCGGGAGGTGCAGTATGTACAGGAGGAAAACATGAGTTCTTTAACTTACCAGAGTATGTATGCGCCGGTAAGAGCTGGTAAGGGAGAAGTGTATGCTTATCTTAACATCCCATATTTTTCTTCTGAACTGGATCTCAACCAGGAGATATCAAATTTTTTAGTGACTATCATTAACCTGAACGCATTCATTTTTTTAATTGCAGGTGTTATTGCCTTATTTATCACTAATAAAATTACCCGTTCTTTCTCCATCATTGGTAATAAAATGAAGGAAGTCAGGCTTGGGAAAACCAATGAGGAAATAGAATGGAATTTTAAAGATGAAATTGGCGAGTTGGTACAACAATACAATATAATGGTTCGACAACTGGAGCAAAGTGCAACCGCGTTGGCAAAAAGTGAGAGAGAAGGGGCCTGGAGAGAAATGGCAAGACAGGTGGCTCATGAAATTAAAAACCCTTTAACGCCAATGAAATTAAGTATACAGTACCTGCAAAAAGCAATCAATAATAACCAATCCAATGTTAAAGAACTCACTTCCAATGTGGCAAATACCTTAATTGAACAAATAGATCACCTATCTAAGATTGCAGCAGATTTCTCACGCTTTGCAAATATTGGAAATAAAAATGTGGAGACACTTGATCTGCACCAGGTGATTTCGTCACTTATCGGATTATACAGCTCCAATCCGAAAGTTAATTTACAATGGAAGAAAGTCAATTCTCCGTTAAAAATGGAGGCCGATAAAACACACATGAATCGCTTGTTTACCAACCTGCTTACGAATGCTGTAGATGCCTGCGTAGAAAAAGACAAATGCAATATTGAAATAGGAGAAGAAAAAAACAATGGATACATTTTGATACAGGTAAGGGATAACGGTGAAGGAATACCTGAAGAAACAAAATCAAAAATATTCGTACCAAACTTTACTACGAAAACTTCTGGTACGGGTTTGGGTCTTGCCATGTGTAAAAGCATAGTCGAACAGGCTGGGGGAGATATTTGGTTTGAAACCGAAACCGGTAAAGGCAGTACTTTTTTCGTGCAGTTACCGCTACTTAAATAATTCCTTTAAGTTTTTTATTGGCTTGTAAAAAGCTATCGAATGCTTCTTTAGAAAAACTGCTTAAGTTTTTTTCTTTAGTCAATCCACCTTTTTGCCCCATTAAAGCTCCATATTTTATATACTGAAATTCATCCAATGAATGTGCATCAGGGTTAATAGATAGAAGAATATTTTTTTCTAAAGCATAGGCTACCCATCTCCAATCTACATCTAAACGTTGGGGGCTTGAATTAATTTCTATTACAATATTATGCTGGCTGCAAGCATCAATTATGGTTTTATGATCTACCGGGTAGCCTTTTCGTTTTAATAATCTTCTGCCCGTCATATGGCCCAGTATAGCAACATATGGATTAGTAATTGCCCCCATTAATCGCATCATTGCCTTGTCTTCATCCATATCAAGGTTGCTGTGTATAGATGCAATAACAAGGTCAAAAGTGGATAGTATTTTATTGCTGTAGTCAAGTGAACCATCACTCAAAATATCGCATTCAATACTCTTATAGATTTTGAAAGGAGCTAGTTTATGGTTTAGTCCATCAATGTATTCGTGCTGTTGTTTTATTCGTTGTTCTGTCAGGCCATTTGCATAATAGGCAGCTTTTGAATGATCTGATATTACCAGGTATTCAAATCCCATTTTTATTAACTCGTCAGCCATTTGTTCTATTGTGTAGGCGCCATCGCTCCAGTTGCTATGTGAGTGTATGAGACCTTTTATTTCATTCGGTTGTATAAGATTACTGAAGTCAATTTTATTTTTTGCTTTTGTGAGTACGGAAGCAGATTCCCTCAAAAAAGCAGGAATAAAAGATAATCCGGCGCCTTCGAAAATTTGCTTTTCTGTTTGAGCTGTTTCTATTTTTTTGTAAGAAGAACTTTGCCATGCAATTAAAAACTCTTTGCTGCAACTTGTTTCAAGAAGGCATTTTGCAAACTCTTTTTCATTAGTTACATAAAACTGCAACTGGATAGTTTTCTCTGCGCTTACAGTTATAGAATCATTATTTTCTGATACAAGTGTGAAATCATTTTTAAGAAGAAATTTTTTTAGAGCTTCAAATGAAATTGTAACAACCCATTCCAGCTTTTCAATAATTTCCAGGTTCCTTTTGAACTCCCCGGTTATCTCTATTTGCTCACTAGGAAAAGCAGTTTTTATTTTTTCTGTAAATAATTCCGTAAAATCTATTACCTGGGCATATAAATATTTTCCTTCATTTTCCTGCTGGTATTGTATGGACTCTAAAATTTTTTCCTGCGTCTTTTCTCCAAAGCCTTTCTTTTCTGCAATCCTATTTTCAATACAAGCGGTTTTTAAATTGTCAATCGTATCTATTCCATATTCTTTCCAGAGAGTATTTATTTTTTTTGGTCCGAGCCCTTTAATATTCATCATTTCCAAAACACCTTCCGGAGTTTTAGAAATATATTCTTTCAGTGATTTCAGTTCGCCAGCCTCTATAAGTTCCACTACTTTTTTTCCTACACTTTCACCAATGCCCCTTATAGAAAATATTTTATCAGCAGATAAATCAGCTATTTCCTGCGGAAGCTTTTCAATGGTAAAAGCAGCCACAGCATAGCTTTTGGCTTTAAATGAGTTTTCGCCGTGTATATCCATTAGCTTAGCCAGCATTGAGAATTGATCTGCTATCGCATAATTATCCATATATATTATTCTTATCCTTTTTAAAGAAAAATTTTAAAGGTGCTTCTATGAGTGAAGAATCGTTGTGAGTTAATATACTGATTAAAGTTATGAACGATAGGGTAAGTCCCGCCCATGAAAGAAAGAATGAATTGAACTGTATGATTTTTTTAAAACTGGCTCTTACTGATCAAGGCAAAAAAAAGTCCCAACTGAATGGGACTTTTAAAAGTTTGAGAATTAGTTCTCTTATTTCTTTTTAGCTGCTTTCTTAGCTGCTTTTTTTGGAGCCGCTTTTTTTGCTGCTTTTTTAGGAGCTGCTTTCTTAGCTGCTTTTTTTGGAGCTGCTTTTTTAGCTGCTTTTTTTGCTGTTGCCATGTTGAATTTAATTTAATGGTTAGTAAAAAAAAATTATATCGACAGTAAAAATAATAAAATTTTTCAACTGTCAAAGTTTTTATACAACCATTATGCCATTAGGCGCTGGCTTCCACATCATTTACAGATACAAAAGTTCTGTTTTGTCTGCCTTTTCTAAATTCAACAACACCATCAGATAAAGCGAATAAAGTAAAATCTTTACCAACGCCTACATTTTTACCGGGATGATAAACAGTGCCGCGTTGACGAATAATAATGTTTCCGGAGATTGCTGGTTGTCCACCAAATATTTTTACACCAAGGCGTTTGCTTTGTGAGTCGCGACCATTCTTTACGCTGCCTTCACCTTTTTTATGTGCCATGATTTACGATTTTAAAATTTTGAATTTAAAGTTTCTGATTTCATAATTCAAATCAGAAATTGAAACATTGGAAGTGGTTAAACAATTTCGTTGATCTTGATTCTTGTGTAATGCGTACGATGGCCATGTTTTTTACGAAAACCTTTCCTGCGTTTTTGTTTATACGCAATTACTTTATCACCTTTTACATGATCAACAATTTCTGCCTGTATTTTTAACTTCACTGCATCGCCAATTGTAAGCTTACCATCAGCGTCTGTTAATAACACATCGGAAAATTCAATTTTATCGCCGGCGTTTCCACCAACATGTGGTACATACAAAGTCTGGTCTTTTTCTACCCTGAATTGCTGTCCGGCTATTTTAACTATTGCAAACATCTGATCAAAAATTAGGACGGCGAAGGTAAGGTTAAAATCTAAAGCTGCAAACAAAACTATAGATGTGGTTTTATAAATTATGAACCTCTTAACCTCTAACCAGTATATTTGTAACCTTTAGTTTGCCAGGGGCTACCCATTAATTATGGAAGCCGAACAGATATTTCAAAAAAATGAAATTCAAGTCGTTTTTAGCAAAGCCGTTTGCTTCATATATATATAGGTCAATTCAAAAAGGGATGTCTACGGCTATAGAAGACCAGGAGGCTACGCTTAAAGAATTATTGAAGACAGGAAAGTTAACAGAATTTGGAAAAGAGCATGGGTTTCATTCAGTTACCAAATATGAGGACTATAAACAGGCACTTCCAATCAGGGATTACGAACTTTATAAACCCTATATAAATAAAGTAAAGGAAGGCAGGCATAATATACTATGGAGGGGAAAGCCTATTTATTTTGCAAAAACATCCGGCACTACCAGCGGTGTTAAGTACATCCCCATTTCAAAAGATTCCATTTCCAACCATATAAATGGAGCTCGTAACGCCCTTTTGTGTTATATGGCCGAAACTGGTAACAGCGTTTTTGCTAACGGGAAGATGATTTTTTTATCAGGTTCTCCGGAATTAGAAAGGATTGCTGATATACCAACCGGCCGCCTAAGTGGCATTGTAAACCACCATATACCAAAATATTTACGGTCTAATCAATTACCTAGTTACGAAACCAATTGCATTGAAGATTGGGAAACAAAGCTTGATAAAATAGTTGAAGAAACAAAAGACCAGGAAATGACATTGATTAGTGGCATTCCTCCCTGGATACAAATGTATTTCGACAGGCTGATAGAGCGATCAGGAAAAGAGATTGGTGAGTTGTTTCCAAAATTGCAGGTGTTGGTTCATGGAGGCGTTAATTTTCAGCCGTACAAGCACAAGCTATTTGATAGTATTGGAAAAGAAATAGATGCTATAGAAACTTTTCCTGCTTCCGAAGGTTTTTTTGCTTTCCAGGATACTCAGAAAGAAGAAGGCCTGCTTTTAAATACTAATAGTGGCATCTTTTTTGAATTTGTGCCGGCTGCCGAAATTTTTAATGAAAATCCAACCAGGCTTTTCTTGCGCGATGTACAGGTTGGAGAAAATTATGCCTTAATTATTAGCAGCAACGCTGGATTATGGAGCTATAGCATTGGCGATACCATAAAATTTGTTTCAACAAATCCTTATCGTATAGTTGTTTCGGGTCGCATCAAACATTTTATTTCGGCTTTTGGTGAACATGTAATTGGCGAAGAAGTAGAACAAAGTTTGTTGAAGGCCGCAGAAGAAGAAAAAGTGCGCATTACAGAATTTACAGTTGCGCCAATGATACAGCAAAATAGCGGAAGAAGTTATCATGAATGGTTTGTAGAATTTGAGAATAAGCCTGAAGACCTGGAACAGTTTTCAAAAAAAGTAGATGAGCACATGCGCCAAAAGAATATTTATTATAACGACCTCGTTGCTGGTAATATTCTTGAACCATTAAAAATTTCTATTGTAAAAAAGAACGGTTTTATTGATTACATGAAATCAGTGGGAAAATTGGGAGGCCAAAATAAAGTACCGCGCCTTAGCAATGACAGAAATATTGCAGACGAACTGTCAAAATGGACAGAAAAATAGTAACTATGTATTTATACATTCTCTCTAAGAGTTTATGACGACCACCATAAAACGAATTGCTTTATTTGGTTCAACCGGCTCAATTGGTAAGCAGGCCTTAGAAGTTATTGCTGCGCATCCCGATAAGTTCTCTGTTGAAATATTAACTGCAAATAATAGTGCAGACGTTTTGATTCAGCAGGCATTACAGTTTCAACCAAATATTGTAGTAATTGGAGACGAAGAAAAATACCTTAAAGTAAAAGAAGCATTAGCTCAAACAGATATAAAGATCTTTGCCGGTGAAAAAGCACTGGAAGAAGTGGCGGCAATGGATAATTACGATCTGATGTTGGCCGCAATAGTTGGATATGCAGGTCTAAAACCTACAATGAAGGCGATTTGTGCGGGCAAGGCGATTGCACTGGCAAATAAAGAGACCCTTGTTGTGGCCGGTGATTTAGTAATGCGGAAAGCTATCGAAAAAAGGGTGCCTATCATTCCTGTTGATTCAGAGCACTCCGCTATTTTTCAATGCCTGGTTGGAGAAATGCGTAACCCTGTCGAAAAAGTAATTCTTACAGCATCAGGCGGACCATTTTTAGGCCGCAAACCAAATTATTTATTGAATGTTCGTCGCGAGCATGCTTTGCAACACCCTAATTGGAACATGGGAGCCAAAATAAGCGTTGATTCTGCAACGCTAATGAATAAAGGATTGGAAATGATTGAAGCCAGGTGGTTATTTAATCTTCGCCCAGATCAAATACAAATTGTAGTACATCCGCAAAGTATAATTCATTCCATGGTACAATTTGAGGATGGTAGTATAAAAGCGCAAATGGGAATACCCGATATGAAATTGCCTATTCAGTATGCCCTTGCCTTTCCAAAAAGAATTGCCAACAGTTTTCCCAGGCTTGATTTCAGAAAAATAAGTTCCCTCACTTTTGAAGAACCCGATTACCGCACCTTTCGCAATTTAGGCCTGGCCATTGAAGCATTAGAAAAAGGTGGAAACCTTCCCTGCGTGTTAAATGCCGCTAATGAAATTGCCGTGTATGCTTTTCTTCGTAACCGTATTGGTTTTATGGATATGACGGATATTATTGAGAAAACCATGCAAAAAGTATCTTTCTTACAAAAGCCAAGTCTGGATGAATATTATGAGAGCGATGGTGAGGCCCGCCACTATGCCGCTGATATGATAAAGTTATAAGAGCCTGCCGCTAAAGGGGAGTTAAAGCGGCCTGCTAGTTTTTACGCTATATACTTTATACCATTCCTATTGTTATCTTGCAGCCTTTTAGAAAAAAGATTGATTTTTGTGTTGCCTGCATTAGTAAATTCTATTTAGCTTTTGTTGCGTCGCACACTTCAACGCTTAGAACAACACTCAAAAAAAATCCTTCAGTAGAGGCAGAACTGCTGCTCCCTTAGGGGCTGGAGGTACAAGGTTTATGATTTTACTTGCTTTTAGCTGGTCTGCATTGTTCGCTAATCTGGGCCAATTCATTCTTTCATTTTCAATATTGGTTGTGCTGCATGAGTTGGGGCATTTTTTAACGGCCAAATGGTTTGGGTGCAGAGTAGAAAAATTTTATTTGTTTTTCAACCCCTGGTTTTCTCTTTGGAAAAAAAAGATAGGTGAAACAGAATATGGTATTGGCTGGGTGCCGTTGGGAGGCTATGTGAAAATCTCCGGAATGATTGATGAGAGCATGGATAAAGAAGCCATGAAGCAACCTGCGCAACCCTGGGAATTCAGAAGCAAACCGGCCTGGCAACGTTTGATTATTATGGTAGCTGGTGTAATTATAAATTTTGTTTTAGCCCTTGCACTTTTTGCCATGATTTTGTTTGTATGGGGAGAAGAAAAACTGCCAGTTAAAAATTTAAAATATGGTTTGGCCACAGACTCTCTTGCTTCTTCGGTTGGATTAAAAGACGGAGATGTGGTAACAGCGGTAAATAATAAACCTTTGGTCTATACTTTCGATCTTCCAAAAGAAATGGTACTTAATGAAAAAGCTGTGTTAACTGTTAACAGAAATGGCATCGATACGAATATTAGTTTGCCTAGCGGTTTTATAAGCGACCTTACCAAAAGTCAATCACTGGCATTTGTTTATCCGCGATATCCTGCTATTATTGAAAAAGAAGATGATGTAAAATACGTTTCAGGTAAATT
>Ga0157380_10001832_pt1 | contig 14039 bp, 21 predicted proteins | sample S35metaG_FD_119757 | JGI IMG/M metagenome (GOLD analysis project Ga0157380, IMG submission 119757) | Switchgrass rhizosphere microbial communities from Kellogg Biological Station, Michigan, USA - S3-5 metaG | ecosystem: Host-associated > Plants > Roots > Rhizosphere > Soil | place: USA... | reverse complement strand
CGTTCGCACGGGCGCACCCGCCGCCCGCTGCGCCGCCGGATGCGCGCCGCGCCCTGCCCCGTAGCCGCCGCGCCAGCTTTCGCCGTGCGGGTCCGGCCGCCCGCGCCCCCAGCGGTCCGCCCGCGTCACCGCGAACAGGCCGCGCCAGGCCCTGAGCGTCGATTGATCGAGCACCGCGCCCGGATCCTCGCCGACGTCGCGCAGCCGCTCGAGCTCGGCGACCGCGAGCCGCTTGGCGCGATCGGTGAGCTTGTGGCCGGTCTCGCGCCGCATCTCGACGAACGCCTCCCACGGCTCGGCTGGAACCCAGGCGGGGAGCGCGAACCGCGCCTGCGCCTTGCCCCGCGCCCGTCGTGCGGCGCTGGGTGCGGCTGCTGCATCGCTGCGGGTGGGCGCGGCCTCCACTTCCTCGCCGCCCCTGGCGATGGGGACGGCATCCCCCTCCCCTCCGCGTGCTTCGAGTAGGCTTCGAGCCTGCCTAGAAGGCGTATCGAGAAACGGTGGCTCAGCGGCTTTCTCGACCTCGGTTTTCGACAAGCTCGAACCGGCTCGAAACGAACGGGTGATGATCAAGGCAGGCTCCTCTGAAGACGAAGAAGTCGAAGCGGCGTCCCGGCTTGGCGGCGGGAGCGAAGCGGCACGCGCAGGCATCCCCTCCCCCGCATCCCCATCATCCAAACCCCGCGCGGAATCAGAGTCTTGGGGGTTCCCTGAAGGTTCGGGCGCAGCTTTTGCGGGGGCACGGCGCGGATGCTGCGGGGGTGTCACATCTGCGGGGGTGCGGAGCTTGCTGGGATCGAGCCGGTAGAGCGGGGTCGGCCCGCGCTGGCGCTCGACCGTGAAATAGCCCGCCTCGCGCAGCCATTTGAGCGCGGCCTGCACGGTGCGTTCCGATTTGGAGGTCTTGCGGCAGATGCGCGCGACGCTGGGCCAGCACGCGCCTTCCGCATTGGCATGATCGCACAGGCACATCAGCACCATCTTTTCGGTGCTGCCGATCTCCAGATCCCAGGCGGCGGCGAGCAGCGCGATGCTCATAGTTCGCGCAGCTCCGTCTCCGGATAGAGCGCGCGGAAGAGCGCGGCGCGCAGGCCTTGGGCCTCGCGATCGCTGGCTCTCGGTGCATGGCGGGCGGTTTCGCAGACGATCCTGCCGCCGCGCGTGCGGTAGCGGAAATCGGGGCGGTAGCCGATGCGGCGGCCGTTGAGCTGCACGATCGGCGCGCCATTGATGTGAAACCAGTAATGCGGGCGGATTTCGAGCTGGCTGATCTCGCCCGCGCGCTCGAGCAGGTGGAGCGCATCGCAACGCCGCGCCGTGCGCACGCTTTCGTGCCGGTGGCCCTGGCGGCAGCCGCTGTTGCGCGCGCCCTTGGCAGGAGGAGGCCGGCTCGGGGCACGCACGCCGCTCATCCCTTCGCGTTGCGCGGGAAGCCGATCGCGGCCACCGCCGAATCCGGATGATGTTTGCGATGATAGGCGACGAGCGCGCGCAGCAGCCGGGCCGAGCCCAGCTCAGCCGCCCTGCGCTCAGCCGCGACCGCGCCGAGGATCGCATCGCCTTCATTCTCCTGCGGCGTGCGGGCGCCGGTCTTCGCGGGCGCGGGGCGTGGCGCGGAGTGTTGTTGCGGCCGGATCATTCCGATTTCCCGAGCTGATATTCGGCGGCAAGCTCGGCGGCGGCAAAGCTCGCCTTGCGCGAAAGCGTGAACGGCACCGGCCCGATCGTGCCATCGGCGTTGAGCAGCCGGAATTTGCGGTCCCAGATGATGATCCGCGCGCCGGGCGGGATCAGCGTGCAGGCCGCGAGCGTGTGGGCGTGGGGGTGGAGCGTGCTCATACCGCGCGCGCCGCTGACGCCGCCGTCGGCACCGAAACCGTCATCATGTCGATCATGCTGCCTCCTGCTGCCGCGCTTCAGGGGACGAAGCGCGCGTTCGATTGCGTGCGTCTCCGCGCCGGCTAATCCCACCAAGGTCCGCCGCCCTCCTCGCGGACATTGCGGCACGCCCAGGCGATGCCGATGATCGCGAGCGTGCTGGCCGCCAGGATCCCGGCGATCAGCCAAAGGACCGTCGCCGCGCTCATGCCGCCACCGCGCAGGTCCAATGCTGCGGATCGATGATGTCCTTCGCGCTCTGCATGACTCGATGTTACGTTTTACGTAATGTCTGTGCAAGCGGTTTTATTACGATCTTCGTTATAGACGTCCCATCGGGGCCCGATCACCCTTGCGCCATGCTGCCGAAGATGGATCTGCTCCGCGCGATCGAACGGCGCGCCGGATCGCGCGCGAACATGGCGCGCGCGCTCGGCCTCGCCGCGCCCCGCATCACTGAGATGTTCAAGGGCGAGCGCGATCTCAGCTATGATGAGGCGGCCGCGCTGATCGACGCGTTCGGCGTCGAGGAGCCGCTACCGGCCGCGGCGGGCAGCGCGGTTAATGACGCGCTGTTGAAGCCGGTGCTGGCGGCCGTCCTGCGATATGCACCGCGAGCTGAAACGGACGCGCTAGCAGACACTCTTGCGCAAGCTGTTCTTGAGCTGATTGCATTTGTGCAAAGCGATCCTGCCATGCTGGCCAAGCCGGGGATGATCGAGGGGGCCGTTCGTCTCGCAATGTCGCGACCTCGCGGCGAACGCCCGCAAGCATGAATGTGAGCAGCGCGCAACCAAGCTCGCACGGCGCGCAGCCGGCCCCGCACGCCGGCTGCCCCAACGCGACATCTGCCATCGAATCACCCTTCCTTGTTCCGTTTTTGTTCTCGTAGGAAAATTCCTACGCGGCAAGTTTTTTCTTAGGGCGACCCTGTTCGTTCCCATCCGCAAATTTGACGCGGGAGGTTGAGGAGTGGTGAGGATGATCGGTTAGGCGGGCCAGTTAATGCCACTTTCACAGCGGATAAGGCCATGCCGCTTCAAGCTTTTCGGAAAATGTGAACCCCGGCGCGCTTGCCCGCATTGTGTGCGCATGGCGACGGTCCTGCGCCACGCCGACGCCACCCGCCAGCGCGCCATCCTGCTCGTCGCCAGCGCCACGGAGCGCGTCATGCGATCGCGCGAACAGGCCGAACGCACCACGCGCCTGCTGGCGAAACGCCGCCCCAAAGCCGAGGCAACGAACGCAGCGCGCTGAGGCGGCGGCTCCCGTAGCGGCAAGAACGTGCCCGATGTCAGCTGATTGCCGGCGCCTCCCGGCGCGCGGCAACGGAACGCCGCCGCATCGCGCCACCCACCATGCCGAAGCCAGCGATCAGCATCATCCACACCGCCGGTTCGGGAATGCGGTTGGTGAAGGCCGAATAGCGGATATTGTCGATCTTGAACGGGGCGCGGCCCGGCCCGTCGACGATCATGCCGAAATCGCCATTGGTGGTGGTGCCGAACTTCACCGTGCTCCAGCCGCCGGTGGGAATGGTGGCGATCAGCTTGCGGCGCACCGTACCGCCGCTCGCCTGAAAGACCTCGCCGCCATCTTGCGAAAGAAAATCGACCGAATGAATCGTCGAGGTCGTCACCTCGCCATGGCCGGGCTTATAATCAAAGCCGTTGCCGAGGCTGAGATTATGCTGACCGAGAACCGCATAGCCATGCGCGATTGTCCAAGCGTTTTTTTCGCTGTTGAACAACTTCAGATACTTGTTCCCTGCCTCTTCCTGAACCACGCCGTGCAGTTCGAGGAAGGGACGCGGCTGTCCGATCCCACCGACCGGCGGCCATGTGCTGAAATCGATCACGTCTCCGACGTTGAACTCATCGAAGGTTTCGACCGCATTCTTGACCCCACCTAGAAAAGCATTGGTGGCAAGCGCGGGCGAAGCGGCAAGGCCGGAGGCAAGCAACGCAAAAGCAACGAATCGCATGATCAGCTCCCCGTTAACCGGACCGATCTGGCGCGGCGGGTGCGGCCCGTCCAGTAGACCGATCCATTATGGAATGAATCAATTGGAGCACCGCCCTCGGGGCCCCCGCGCTTAGCGCGCCTCGAGCGAGATCAGACGCGGCCGCCGCATCGCTCCGCCGACCAGCGCGAAGCCGGCGATCATCATCATCCAGCTCGCAGGCTCGGGAATTTTTGTGGTGATCGCCGAATAGCGGATATTATCGATCTTGAAGGGAGCCAGACCAGGGCCGTTGAAGCGATACGCCGCGTCGTCATCCGTTTGATTGAAAGCGACGGTATGCCAGCCGCCGGCGGGGATGATGGCGAAGGGCGTTCCCTTCAGGTAGTCCTGCCCGCTGTTGAAAATCCCGCCGCCGTTTTGAGATAGCACGTCGATCGAGAATATGGTGGATTTCGTATCCAAACCGGCCTTGGGATTTGGATCGTTGCCAGCCCCGCCATGCCAGCCGACAGTTACAAACGAAGCATATCCGATGTGGCGATCGTACGGGTTGCTATTGAACAGCTCCACATATTTGTTGCCGTTCTCCTCCTCCACTATGCCGCGAAAGCTCAAAAAGGGCGTGGGCGTTCCGGTTAAGGTTACAATGTCCCCGACATTATACTCTTCGAAGGTTTCCACGGCGTTCTTGACCTGGCTGATCACGGCATATTTCGCGAAGGAAGGCGTGCTGACCGAAAAGGCAAGAAGCGCAACAAGTCCGACTCGCATGATCACCTCCCCGTTAACCAACGTCATCATGCGCGATGCTGAACAAAAGTCCATCTCTTCTTTGATCTTGGAATAGATCCGACATTGCGCGAAAATTTCTCTGCAACGGTACGCCATATTATTGTGCACTATTTAACAGTTCGATTTGCAAACACGCGCCCGACCCCAGCTCATGGCGCGACTGATCCGGGTGCCGGGGCAACGCTGGGCCGCTTTGGCTTAGCCCGAGGGCAATGGCGCAAGACCGCGCCCGCCCCGTGCTTCTGTGCCAATCTGAAACAATTTGAATCGCGAGGGAAAGAAAATGCCCGCGCAAGCGTATTAAACCATGTGAAAAGCGACCATGGCGAGTTCTACCGCACACGGGCCGATGCGGAGCGCGCGCTGGCGTTGGCGGCGGACACGCCAAATGTGCGCGAGCGCCATCTGCGCGCGGCCGAGGTGTGGGACCGGCTCGCCGAGCGCGAGGCGCTGGTCAAGGCGGCCAAGGCGGGCCGCGCCGCCAGCCCCGCCAGCGGAAAGCCCGTCGCACGCAAGCCCCGTTCGCGCGTGAACCGCCTCACCCCGCCGCAATGATCCAGCGGATTCTATATACCTTTGCTGCCGCATCGCTTTATGCGGAAAACCGGTACCCACTTTTCCGCGCGCGGCTCCGCGCGCGCTTTCTCCCCGCGAAAGGAATTGACATGACGGTGCGCTGGCCATTCGTGATTGGGACGTCGCTACTGATCCTCAACGAGGTGCGCGGCGTGGCCGTCGTCGCGATGGTGCTGCTGGGGATCGGCCACGTATAAAGGGGCAGCCATTCAATCAGAGTTACCGCCGTTTGGTTCGAGTAGCTTTCGAGCCTGTCGAGGAAGCGTATCGAGAACCTGCCCACTGAGGGGTTTCTCGACTTCGGTTCTCGACATGCTCGAACCTCCGCTCGAAACGAACGGTTATGATTGAACGAACGATGATTTAGCCCGGACGCGCCTTCGCCGTCCCGCAGTGCCTGGCTACTTCGCCTTCTTGGCCGGCGCTGGCTTGGCAGGCTTGACCGCTTTGGTGGTCGCGGCCTTGGCCGGCTTGGCTTTGGCCGCCGCCGGTTTGGCGGCTTTAACGGGCTTCGCGGTTGCCGACTTGGCAGGCTTCGCAGCCGCCGCCGTCTTCTTAGCCGCGGGTTTGGCTGCCTTGGCGGGCGCGGGCTTCGCAGGCTTGGCCGCTTTAGTGGCCGCTGGCTTTGCCGCCGCCTTTACCGGCTTCGCAGCTTTTGCAGGCGCGGGCTTCGCAGCTTTTGCGGGCTTGGTCGCAGTCGCAGGTTTCGCGGCGGCGGCAGGCTTGGCAGCTTTCGACTTGGCGGGCACGGGCTTAGCCGCCTTCGCGGCGGCTGCGGGTTTGGCGGGCGCCGCTGGCTTGGCGGCTTTCGCGGCCTTGGCGGTGCTCTTGGTGGCGGATGTCTTCGATGGACTGGATTTCGCGCTGGCTTTGTTCGGTTTCAGCATGCGGCTCTCCCCTCGCTGCTGGAACGGAACTAGATCATAATTTCGCGCGGCGGCAAAGCGGAAAAAGGGGCGTGGGCGCGCTTTGCGCCCGCCGATGCCCGCCCTGCATCGCAGCGATGGTTATGCGCGGGAAACCATGTTAACCATGTTTGCGAGATTCGCGCCGCACGCGAACGGGATCGAGGATGGGCATGATCGGGCTGAATCAAGGCATGGTCGAGCTATGGCGTCGCAGCCTCAAGGCGCCCGCGCTGCTCTATGCGGGCTGCCTGATGTTCATCGGCATGGCGCTTTATCATTTCGGGTGATGCACGGCGTACCGACGCGTTGGCAGCGCGCCGATGATTCGGTGCGGCACGAGTTGATGTTACTATATTCGTATTGACGTGTTGTTACGTATTCCGTAATGCATGTTCCGTCAATCAGTGGAGACGGACTCATGCCGATCATGCTGCACCCGGCGGACCATCGTTCAAGCACGAGCCTGCAGGCATGAGCCGGCCCGCATCCGCGCAGGAGGAACCGGGCTTCACCGCCTGCGAGCGCGATCCGTTCGCGGCGCGGCGGCGGCGCGAGGCGGTGGCGATGCTGCATGCCGTCACCCGGCTCGCCGACGCGATCGGCACCTATCAGAAATGGCTGATCGAACGTTCGGCGACCGGCCGGCGCTACACCGACGAGGATCATGCCGAAATCGCGGTCTGCGAAGCCTTCCAGCGCGTGCAATATACCGACGAGCTGCACGGCATCATCGCGGGCCTGAAGCGCGATCTCGGGCTCGGCGTCGAGGACGCGCAGGATCTGTTCGGCAACCCGCCCACCAGCCACGCCGCCCGCGTCGCCTCCGCCGCGTTCGACAGCGGCAAGGCATGAGACGGGGCCTCGCGCGCTCCATCGCCCGCACCATCCTCGCCACCGCCCCGATCGTGGCGCTGCAATGGGCGCTGCTCGGCCTCGACGCGCTGGGGGCGTGGCGATGATGTTAAGGGATCAAGATTCCACCCGTCATGCCAGCGCAGGCTGGCATCCATGTCTCTCAAGATATCAGATGCCATCTCCGGCCGAGAGAGACATGGGCCCCAGCCTCCGCTGGGGCGACGGAACGTCACGCACTTTGACTTGAGACTACCACAACATCTTCCAGCCGTGCGTCCGGCGCGATCTCCTCCCCGCCCTCCTTTCACCGCCCTTCTTCGGGCAAATCCATCTCCAGCGCCGACTTTCCCGTCGTCCGGCCGCTCATCAGCTCGCAGAAGAGTTCGGCCGCCTGATCGATGCCGACGCGCTTATTCTCGATCGGCTTGAGCCAGCCCGCGCGGATGCCCTCCAAATTGGTCGCCAGCGCCGCCGGCAAACGGTCGCCATAGCTGTAGAGCAGGAAGCCCTTGAGTTCGAGCTCGCGCGCCACCACCTGCCACATATTGTAGAGCGGCGGCGGATCCTCCGAGCGATTATAGCTTGAGATCATCCCGCAGCAGATGATCCGCCCGAACGTCTTCATAGTGTTGAGCATCGCATCGAGCGTGGGGCCGCCGACATTGTCATAATAGACGTCGACGCCTTCGGGGCAGGTTTCGCGGATCGCCTGTTCGAGATTGGCGGCCTCGCGATAATTGACGACCGCATGATAGCCGACCTGCTCCAGCGCGACCTTCGCCTTGGTCGCCGAGCCGACGATGCCGACCACGCGACAGCCCTTGTGCCGGGCATATTGCGCGGCGACATGGCCGACCGCGCCGACCGCCGCGCTGATCACCACCGTCTCGCCCGGCTTGATCCGGCCGATCACGTCGAGCCCGACGATTGCGGTGAGCCCCGATCCGCCGAGCGCGCCGACATAATGTGTGAGCGGCATATCCTCCGCGATGTCGACTTTCTGGAGGAGGACGGTGTCCGCGCTAACGATGCTATAATCCTCCCATCCCATCAGCCCGCGAACATAGTCCCCCGGCGCATAGCCCGGCAGTTTCGATATGATCACCTGCCCGATCGACAAGGCGCGCATCACCCCGCCGACCGGCAGCGGCTCGAAATAATTTTTGTCATTGTCGTCGAGCCAGCCACGGATCGCCGGCTCCATCGAGATGGCGCGCACCCGCACCAGCATCTCGCCATCCTTGGGCTCGGCCACCGCGCCTTGCTGCAGCCGGAAATTCTGCAGCACCGGCTCGCCCACGGGGCGGCTGGCGAGGACGACCTGGCGATTGACCGGCATGGCTGCTCCTTCAGGTGCGATCGGCTTTTGTGCCCGCTTGTAGGGCTGGAGGATGGCAGCGGCGGGGGCGGCTGGCAGCTGGCTTTTTTGCTATCGCCCACAGGCTTTCGAAGGAGCGGCGGAGCATGGGCGACTGGCACCCGCGTCCGCTGCACCTATCCCATTGTAGCGTTTGACCCTGGCGGGAGGGCACGCCAAAAGGCGGCCATCGGCCTTCGTGCGCCGAAGCGAGAGGAGGGCGATGAGCGAAAGCTGGCACGGCATCGTGGCCGAAGCCGATTTCCCGGCCGAGGGCAAGCTGGCGACGATCGTCAACGGCTGGCACGTGCTGATCGCGCGCACCGAGGACGGCTTTCACGCGGTCAACGATCGCTGCACCCATGCCGCCTCGCATCTCTCGACCGGCCGCATCCGGCGCGGCGCGGTGATGTGCCCGCTGCACGGCGCGCGCTTCGATCTCGCCAGCGGCAAATGCCTGGGCGCCGCCTATCGCGACCTCCGCAAATTCCCGCTGCGGATCGAAGGGGGCGTGATCGAAGTCGCCCTCCCCGACACCAAGCCCGCGATGGAAGACCTGCCGATCGCGCTATGAGGCGAGGGCGGCAGCGCATCCTAGAACCGTCACGCCAAGAGCAGGCCCCACCCCAACCCCTCCCCTCAAGGGGAGGGGCTAAACGGGCGTCATATTGGCAGTCGCGGCTCTGCCGATCAGGTGCCCGCTAACTCAAGCCCCTCCCCTTCAGGAGCTGGCGACCGGCCTTGTCTCCCAGACAAGGCCGCAGCGCCAGCTGGGTTGGGGTGGGGCGGCCGAGCAAATGCCGCGCCCTGTCGCTCAGCCCGTACATTTGAACACCCCCACCTGCGCTTTGGCATAGCTTGCCCGCGCGGCGCAGGCGGATAGGCTTGGCACAAAGCGTATGAAGGAGAGCGATGATGGTATTCACAGGTCCCGCCGAGGATAGGCTCGCCATCCGCGAACTGATCGAGACCTATGCCGACGCGGTGACGCGCTGCGATGCCGCCGCCTGGGGCGCGGTCTGGGCTGAGGATGGCGAATGGTCGCTGCCCGACTATCCCGAAATCGGTACCACCAGCGGCCGCGGCGCGATCGTCGCCATGTGGGTGGAGGCGATGAAGCATTATCCGGGCGTCATGTTCGAAGCCTGGCCGGGATCGATCGAGATCGACGGCGATCGCGCCACCGTCGTCAGCTACACCAGCGAAGTCTACGACCAGGACGGCGTCACCAAGCGCGACCGCGGCGTCTATCACGACATCTGCGTGAAGGAGAATGGCCAGTGGCTGTTCAAGCACCGCACGTTCAAGAACATCCACCGGCAATAGCATTCGGTGCAGCCCGCACCTCAGCGCAAGCCGTACTCCGGCGAAGGCCGGAGTCCAGCTTGGCGCGCTTCCCGGCTGGACCCCGGCCCGCGCCGGGGTACGGTCTGTTTATGGCCGGGGCGGAGACGCATGATGGCTGATAACCGCTATTGGCGGCTGGACGATCATCCGCACGGCAATGATTTTGCTGCGGCCTTTTCACTGCAGCATGAGCCGGTGCCGGCCCCGGGGCCAGGCCAGGTGCTGATCCGCAACCACTGGCTTTCGATGGATGCCGGCACGCGCATGTGGATCACGCCGCGCACCGATGGCTATCAGCCGCCGCTGCCGTTGGGATCGAAGATGATGGGGCTGTGCCTGGGCGAAGTGGCGGCCTCGCGCGATCGGGCCTTCGCCGAGGGCGATCTGGCGCGCTGCTTCGGGCAATGGGCCGATTATGCGCTGGTCGATCCGGCGACGTCGGCGCTGACCAAGGTCGATGCCGGTGTCGGCGATGTCCGCCAGCATCTCGGCGCGCTGGGGCTCAATGCGCTCACCGCCTGGGCCGGGCTGGTCGAGGTCGCCAAGGTGCAGCCGGGCGAAACCGTGCTGGTCTCGGCCGCGGCGGGCGCGACCGGATCGCTCGCCTGCCAGATCGCGCGCAATCTTGGCTGCACCGTGATCGGCATCGCCGGGGGGCCGGAAAAATGCCGCTACCTTATCGAGGAGCTTGGGCTGGCGCAGGCGATCGATTATCGCAACGCCGATGTCGCAGCGGCGCTGGCCGCGCTGCCCGGCGGGATCAACGCCTATTTCGACAATGTCGGCGGGCCGATGCTCGATGCCGTGCTGCCGAACATGGCGCATTATGGCCGGATCGCGCTCTGCGGGCTGGTTTCGACCTATGACAGCGACCTGCCGGTCCCCGGCCCTGCCCGCTTCGATCAGCTGCTGATGCGGCGGCTGACGATCACCGGCTTCTTCCTGCCCGATTTCCTCGATCGCGCGGGCGGCTATCTGCCGCAGCTGCGCGCATGGCTCGATGCCGGCAAGCTCGCGATGCGCTTCGAGGAAACCCACGGCCTCGAACATGCGCTCGATGCCTATGCGGGCATGCTGACCGGGCGCAATATCGGCAAGGCGATCGTTAGGGTGCACGGCTGATGCCGACGATCGACTATCGCGCGCCGATCCAGTGCCTCGTTGCGGTGCGCGGCCATCCGTTCGATCGCACCGCCTTCGATGCGATGTTCCAGGCGATGGAGGGCATCGCCGCGACGATGGTCGATCAGCCGGCGGCGGCGCGGCTGATGAACCCGGATGGTATGCGCGGCTTCGATGCGCTGCTGCTCTACGACATGCCCGGGCTCGATTTCGCCGCACCCGATCGCCCGCCCGCTTATGTCGAACCGGAGGCGGAGATGAAGGCGGGGCTGCGCGCGCTGCTCGAGCAGGGCACCGGGCTCGTCGCGCTGCATCATGCGCTGGCGGGCTGGCCGGCATGGGACGAATATGGCGACTGGCTGGGCGGCCGCTTCCTCTATCATCCGGGCGTCGTGCGCGGGCGGGCCTGCCTCGATTCAGGCTATGCGCATGGCGTCGAATATCAGGCCGAGATCGTCTGCGATCACCCGGTGACGGCCGGGCTGCCGCCAAGCTTCACGCTGACCGACGAGCCTTATCTTGCGGAGATCTTTGAAGAAGACATCACTCCGCTGCTGCGAAGCAATGGCATCTTCACCCGGGACCATTTCTATTCCGCCGACGCCGCTGTGGCCGGGCGGATGTACGATCGCGCGGGCTGGGACCATCCGCCGGGATCGAACCTGATCGGCTGGACCAAGACCCTGTTCAACAGCCGCTTCGTCTATCTCCAGCCCGGCGACGGCCCCTCGGCCTATGACAATCCGCACTATCGCCGCCTCGTCGAAAACGCGATCCGCTGGACCGCAGCACGATCCTCCCCCGGCGGGGGAGGTGGCAGCGCGCAGCGCTGACGGAGGGGTACTGGCCCCGCGCCCCGCTCAGGCGGTGATCAGCCCGCCATCCACCACGAACTCGGCGCCGGTGATGTAGCGGCTCTCGTCCGATGCCAGGAACAGGTTCATATTGGCGATGTCGATCGGATCGCCGAACGCGCCCATCGGGATCATGTTCGACAATATCTCATATTGCTCGGGATTGTCGCGCAGCGCGTCGTTTTGCATGTTGGTCATGATCATGCCGGGATGCACCGAGTTGACGCGGATCTTCTCGCGCGCGCATTCCAGCGCGACCGCCTTGCCGAACAGCCGCACGCCGCCTTTGGCCGCCGCATAGGCCGCGCAGCCCGGCACGCCGATGATGCCGGCGACCGAGGAGAGGTTGACGATCGATCCACCCTGCCCGACCTGCCGCATCAGCTTCACCGCGCGCTGCGTGCCGTAGAAGACGCTGTGGAGATTCACATCGTTCTGCCGGATCCACTCGGCGTCGGTGAACTCCGCGAACGGGCGCAGGATCGCAATGCCGGCATTGTTGACGAGCACGTCGAGCCGCCCATGCGCGGCGACGATCGCATCGAACACGCGGTCCCACGCGTCCGTGCTGGTCACGTCATGCGCCATTGCCGTCGCCTCGCCGCCCTTGTCGCGGATCGCCTGCGCGGTTCTTTCCGCGCCTTCGCCGTCGAGATCGGTCACGAACAGGATTGCGCCTTCCTCGGCGAAGCGGAAGGCGGTGGCGCTGCCGAGCCCCGGCACCGAGGCCGCGCCCGTCACCAATGCGATCTTGCCTGCCAGACGGCCCATCGCTTCATCCTCTCTTCATAAAAAGCGGGCCGCGATCGATGGTCCGATCGCGGCCCCATGCACTCCACCTTCACGCAACCAGGTGGGGGGAACGGTCAGAACTTCACGCCGATCGTCGCGCCATAGGTGCGCGGCTCCAGCGCCATGCCGAACGACCACAGCCCGGCCACCGTGAAGGCGTGGGTGGTGGTGCGCTCGTCGGTCAGATTGCGGGCGAACACGCGGGCATAGGCGTCCGCATTGCCCAGCGTGAAATCGATCGTGACGCTCGCATCGACGATATCCTGCGTGGTGGTGCGCACGCGCGGATCATTGCCGTTGACGATGACCTTGGTGACGTTGCCCGCGCCATCGGTGATGGTGGTAAGCGATGCGGCCGAAAGCTGCTCGTCATAGGGGCTGATGTGGCGCCAGCCGACATTGGCGGTGACCTTGCCGAAGCTGGTCGGTACCGAATAATCGGCGTTGATCGAGCCAGTGAACTTCGGCGCGTAGATCAGCCGGTTCTTCGAATAATCGAACGGCACGATCAGCGCGCCCAGAGCGCCATTGGATACGAAATTCCGGAAATGCGATTTCATATAAGCGGCCGAGGCGCTGATGCGGAGCTGCGAGGTCACGCGCAGCGAGCTATCCATCTCGATGCCCTTGATGATCGCGCCGCCGGGCACATTGCCGGTGATCGTCTGGTTGCCGGTGGGGCCGCCGGGGACGGTCAGGTTCTGCTGCATATTCTTATAGTCGGAGACATAGCCCGCCAGGTTGAGATCGAGCTTGCGATCGAACAGCTGCAGCTTCGCGCCGATTTCGTAGGAATCGACCGTTTCCGGCTGGAACGGCGTGCTGGCGGTCTGGGCGGTCGCGGCGCGTGGGCTGAAGCCGCCCGAACGATAGCCGCGCGACCAGCTCGCGTAGAGCATCGTGCCACTGTCGGGCCGATAGTCGATGCCAACCTTCGGCGTGAACTTACTGAAGCTGGCATCGCCCGAGCCGACGGGCACGAACTGGCTGGCGCTAACATTGTTCGGATCGATCAGCTTGCCGCCGGCGAAGCCGTTGGTGAGCTTCTTATTGTCATGGCTCCAGCGGCCGCCGAAGGAGAGGCGGAATTTGTCGGCGAACGCCCAGTTGAAGTCGCCGAACACGGCATAGCTCTTGGTTCGCCCTTCGACATGCTGCGAATTGGTATCGAACAAGGTCGGCGGGATGTTCGGGCTGTTACCGAACACGCGCGACCATTGGGTCAGATCATATTTGGATTTGAAATAATAACCGCCGATGACGTAATCGAGACCTTCGAAGATCTTGCCGGAGCCGCGCAATTCCTGGCTCCACTGCGTGTAATGCTGGCGGCGATCGACATAATAGAGATCGACCGACGATCCATCGAAATCCTGGGTCTGCTCTTCGCGACTATGCCGCCAGCCAGTGATCGAAGTGAGCTTGATCGGCCCGAGGTCGTAGTTCATCTGCAAGGTGGCGTCGGGCGCATGATAATGGCTGTCCGCCTCCTGCCCGAAAGTGGTGTAGAGATCGGTCGTGTTGTTGCGGTTGCATTCGTTGGCCGGCTCCGCCTGAATTGCACCAGGGGGGAGGCCGAACGTACCGCCGAT
>Ga0157380_10001831_pt1 | contig 14042 bp, 13 predicted proteins | sample S35metaG_FD_119757 | JGI IMG/M metagenome (GOLD analysis project Ga0157380, IMG submission 119757) | Switchgrass rhizosphere microbial communities from Kellogg Biological Station, Michigan, USA - S3-5 metaG | ecosystem: Host-associated > Plants > Roots > Rhizosphere > Soil | place: USA... | reverse complement strand
GCATCCGCCTCGAGGCCGGCGACCGCGTCGAGGTGATGACGCCGGGCGGAGGTGGCTACGGCGAGCCCTTCGAGCGCGATCCCGATCTGGTCAGTCGCGACGTGGCACGCGGCTATTATACGATCGCGGCCGTGCGCGACCTCGCTCGAGAGGTCGCGCCGGGCATGACCGAGGAGGAGGGGCTCGACGTGGCGCGGCGCGCCCTGCGCGCACAGGGGTTCGAGAAAGACTGGGTCGCACCTTACCTCCGCTTCGGCACGAACACGCTGAAAAAATATGCGGAGCCCTCAGATCCGGGCGTTGCGCTTCGCGAGGACGATGTCTGGTTCGTCGACGTCGGCCCGCTCTGGAAGAACCACGAATGCGACTACGCCGAGACCTTCGCCGTCGGCAATGACCCGGAGCGGCACCGCCTCGTCCGCGACGTGCGCGAGGTGTACGAGCGCACGGCGCGCCGCTGGCGAGAAACGCGCGCGAGCGGGGCGGAGCTCTACCGCCATGCCGCGGCCGAGGCGGCATCGCTCGGCTGGCAGCTCGAGCCCGAAATGGCCGGTCACCGCCTGGGCGAATACCCGCACTCGGTACTGCACGACGGCACGCTCGCCAAAGCCGGCTTCACGCCGTCATCGGGTCTATGGATGCTGGAGATTCAACTTCGCCATCCGGAAGTGCCGTACAGCGCGTTCTTCGAGGATCTGCTGCTGGACAAACCAGCGGTCTAGCCACGGGCGCCGCGCGCCGAGCGCGGGCGGGGTCCTGAGCGAGCGACTAAGTTCCGGCGGAGCGAGCGAAGGAACCCCCAGCGAAGGTGCGCGGCGCAGTCGCCTAACCTGCCGCCTTGACCGCCTGGATGAGTTCTGCCGCGACTTTCTGCGCGTCGCCGTACACCATGCGCGTATTGTCGAGATAAAAGAGGTGATTCTCGATTCCCGAAAAGCCGGCGCCCTGGCCGCGCTTGATCACGAGCACGTTCTTCGCCTTGTCCGCGTTCAGGATCGGCATGCCGTAGATCGGGCTCGACTTGTCGGTGCGTGCGACCGGGTTCACGACGTCGTTCGCGCCGATCACGAGCGCGACGTCCGCGGTGTCGAATTCCGCGTTGATCTCGTCGAGGTCCGAGATGAGGTCGTAGGGCACGCCCGCCTCGGCGAGCAGCACGTTCATGTGCCCCGGCATGCGGCCCGCCACCGGGTGGATCGCGAAACGGACCATCACCCCCTTGTCGATGAGCAGCTGGCACAGCTCCCAGACCTTGTGCTGCGCCTGCGCGACCGCCATGCCGTAGCCCGGGATCACGATCACCTTCTGCGCGAAGGCCATCATGACGCCCGCATCCGAGGGCTCGATTGGCTTGAGCGCGCCCGTGACGCCCTCGGCCGCCACCGCGGCGCCCTCGCCGAATCCGGAGAACAGCACGTTGGCGAGCGAGCGGTTCATCGCCTTCGCCATGAGCTGCGTGAGCAGCGTGCCGGCCGAGCCGACCACGATGCCCGCGATGATCATCGCCGCGTTCTCGAGCACGAAGCCCTCGAATGCGACCGCGAGCCCCGTGAACGCGTTGTAGAGCGAGATCACGACCGGCATGTCCGCGCCGCCGATCGGGAGCGTCATCGTGACTCCGAGCACGAGCGCGAGCGCGAAGAAGCCGACCACCATCTGCATCGTCGGGTGGCCGGAGGCCACGATCCAGGCCCCGAGGCCGATGGTCGCCGCCGTGATCAGGAGGTTCACGAACTGCTGGCCCTTGAAGCGGAAGCTGCGCTTGATGAGGCCCTGGAGCTTGCCGAACGCGATCAGCGAGCCGGAGAAGCTCACCGCGCCGATGAAGGCGCCGGCGGCCGCGAGCGCGGTGACGACCGGACCGTGCTGAGCGGCGCCCTCGGCGCCCGAAGCCATGCGCAGCAGCTCGACCGCGGCGATCGCTGCCGCCGCGCCGCCGCCCATGCCGTTGTAGAGCGCGATCATCTGCGGCATGTCGGTCATCGCGACGATGCGGCCGCTCCACCAGGCGAGGCCGCCGCCGACTGCGATCGCGACCAGCATCAGCGGGAAGTTCCCCATCCCGGGGTAGAGGAAGCTCATCAGCGTGCCGATCAGCATGCCGACGCCCGCGACGACGATGCCGCGGCGCGCCGTGACCGGCGAGCTCATGGCCTTGAGGCCCATGATGAAGAGGAAGGCGACGAGCAGGTACGAGAAGTCGATCGCGACGGTCGCGACACTCGCGGGTACGAGGCCCTGCATCAGGCGGATTCCTTCTTCTTCTGGCCGCTCGACTTGAACATCTGCAGCATGCGCTCGGTGACGACGTAGCCGCCGACCGCGTTGCCGGCGCCGAGCACGACGCCGATGAACCCGATGACCTGCTCGAGCGGCGTGTTCGCGCGGCCGAGCGCGACCATCGCCCCGACGAGCACGATGCCGTGCACGAAATTCGAGCCGGACATCAGCGGCGTGTGCAGGATCACCGGCACGCGCGCTATGACCTCGTAGCCGGTGAACGCGGCCAGCATGACGATGTACAGGGCGATCACGCCTTCCATTTACGCGCTCTCCACGAGTTTGCGGGTGGGTTCGTGGCGGATGCCGCCGTCGTGCGTGACGCAGGCCGCCGCGAACACCTCGTCGTTCCAGTCGATCGCGAGCGCCCCGTCCTTGAGCGCCGGCTTGATGAAGTTCAGGAGGTTGCGCGCGTACATGTCGCTCGCGTGGTAGGCGACGGTGGCCGGCAGGTTGACCGGGCCGATGACGCGCACGCCATTGTGCTCGACGGTCTCGCCGGCGCGCGTCAGCTCGCAGTTGCCGCCGCCCTCGGCGAGCAGGTCGACGATCACCGCGCCGGGCTTCATGCGCTCGACGGCGGCGCGGCTGATGATGCGCGGCGCCGGCCGCCCCGGGACGCCGGCGGTCGAGATCACGCAGTCGGCGGCGGCGATGCGCGCGTCCAGCACTTCCTGCTGCTTCGCCTTCTCCTCCGCCGTCAGCTCGCGGGCGTAGCCGCCCGCACCCTCGGCCGTGACGCCGGTCTCCACGAACTTCGCGCCCAGCGAGCGCACCTGCTCGCGCGTTGCGCCGCGCACGTCGTAGGCCTCGACCACGGCGCCGAGGCGCTTCGCGGTCGCGATCGCCTGCAGGCCGGCGACGCCGGCGCCGATCACCAGCACGGTCGCCGGGCGGATCGTGCCTGCGGCGGTGGTCAGCATCGGGAAGAACCTGTCGACCGCTGCGGAGCCGATCAGCACCGCCTTGTAGCCGGCGACCGCGGCCTGCGACGACAGCGCATCCATGGACTGCGCGCGCGAGATGCGCGGCACCAGCTCCATCGCGAAGCTGGTGATGCGGCGCTCCTTCAGCGCGCGCACCAGCGGCGCCTGGTTGTGCGGCGCCAGGAAGCCGGCGACCACGGCGCCGGGCTTCAGCTTCGCGACCAGGGCCGGGTCGGGCGGCTGCACGGTGAACAGGAGGTCGGAAGCGGCGAGCACGGCGTCCGCGCCGTCCGCGAATGAGGCGTCCTTGAACTGGGCATCGGGGAAGCGGGCGGCCGCTCCGGCGCCGCGCTCGACCAGGACCCGGGCGCCCAGCGCGGCCAGGCGGGTTGCCACCTCAGGCACGATTGCGACGCGGTTCTCGCCTCGCACGGTCTCTTTCAGCACGCCGATCGTGACTGGCATCCGGAATCCACCCCTGAACATTGCCGGCCGGGCGGCGGCGCGTTGAAAAATATCACAATCGTGGCTTATTGTTTGGGCATTCAGGGTAGGGTCGGGAGCCGTGGTTACAGGCAAGGCAATCGCCGGGAAGCACTTCAGGACGGGCAGCGTGCCGGCAGCGCTGTCGCAGCAAGTGCTGCGCACCGATTCATCCGGCATGCCGCTCGAGTGGATCGACTACAAGGAGGCGGTGCGCCTGCACTGCCTCGGCCAGGTCGCGTACGCGTTCGGCAGCCACCTGTACGAGCTGCACGGCGGCGTCAACGCGCGCAGCGGCAGGCGCACGGTCATCGAGGTCAACTCGATGATGGCGACGCAGGGCAGCTCCGGGAACCCGGGCAGCCTGCGCGGCGACTACGTGCCGCCGCTCAACAACGAGACGCTGTTCCGCCGCGACGCGAACCTCTGCATGTACTGCGGCGGGCGCTTCTCGCTCGGCCAGCTCTCGCGCGACCACGTGCGGCCGTTCTGCCAGGGCGGCCGCGACGTGTGGAACAACGTGGTCGCCGCATGCCGGCGCTGCAACAACCACAAGGCCTCGCGCACGCCGGAGCAGGCGGGCATGCAGCTGCTTGCGGTGCCGTTCACGCCGACCTACGCCGAGTACATCTACCTGAAGGGCCGGCGCGTGCTTGCCGACCAGATGGAGTACCTGCTCGCGCATTTCCCGCGCTCGAGCCCCCTGCACGCGCGCATCAAGCGATTCAGGCAGTGATCCACGCGGGCGGGCCGGCGGCCCACCTGATCGACGCGAGCTATTTCGTCTTTCGCGCGTACTACTCGGTCGGCCTCGAGATGACCGACGGCGACGGCCAGCCGGTCAATGCGCTCTACGGCTTCAGCCGCTTCCTCGGCGACCTGCTCGAGGAGGCGAGGCCCGAGCACGTCGCGGTCGCCTTCGACGAGTCGCTCTCGACCTCGTTCCGGAACGCCATCTACCCGGCGTACAAGGCGAACCGCGAGCCGGCGCCGCCGGAGCTGAAGCGGCAGTTCGGCCTGTGCCGCGAGCTCTGTCGCCTGCTCGGGGTCGCGGAGTTCGGGAGCCCGACGCACGAGGCGGACGACATCATCGGCACGATCGCGGCGCGGCTGCGCGCCTCGGGCCACTGCGCCGTCGTCGTCACGCGCGACAAGGACCTGGCGCAGCTGATCCGCGACGGCGACGACTACTGGGACTACGCGGGCGAGCGGCGCTTCGGCTATGCCGACATCGCGGGGCAGTTCGGCGTGCGCCCGGAGCGCATGGCGGACTTCCTCGCGCTAACGGGCGATTCCGTGGACAACATCCCGGGCGTCCCGGGCGTCGGCCCCAAGACCGCGGCGGCGTTGCTCGCGGCCTTCGCCTCGCTCGAGGAGATCTACGCGGGGCTCGACCGGGTCGGCGCGCTGCCGGTGCGCGGCGCGGGCAAGCTCGCGGCGAAGCTCGCCGAGCATCGCGAGGCCGCCTACCTCGCGCGCCGGCTCACGGTCATCGCCTGCGACATGCCGCTCGAGATCAGCCTCGAGACGCTCCGTCGCCGCAAGCCCGACCTTGCCGCGCTCGGCGAGTTCTACGACCGCCACCGCTTCGGCGCCGCGCTCCGCCGCCAGGCCGAGCGCCTGGCAGGACATTAGTCGCTCGGGGACGTCCGCCTTTTCCCGGGAGTGAGCGTCCCCAATTGAACTCCGTGTTCCTGAAACGCCTCCCGCTCGCCGAGCGCTGGCGGCTCGCCGCCGAGGCCGACGGGCTGGCGCGGCTCGCGGAAACCGGCGCGATCCGCGTGCCGCGGGTGCTCGGCGAGGGCGCGGACGATTCAGACGCCTGGCTCGAGCTGGAACGCCTGGACCTTTGCTCCCCGGACGCCGCCTCCGACGCGCGCATGGGCGAGGCGCTCGCGCGCCTGCACGCCGCGACCGGCACCGCGTTCGGCCTCGACCGCGACAACGCGATCGGCGCGGCGCCGCAGCCGAATGCGCCGTCGGGCGACTGGGTCGAGTTCTTTCGCGAGCGGCGACTCGGATACCAGCTTGGGCTCGCCGCGCGGAACGGTCACGTGGGCCCGATCCAGGAGCGCGGCCGGCGCCTGCTCGAGGCGCTGCCGGCATTCTTCTCCGGCCACCACCCGAGGCCCTCGCTGCTGCACGGCGACCTCTGGGGCGGCAACCGCGCGATGCTCGCCGACGGCACGCCGGTCGTCTTCGACCCGGCCGTGTACTACGGCGACCGGGAGGCGGACGTCGCGATGACCCGGCTGTTTGGCGGCTTCGGGCCGCGCTTCTACTCCGCGTACCACGCCGCGTGGCCGGTCGACGCCGGCGCCGCCGCGCGCAGCGACCTCTACAACCTCTATCACGTGCTCAATCACCTGAACATCTTCGGCGGGGGCTACCGCGCGCAGGCTGAGGCCCTCATCGCCCGGCTGTTGTCGGTTGCCGGCTGATGAGCGCTCGGGTCAGAGCGCGGCGGCGACGAGGCGGCGCATCAGGCGTTCCTTCGGCCCCTGCGGGCGCTCGAGGCCCATGCGCGTGAACAGCGCGCGGCTCGCAGCATCGCGTGGCAGGGGCTTCAGCATCGCCGCGCCGATCGCGAGCTTGCCGGCGAGCGACGCCGAGCGCGCCTTGAGCCCGCGCAGCGCCTGGCCGAGCTTCACCTCCTCTGTGCTCAGGTCCGTCCCGTAGGGCAGGGCGCCGAACCGCCCCGCCGCGCGGTGGGGCGCGAGCGCGGCCTCGAGCGCCTGCGGGTAATTCTGCCGGTGCGCGTCGGGGATGCGGTACGCCGCGGGAAGCTTCCCGGCGCGCTGCACTTCTGCGAGCAGCGCCGGCTGGAAACGCGAGTCCGCGATCGCGAGCAGCGCGGCGGCGACCTCGGCGTCGCTGCGGCCGCGGATGTCCGCGACCCCGTACTCCGTCAGCACCACGTCCCGCAGGTGGCGCGGCACCGTCTCGTGGGCGTAATTGAATCGCAGGTTCGACGTCAGCGCGCCGACGCCCGCGCGCGTTGCCCGCACCGCGATGATCGAGCGCCCGCCCGGCAGCTCGTGCGCCTGGGCGACGAAGTTGTACTGGCCGCCGACACCGGAAACGACCCGCCCGTCCGCGAGCCCGTCGGAGACCAACGCGCCGCCGAGCGTCGCCATCATCGCCGAGTTGACGAAGCGCGCGTCGCGGCGCTGGGCGCACTTCGCGGCCCACTCCGGGCCGAGCAGCTCGTTCGTGAAGCTGACCGGCATCATGCGGAACAGCGCGCGCTCGGCGTCGGGCATGGCGCGCAGCTGCTCGTAGAACTTGCGCGGGCCCAGCAGGAACGCGCCGTGCAGCAGCGCGCCATCCGGCGCGGGGCGCTTCAGGATGCCCTCGCGGTACAGGTCGAGGAAGCCGTCCACGAACATCTCGGTGACCGCGTAGAGCCCCGCGGTGAAAGGCCCGTCGCCGCCCATGGCCTGCTGCTCGCGCTCGAAGCGCGGCACCAGCCGGAGGTCCGCGAGCGCGCGCCGCCAGTCGGCGTTCGCGCGGTGGCGCAGCGTCACCGCGTGCACGATCGCGTCCCCGAGCTCGCCGATGCCGATCTGGATGGTGCCGCCGTCGCGGATCAGCAGGCTCGCGGCGAGCGCGATGGCGTGGTCCGCCGTCGAGATCGGCAGGTTGGGCGGCGCAATCAGCTCGTGGTAGCCCGCGGGATCGTCAACCAGGGCATCGAGCGCAGTCTCGGGCAGCTCGGCGGCGCCGAACATGAACGGCATGCGGTCGTTGACCTGGCCGATGACCGCGACCGGCGTGCCCGCCCGCTCGCGCGCGCGCAGCATCGGGATCAGGTCCGCCGTGACGTCGGGGTTCGAGCCAAGCGAGATCCGCCCGCCGGGGCGCGCGGCGACCTGCTGCGCGATCACGTTCGCGCCCTCGGCGAGCACGCTGCGCGCCACGTGCGTGTAGTTGATGCTCGCGTAGGACTGCTGCGCGAGCGGAGAGCCGAGCCAGGCGCCGGGCTCCATGAAGAATTCCTGCACGCGCACGTTCGGCGGCAGCCGGCCGGCGCGCAGCGGCGCGACCCACGCCGGGTCCGGCGCGCTGCCGTAGACCTTCGCGGAGATCGGCTCGACGAGCCTGCGCTCGAGCTCGCCGGAAGGCCGCGGCCGCGCCAGCGTGAGACCGGTGAGGATGGCGAGCTCGATGTGCGGGTCGCGCTCCGCGCGGCGGTAGAACTCGTTGACGAGGGCGACTGGCTTGCCCGCGCCGATCGGCGTGCACAGGACGATGCGCCGGCCGACCCGCGCGAGCGCCTGCTCGACGCATTCCTCCACGCCGGCGAATCGTCGGGGCGCGAGGTCGTCCATGGACGCGGCCCTAGCCGGCCGGCTGGAGCTTGAGCTCGAAGCGGACTTCCACCGCGTCGCCGATCCACTCGGTGGAAGCCCATTCACCCTGGCCAAGGCCGAAGGCGAGCCGGCCGAGGCCCGCGCTGCCCTTCATCGTCGCGGGGCCCGTGGCGGCCGCAGGCGCAATCGTGAATGTGACTGGCACCGGCTTTTTCACGCCACGGATCGTCAGCTCGCCGGGCGCGCGCCAGCCCGCGCCCGCGCGCTCGAAGCGCCCGGCGTGGTACACGGCCTGCGGGTATTTCTCCGCCCAGAAGAAATCCGGGCCGCGCAGGATCTCGTCGCGCTCCGGGTCCTGTGTGTCGATGGAGGCGACGTCGACCGTCACGTCGAGCCGGCCCTGGTCCGGGTGCGCGGGGTCGAACTCGAGCGCGACGCGAAAGCGCTTGAAGGCGCCGTTGAACTTCGCATCCGCCTGCGTGGCCGAGAACTCGAGGCGGCCCGAGGACTGGTCCGCCTGCAGGGCGCCCGCGAGCGCGGCTGGCGACACGGCGAGCGCGACGAGAAGCGCGCGCAGCATCACGGCTGCCGCCCGGGCAGCATGCGCAGCAGGAGGCCGTCGCGGTCCAGGAACTGGTGCTTGAGCGCCGCGGCAACGTGCAGCGCGACGAATGCAAACAGGACATTCACCAGGAGTTCGTGGACTTCCTCGAAGACTTCCTTGAGGCCCGCGTCCGGCGCGACGAAATCCGGCAGCTGCAGGAGGCCCCACCAGCTCACCGGCCGGTTCGCTGACGAGGACATCAGCCAGCCTGAGAGGGGCAGGGCGAACAGCAGCGCGTACAGTCCCCAATGGGTGAAGCGCGCGGCCAGCGATTGCCAGCGCGGCATCGGGGGCAGCGCGGGCGGTGCGTCGAACGCGCGCCAGGCGAGGCGCAGCACCGCGATCCCGAGTATCGTGATGCCGAGAGACTTGTGCCGGGACATCATCACCAGGCGCTCGAGCCCGAGCGGCAGGCCGTCGGCCACCTTGCCGAGCGTGACCTGGGCGGCCAGCAGCAGGACGACGCTCCAATGCAGGAACTGCGCCACCGAGCCATAACGCAAGGGACTGTTTCGCGCCGGCATCAGGTCTTGGAGAATACGCCAATGCGCAAGTTCCTGTGGTTCCTCCTGTCCCTCGCCCTCGCTGCATGTGCGTCGCCGCCGCGCGAGCCTGCGTCGCCCGCGGTGCCGCCCGCGGCCGCGGCACCCGCGGCACCGGCGGAAGCAGGGGAGTCCTGGCGGGTCACGGGCTCGCACCTCGCAGTGCGCGTGTATCGCGACGGGCCGATGCAGAAGCTCGGCCACGACCACCTGGTCACCTCCGGGTCGCTCGCGGGCGAGATCCGGCTGCGCGAGCCGCTCGCGGCTTCGCGCTTCACGCTGCGCTTGCCGCTCGACTCGCTGGTGGTGGACGACGCGTCCGAGCGTTCCCGCGCCGGCGGCGTGTTCGCCGCGCCGGTGCCGGAGAAGGACCGCGAGGCGACGCGCCACAACATGCTCGGCGAGCGCGTGCTCGACGCGGCGCGCCAGGCCGAGCTGGTGCTGACGTCGGAATCGATTTCAGGTGGCCCGGCGGACTTCGAGGCTCGCGTGCGCGTGTCGCTCGCCGGCACCGAGCACGTGGTCACGGTGCCGTTCACCGCAACGGTCAAGGACGGCCAGCTGGTCGCGCACGCGGTCCTGAACCTGACGCACGCCGACCTCGGCCTCGAGCCATTCACCGTCGCGCTCGGCGTGCTGAAGGTGCGCGACGATTTCGACGTGGACCTCACCGTCGAAGCCGGGCGCGGCACGTGACCGGCATCCAGTTCCGCAATCCGGAAGTCCGGATGTCGGCGGCGCTTGCCTCCGCCGAGGCCGAGATCAGGGACCCGGCCGTCACGCTGCGCGAGCTGCTCGCCGCGCTCGGCGAGCAGGGGCTCCTGGTGTTCTGTGGCGTGCTGGCGGCGCCCTTCCTGCTGCCGGTCACCGTGCCCGGGATGAGCACCGTGCTCGGCCTGCCGATGCTGCTGATCGGGTTCGCCGTGATGCTGAGCCGCGTTCCCTGGCTGCCGGAGCGGCTCCTGAACCACAGCCTGCCGGCCCCGACGGTGCGCAGCGTGCTAGCGCGCGTGCGCGGCTGGGCGGAGCGATTCGAGCACCTCGTGCGCCCGCGCCTGCTCGCGCTCACGGGCGGCCGCGTGGTCAACTTCCTGAACGGCGTGCTGATCCTCGCCGCCGTGGTGCTCCTGATGGCGCCGATCCCGCTGGTGCCGTTCGTGAATTCGCTGCCGGCGCTCGCGATCATCCTGCTCTGCTTCGGCATGGCAGAGCGCGACGGCGCCGTGATCCTGTTCGGCTACCTGATGACGCTCGTTTCCGCGGTCTACGTCGGCGGGCTCATCCTGCTCGTGTTCTACGCCGGCATGCGCCACGAAGAGGCGTTCGAGGCCATCCGCGGCTGGTTCAACTGATCGTCAGCGCCGGTCGATCTCCTCGAGCAGGGCGTTCGCGTCGTAGACCTTTTCGAGCGCGGCGCGGATGAACCCCGGATGGACCCCGATCGTGCGGTTGATCCGCTCGTCGAACCAGTAGCTGCCCGAGATCGAGTGGATGTTGCCGTCGAAGGCGAGGCCGACGATCTCGCCTGCCGCGTTCAGCATCGGGCTGCCGGAGTTGCCGCCGACGATGTCGTTGTTGGTCGTGAAGTTCGCGCGCGTCGACATGTCGAGGCGGTCCTTGACGGCCATCCAGCGGTCCGGGATCCGGAACGGCGGCTCGCCGGTCGCGCGCTCGAAGGCGCGCGACAGCTCGGTCCATGGCCGGACTTCCTCGCCCTTCTCGGTCCAGCCCTTCATCGCGCCGTAGGACAGGCGCAGCGTGAAGGTGGCGTCGGGGTAGATGCTGGTGCCGTAGGCCGCGAAGCGCGCGCGCGCGATCGCTTCCTGACCGCGTGCGACCGGTCCCTCGACTTCCGTCTCGAAGGTCTTGCGCAGCGCGCGCGACGCGGGGTCGACGGCCGCGGCGAGGCGGATCATCGGGTCCTCGCTCGCGGCGATCGCCGCCTGGCCGCCGTCGTACAGCGCCGTGCGCGCCGCGGCGTTGCCGAGCGAGCTCTGGCGCACGAGGCGCTCCGCGAGCGCATCCGGCGAGTCCTTCCCGAACACCTGGCGCACGACCGGGTCGTCCGGGCCGAGCCATTCGCGCATGCGCTCGAGGCTGAACGACAGGCGCAGGATCTCGAACTCCGGATAGATCGGCGAGTCGGCCTTCAGCGTCTGGACGATGGCCGGCAGGCGCGCATCCGTGAACCCCGGCAGGCGGGCCTCGTTCGGCTTCTCGCGCTCGGCCGCGGCGCGCACCAGCGTGCGCGCATGGTTGAACAGCTCGCTGTTGAACCCGGCGCCGCCCTCGAGGAAGGTGTACGGCACGAGGATGTCGCTCCACGCGGCTTGCGCGGCAGCGATCTGCTCCCACGCGCCGGCGGCGTCCGCGAGCCCGGGCTTCGCGGCGACTGCCTCCCGCAGCGCGGTTTCCTTCGCCTTTGCGTTCTCGATCAGCGCGTCGTCCAGCAGCGCGTCGAACTGCTTGCGCCGCACCTTGATCGAGTTCTCGACCGAGTTCAGGTAGGCCTCGACCGTGCGCCGCGCCTCGTCGCTGGTCTTCGAGTACTGGATCATGCGGCCGCGCAGCTCCGAGAAGCGCATCAGCCAGAACGGCATGAACGTGTCGCGCTGCACCTCGAGCTGCGCGGCGGTCAGCAGCCGGTCGGTGTTGCCGGGATGGCCGGAGACGAACACCGGGTCGCCCGGCTGCGCGCCTGCCCAGGCGAAGCGCAGGTGGTTCGGGGTCTTCGCCGGCTTGTCGCCCTCCCAGACGCGCATCATCGAGAAGTCGAGGCTCCAGCGCGGGAACTGGAAGTTGTCGGGGTCGCCGCCGAAAGCGGCGATGTCGCGCTCGGGCGCGAACACCAGGCGCACGTCCTCGTAGCGGCGGTACTTGTAGATCCAGTGCTGGCCGCCCTGGTAGAGCGACACCCGCTCGCACTTGAGCGCGCCGCCCTTGGACTTCGTCGACTCCTCCTCGCAGGCCTGCTCGAGCTTCGTGAGCGCGGCGCGGCGCGCCTCGACCACGCCCTCGGGCGCGACGCCCGCGAGCGCGGCGGTGACCTTGGCGGTCACGTCCTCGGTGCCGACCAGCACCGAGATCGAGTCCTCCTCGCAGCGCAGCTCCTTCTCGCGGCTGGCGGCGTGGAAGCCGTTGGCGTTGAGGTCGTTGCCCTCGGAGGAGTTCTGCGCGATGCAGTCCTCTGCGCAGTGGTGGTTGGTGAGCACCAGGCCCTCGCCGGAGATGAACGAGCCCGTGCATCCGCTGTCGAGCCGGACCGTGGCGAGCCGGACGCGGTCGAGCCAGGCGGAGTCGAGCGTCACGCCGTACTGCTGCCGGATGGCGTCGCGCGGCGGGTTGTCGAAGGTCCACATGCCCTCGTCGGCCGCCGCCGGCAGGGCGGCAAGCGCGGCGAGCGCGGCAATCGGTACCAGCTTCATTCGGGACTCCGGTGGATGCTGAGGGCCGCGGGCCGCGGCGAAGCGCACATGGTAATGGGTGGCACGGGCCCCGTGACAGGGCGATTCACGCTTCGGCGCGGGGCAGCGTCGATTCGCCGTGCCGGGTGACTTTCGGGGGCGGCCGCCGGGACGGCGGGCGGCTCCGGTCCTGCCGCTGCGACCCCGGGCAGTTGGCGCGTTCCGGGTCGAAGCGCAGCGTCAGGAGCGCGGTTGCCGGGATCGGCATCGCATCCCGGTAGGCGGGGGAAAGCCGCGACCCGCGGGCGATCGCAAGCGCGGCGGAATCGAAGAGCCCGGCGGGCTCGGCGGCAAGGATGCGCGCCGCCCGCACCTCGCCCGTGGCCAGCGTGTCGACTTCCAGGACCACGCGGCCGGCCGCCCCCTGCGCGCAGGCCGCGGCGGGAAATGGCGCGCTGCCGAGCATCGTCGCCGGCACTTCCCCCAGCATCGAGTCGGGAATCCGGAAGGCGAAGCGGCGCGTCTCGCGCGGCCGCGCGTCCACGGACGCGGGCCCCTTCCAGGCGCGCACGGCGGCGAGCGCCGCCTGCTCGAACCCGCCGCGCGGCATCGCCCCGGTCACGCGCGCGTCCTGCACGTTTCCGGCGGCGTCGAGCGAGTACTCGACCTCCACGTAACCCTCGATCCGGTCCTTGAGCAGCGCGGGCGGGTAAACCGGCCGCGGCCGCCCGTCGGCCGCGGCGCCCGCGGCCGTCGTGACCTCGTCGGTGAGCGCGAAGCGCACCCGGGTGAGCATCCGGCACTCGACCGGCTCGCCATCCTGCCGCGCCGGCGTGAAGCGCCAGCGGCGCACGCCCTCGGCCGCTGCCTGCTCGAAATAGCCGTCCGGCGTCGCGCGCAGCACGCGCACCCAGCCGGTGCGGCCGTCGCGCAGCACCGTCAGCGCGATCTCGACCGAGCCCTCGATGCCCGTCGCGCGCACCGCCTCCGGGTAGGCCGGCGGCTCTCGTTCGAGCGGCAGCGGCGCTTCCAGGCCCGGGTCGCTGCAGGGCACCCAGGCCGAGGCGCCGGGCGCCGCGACGAGCAGCAGCAGGGCCAGCGCGGCGCGGGTCATTCCTCGCTCGTCGCCAGCAGGAGCTGCGTGCCCTCGGGCGCGATGAGGAGCGCATGCCGGCTCGCGTCCAGCCCCGCGGGCAGGCGGCGCGCGAACTCGAAGCCGGCGGCGACGAGCCCGGCGACGCGGCTGCCCATCGCGGGATCCGTGAAGACGAGCGCGGGATGCTTCAGCGTCCCGGCCGGCAGCAGCGCGACGTTCAGCGAATCGCTCGTCATGCCGACGTGCGGGTACGGCTCGTCGCCTTCCTCGGCCGGCACGAAGCCGAGCCTTTCGAACGCGGCTTGTGCCGCCTCGCGGTCCGTGACCGGCAGCGCGTACTCCTCGAACCAGCCGAGCCGGGAGGTCTCGCCGGGGCCGAGCGGGGCGGGCGAAT
>Ga0157380_10001830_pt1 | contig 14050 bp, 9 predicted proteins | sample S35metaG_FD_119757 | JGI IMG/M metagenome (GOLD analysis project Ga0157380, IMG submission 119757) | Switchgrass rhizosphere microbial communities from Kellogg Biological Station, Michigan, USA - S3-5 metaG | ecosystem: Host-associated > Plants > Roots > Rhizosphere > Soil | place: USA: Michigan... | reverse complement strand
ATTTTAATTTATTATAAATTAATATTATTTATAATTAGCATGTAATCAAATATATAGCATAATATTAATTATTTATTTGCAATTTGCAATTCGCGAATTGCAAATAAATATAAAGTCCTTTATCTTTGCCAGATGAGAAAGCATACGGGGATGCGACCCCATGATATTCCGATTCTGATTAAAGTATACCTCGAGAGGGACAAAGTCTGGTTGATGAAAGATATCTCAGCTTCCCTCGACATAAGCCCATCTGAAGTGTCAGAATCACTTAACAGAAGTTGTTATGCAGGTCTGATTGATGCAGAAAAGCTAAATGTCCAGACTCAAAATTTCTATGAGTTTCTGATTCATGGTGTCCGATATGTATTTCCTCAACATCCGGGTGCTTTAATAAGGGGTATTCCCACGGCTCATTCACACCCGAAAGTCAAAGAAAAATTCATCAGTGACATCAAATATGTCTGGGCATCTGTAGATGGACAAGACATCGGTCAGGCCATTGATCCTTTTTATCCAAAGCAGATTAATGCGGTGCTCCGGGATGAGCAATTATATCTTATCCTATCTATGATCGATATGATTCGGGTAGGGAAGACCCGCGAGGTCAGGTATGCTAAAGAACAACTTCACAAAATATTCCGGATTGATCAATAGTATAAATATGACCAGGATCAAAGCGGTGTATAACGCTTTGGAAGAATTGAAACACAAAGTTGTTTTTGTCGGCGGAGCTGTGGTTTCACTTTATGCGGATCGGGAAGTGCTCGAATTTCGGCGATAGTCACGTGGAGAGAGGCTCACCCATGGCTACACAACGGATCATGGATGAGATAGAGAAATTTCTTGAAGAAGCGTTTTAAAAATCTCCACCATCGCCAGCGTATCCAGTTTGCAATACTCGAGTAAATGTTTCCGGAGTGTTTCTTTTACTGTATGAAATCCTGCATGGGGTAGTGCCTTAAGCACTTTGAAATATTAATCTCGCAGCCTCATTATGCTGTCCTTCCAGGACAAGTGTTTCTATCATTTTGACAAATTCTGGATCAGTGATGAATACAACTGGAGAATAGAACATCCCAAAAGAGTTGTTGTGGTATGACAAGGCTTCCCATTTTGCCCCAAAATGCCAGCCTTTTTCAATATGCTCCCAATTTGGAGGAATGGATGCTTTCTTATCTATCCGTAAGTGGACACTGGCCTTTGCTCGAAATAATTCCGGGGTGATTATCATTTCTTCAATCCTGGCGACACACATAAGTCGCTCGTAATAAACCACCTTATTTTCATAAAGGTTTTGGAGGAGAGGGGCAAAAAGTGTTCTGCGCAATTCAACATCGCCGGGGTAGGTGCCAAGTTGCTCTGTGGTGTAGTTTTTTTTGAGGTCGGAGAAGGTCATGGGATTAATTTTGGTCAACACTTAGTACGCGCAAGTTATGAATTGAAAAACTCAGACTGCTCTTCCTTTCCAATATTTCCAAATCATCACCATGGCCATAGTGTCAAGTTTGCAATAATTAAGCAGACTTTGTCGAATTCGTTTTCGTTTTTCAGGATCTGTTGACGATGGGCCATACATCATATCATGGTATGCCATCATGGCACCTGTACCATCGTTCACGACTTCATCTGCTTCAAGACCTAGTGCTATGTCAGCCAGGCGGTCATACGGGTTCAAGGAAGTTCCTGCGAGTGGGCTGTAGTCTGAAAACCATGGATCATTGTGAAGCCATGGTGAGTTATTCCAAATGGCAGGTAATACTTTTTTAATAGATGTTTTACCTTTCATTTCAGGGTGGAAATAATATTTAAGACAGAGGTCGTTCATGTCTACGAAACGTCCAGGACGATTTTCTGCTTTGTCTTTTGTCATTTGAAGAAGCCATTCCTGCAGCTTGTCATTTCGATACCCAAAATCATCCATTTGTTCTAGTACTTGTCTGAGGGTAGTGTTTTCAAAAGTAGACCACATCAATGGAGTACCAGTATTTCCAATGCAGTCCATTAACGTTTCTGCAAATGTGAAATTTGGTAGTGTATAGTTATCATTGAGATATTCATGATGAATTGGATCTGCGCCTGGTGACTGTATAGTATGACAGCTCCATTGAAAGGTAATTTTTTCATAAGGTCGCATCCCTGCATGATGGGGGAGTGCACTCATGTACGTTTCAAAATCTATGAAATGGAGCGGATAGGTTAATGTTTTAAGCTCGTCCCTCAACTGCGGATGCTGAAATTCTGTACTGGAGAGTGTGTTTTGGTATTGCAACAATTGACGCTCTCCCCTTGAGCCTAATTCTCCTTTGGCATTATGAAAGCGATTTGTGTCGATTGATTGAAAAGAGGTTTGTCCTTGCCTGATAAGATCATCAAAATAAAATCCACTTTTATAGTGTCCAATGGCACCGCCAAAATACAAATCGAAAATATGAGGTTCAGGATCTGCTAAAGGTCCCCAGCATTCTTTATAGCCATCTGGAGTAGTATCAGGTGCTGTATGAAACTCACAATCGCGGCAGCTCTTGTTTATATTGTAATGTGTTTTCTGTATTCCATTACGCAGGATTTCTAAAAATAGTGCTGACTTATTCCTGATGTCTTGTAGTAATTCTTGAACTTTCTGATCACAAGGCAGAAGTGAAAGAAGACAATTTTCCCGTAGTTCTGCCAGTTTTGCCTCCCGATCAGGGTGGTCTTCATTGAAAGTAAATAGCACCTCTGGTTTTTTGAATCGACTTTTCTGTTGTGCCGGCAATTCATCGATCTCACCCTCAATATCCTTGCTTTCAAGAATGTGAAACCATCCTCCCAGTCCTTCAATGGAGGTTCTTTTAGATTTATCCGGTGTGAAAAGCGATGATCTAGTAATATAACCAGGAAATGCTTCTGACACTACCATGGTCTGGTATGCGATATCGCGAATGTAATCTTCTAGTTTTCTTCGTTGCTGTGATGAATCTTCTTCGCTGTCATGTGATACTGATTTTACTTCGATGATATGGAGTTCATTCCCTTTTTTTTCCAGGATGTCTGTGCTCACTACTTTATCTCCCGAGACAAAGGATGCTTCGAAGAGGACGATATTTTCATTTTCAGAAAGCAACCTCCTCGTTTCTGCTGCTGTTACTTCTGCTGACCCACCTTGTACTTCTACTCCATCAGGGTACATGAGTTGCGCATACAAACCAACAACATAACCTCCCTTAGCCAGCATCTGCATATATTCATTTGTGTCATTCGCAGTCGGATATCCTGCCTTTTTGTATACTAATTTTTTAGCGCAGGATGAGGCGAGGATAAAATCGGACTTGGAGAGTAGCATTTCAGAGATTTCTTTATGAATCTTATTTAGCTATATTCTCTTTGTTCTAGGACTACGCTTTGTTCCTTTTTTAGAATTACAACTTCTACACATTAATGCTGCATTTGTAAGTTCACTGGGTCCTCCTAAGGCATGGGGTTTTATATGATCGATAGTAAAATTTTCCCATGTTAATAGATTGCCGCAGGATGTACATTTTTTATTTGCTTCTGAATTCCAGAACAATCTACGTTGCTCTTTATTGAAGCCTCTTTTTTCATCCTTTTTTTCAAAAAGACCGCTAAAAAGATCATGTAGAACATCGGCTCTTCTTTTTCGTGTTGTGGAACTATCACTGTCCCCTCTTGTAGTGAATAGATACGAAGCAAATAATTGTTGCTCAGGTTTGCTGCCTTTTCCTTTTGATATTTCTTGTCGAAGTTCATCCACTCCATTTGACATCCATTCTAAAAGTTTTTGGGCTTGTATTCCTCGTTTAATATCTGTCAAAATCATTCCTTGTTTATCAAATTCCCAAACCAACATGAATAGAGAATAGAACTCCGCTGAATGAGCAAAACGAGTTACCTTAAGATTAGGGAATATCTTCTTAACTTGATTCAATATCCTGATGAATTCAGCTTTACATTTTTGAAGGTTTTTATAATTAATATTTTCTCCTCCAATAATTCTGTCTAATGCTGGTTTTTTATTAAGTAGTTGTTGTTGATTTATAGAAGCAAGCAATTCGCAAATAAGTTCAACATGCTTCATACGTGCCAATTGACCATTGGTTAATATTTTATTTTCAATAAAGAACTTTGAAAATTTAGACCCTAATTGTCCAGCAGCCTTTAAAAAATCACTTCTATAATAGCTAGCATGTCTTTTTTCCTGGGAAGTTAGTCGCTTTCCAGTTGAATTAATACGTACAAACAAGTCAATAATATCTGTTAATTCCCCAGATACTTCCACAGTTTGAATTCTATAACCGGTAACTCTATGTTCGTGTTTTTGGCGCTTGAGCTTTGTCCAATTCCAAATTTTAGTTTCGTCACTTTCGTCTAATTCTATTTTTATATCAAAAGCACCTCGCCTAAATCGTCCTGAAGATGTAAACATTAATATAGATTCGATACGTTGTTTTCCATCAAGAACATCATATTTGATTTTTCCATTTTCATCCACTCTTTTGTATAAAAATACGGAAGGTATAGGATAATTTTGAAGAATCGAATGAATTAGTTTTTTACGATCAGTGATACTCCATACGGATTTTCGTTGGAATCCTGGCTCAAGGTTTAAACTATCTGAATTAAATAGGGAGATAAAATCCTGAATGTCTTTCGTTCCATAGGTTGATGAAATGTTCTTCATAATTCTTGTTTTTATAATAGATGTGGTCATTTGTATACTTGATTCCTTTAACTAAGGAGTCTTTATATTAGATTTTGAAGCCCATGTGGCAACTATTGTATTTTCATTAAGTAGCATTCTTATCGATTTGATTTTGGAAAAATGAATGGTACTGTGGATTGTTTATGTTAATTATAATAAGATTTTGTCGGCATCTTGTAATTGCAGTATATATTAGTTCTTCAGTAACAAAATCCTTGTCGCCATTTTTATTTTTTTCATCCTCTATTATTAATAATAGGGTATGAATCTCCCAACCTTTGAAGCTATGAATAGTCGACATTTTTAAGAACCCTCTGTTGTCATAATAATTAAATTTCTTATTCCTTCTTATTGTTTCAATCGATTCCTTAAATTTTTCATATTTCTTTATGAGTTCCCTGTCCACAATGGATGCATTAGGCCCAGAAATGTATATTTTAGGGATTTTAGTTATTTCTTCATCCGTTATTTCACATGAACTTTTAAGCATATTATACTCTTCATTACTTTCAAACATTGTATTAACTTTGCAATTATATTTATTTCTTATTTTGAAATCTAACTCACGCAATATTTCAACTTTTGCACTTTGAATGCATATATCATTTTCATGAATGGAGTCGATTTCAGCAATTTTACGATATAATGAAACTATGTAGTCAGGGTCTATTGAAGTTAAAGGGTAATATAATATTTTGGAAGTATCAAAAATATCACGTGATATGAGCATGTCATCTAGATCATATTTAGAGGTGAAATATTCGATTTGGAAATTTTTTGCAAGTAGAGCAATATCAGTATTGATTCTATAGGAGCGTTTCAGTAAATTCCATGCGCCTGGAATACCTGTATAAGGTTTTTTTTCTTCTTTTGAATATTCTCTTTGATATATATTTTGTTTTTCATCTCCAAATGCAACATATTCGCCACTTTCTGATTCAAGAAAATATTTTAGAATAATGCTTACCCATTCTTTTCTATAATCTTGTATTTCGTCAATTAAAATAGTCTCATACTTTTCAATTTGTCCTGCATGGTCTTGGAAAAAATCAGGATTACTCCAACTGCTCTGATTTAGTTCCAAATTGAAATTATTTGCTTGATTTTTAAAGAATTCATGATAATGAATTATATGAAAATATTGCCATTTAAAATCTTCACGAACTTCACTTATTTTATCATGAATATAATTCCTCAGTGAAATATTAAATGTTAAAATTAGGACTTTCGATTGATGTCTCAGGTGTGCATTTACGGCCCTTTTAGCCAAACATAACGTTTTGCCGCTTCCTGCAATACCTTTAATTTTTTGCCAGACATTTTGTCGACTCTCAATAATATTCTGTTGTTCTTGAGAATAGACTATATTAATTCCCTCCTCTGTTTTATGTATAGGAGGTTGGAGGTATCTTCTAAAGCTTGAATACAATGTTTCGTCAAAATAATTGGATTTTCTATCGAGCCATGTCCTTCTTAAGATTTGATCCCAGAATTCAGCTTGTAAACCATCTCGCCCAATTAAATCAATGTATTTAATAGATTTTAGATATTTCGAAAAACTTACTTTATCTTCTCTATCACTATCTTTTTCACTTTTAATAAAAGAATCTACTTCAGCTGTTGATGCATTATGAAAATATACCCCACAACTGACAACTGAAAGAAGTTTTGGATTATTTATTTTTCTCTCAAGCAATCCCTCAATATGTAGATTGTATAAATTCTCTTTATATGAGTTGACTTGTTTTAATGGTGACTTAATCGGTTGTTCTAGGTTGTTTTTAATTACGCACCATTTTTTTTTCTTGTTGAGTATATAGTTTTCCAGTCGCCAATCTTTTACTTCCAGTATATAAGCTCCTGAACTCTTCCTCAGGATAATAATATCTGGAAGATCACCATTCAAGAATGGTTGAAAATAGATTTCATATGTACTGTCTAGATAATCTTGTAAGAATATTAGAGCAGCAAGCTCCCCGTCTGTAGGTTTTACTTTAAAAGTAATTATTGATTCTATGGGTGGGAATACATTTGCCATTGATTATTCCTGAGTCATGCTAACATTTTATTAAATAAAGTTGTATATGTTAAATTATCCCCCTCACCATCTTATCATATATATCATTAAACCACATCCGCTTAAACATTAAATTGACTTTGTCCTCTGTGAGCTTGTTATAGAGCTCTAGTTTTGTGTTGATAAAATTAAGTAATTCATTGTCAATCTCTTCATTGAATTTGTCCTGAATGTTTGCTTTGGTGTTGTCTTGGTTGAAGAAGCTCATGAGCTCCTCGTTGGCGTAGATGTTGGTTTTCATTCGCTCAAATTCTACTTTGTCTTCTTGCTTCAGGTCAAGGCCATACGTTTCATTGAGTACCTTGATGATCTTGGTCAGCCACTCCATTTCTTCGATGGGTTTTTTACCCCCTCCATCAGGAGTCATTCCATACGCTTGAGAAGATTCACTGGCCAGCCCTAGGTCTGTTGTGTATTGATGTTGTAGTTTGTAACTGTCAAGCCCAATTTCCCCCAACACATCCCAGGGAAGAGGAGATTTTAAGGCTGGAAGGACTTTCATCAGTGCACTTAATAGGACATAGTATTTTTCAAGCTGAATATCCGAAAAGGAAATGATCTGGGATAAAAAGCGGTATAATCGGATGTAAGATTTCATTCTTGCCTTTATATCCAACTTTTGGTCATCATCCAATGTCTCATTATACTTTTTGACAATTCCTGCCAGTATAGGTTGTATTAGTTCTTTATGATCTCCGGGTTTGAAAAATAGCCGAGCAAATGCTTCGAGTTCATTAGAATCTAACAATTGAGCATCCTCAATATGATGCAGTACGTCATACAGACTGTTGGGGTCTGTCTGATCATCTTCATCCATATAGATATCACTGTAATACTCCTGGAAATCCTTTTGGATCATCTCCGGATCATTGACGAAGTCAAGAATCATCGTGGAGTCTTTGCCGTTTTTTGTACGGTTGAGCCTACTTAAAGTCTGAACCGAATTTGCACCTCCAAGCTTTTTGTCTACAAACATGGTGTGCAACAATGGTTCGTCAAAACCAGTCTGAAACATATTGGCTACGATCAGGATACGGTATTGAGGCAATTTGAAGGCCTCCGGGATTTCAAATTTTCCTCCCAGATTGTTCATGTTTTCCATGGTATAGTCTTCACCAGTCTCAGCATCTGTCACCGTGCCACTGAAGGCCACCAATGCACTATATGGAAGTTTCATCTCCCTCATGACATCATCAAACTTTCGTTTGAATCTGACCGCATGAAGACGTGACCTTGTCACAACCATGGCACGAGCCTCACCTTGAATCTCCCTTTGGGTCTGGCTTACAAAGTGCTCGATCATCACCCGGGCCTTTTTCTCTATTGCATGATCCTGAAGGTCAACATACGATGAAAGCAAACGGACAGTTTTTTTCTTGTCATATTCCTTGTCCTCCACTTCCGACCTCTTGACGATTTTATAATACCGTCTCCAGCTCATATAGTTTTTGAGCACATCAAGGATGAAGCCTTCTTTTATAGCCTGCTCCATGGTATAGACATCAAATGCCTCTTTTTTCCCGTTTCGCAGGGTGCCGAAGAGTTCAAACGTTTTGTTCTTTGGTGTGGCTGTGAATGCAAAAAAGGAAATGTTAGGTTGATTGCCCTTTCGTTTGATTTCTTCTTCTATGAGTTCATCAATAGCCATTTCTGTTTTATCAGCAGACTCAGCCTCTTCAAGGGACAAAGCTTTCCTGAGGTGTCTGGCAGACTCCCCGGATTGAGAACTGTGGGCTTCATCGATGATAACTGCATAAGTTGAATCCCTCTTTTGCGATAATACCTCCGAAATGATAGGAAACTTTTGAAGCGTTGTGATGATAATCCGCTTATTACTTTCGATAGCATCCTTCAGATCCTGTGAAGTTTTGTTTTTATCAATATAGGCCACTACACCAGGTACCTGGGCAAACTGACGAATGGTATTCTGGATCTGTGCATTCAGTACTCTACGATCTGTCACTACAATGACACTGTCGAATAATGTTTTATTATCATCCGGATGTTGGTAAAAATCAGACAATCTATGCGCAAGCCAGGCAATCGTATTTGACTTGCCGGAACCTGCAGAATGATAGACCAGATATTTTTGACCTACACTATCGTTGCGCACGCCTTCAATCAGGTTTTGAACGGCACGTCGTTGGTGGTACCTTGGAAAGATCAGGACTTTAGACTCCTTTTCTTTGAGCTCCTTTGTTCTCTTATCAAAATATTTATCCTTGTTGACCTGCAGATTGACATAGTTTTGAATCAGGTCAAGAAGGGAATCTTTACTTAAAATATCTTCCCATAAATACGCCGTAGCAAAACCTATTGGGTTTTCGTTGACCAGGGCTGTATTGAAAGGCAGAAAGTGAGTATCTCTTCCTTTCAACTCTGTAGTCATGCTCACAAGTTCTGTACCCAGTGCAAAATGGACAAGACATCGTCTGAATTCAAGGAATGTATCTTTAGGATCATTATCACGCATATATTGTTTGATCGCATCAAGGTGTGTCTGTCCGGTCAGCGCATTTTTCAGCTCAATAGTTATGATCGGAAGCCCATTAAGAAACAGGACCAGGTCAATCGCATTGGAATTTCCTTTTGAGTATTGCAACTGACGGATTACTGTAAACCTGTTTTTACTATACCATTCCGCATGCTCAGGATTGCGGGAGTGAACAGGCTTGAAATAGACTAATTGAAGAGATTGCCCACGATCTTTTACCTGCTCACGGAATACGTCAAGGGTTTTCCTTTTGCGGACCTCTTCTGCAACCCTCTCTGCTATTTTCTCATGCGTCTGATTAGCGTATTGTTTGTACAGCGCTATGACCTTTTGGGACTGAGTATCGTCTAAGAATCCATGAAGGTCTTCACGAATCAGGCACAGATCTTTATCATATACTGATTTGTCCTTTAGGACAAAGCCATGCACATCCACCAAGTGTTTGATGATATGATCTTCCAGGTGTATTTCTTTGGTGCCCTCGGCCATTCGTTATTTTAATTCAATTCGAATATGATTTACTCTTCTTCTGTTACATCACCAAAAAGTTTGCCCTTTTTCCATTGAGCTATCCGCAGCCTGATGATTTGCATTGGTAACCTATTATTTATACTTGTAAGTTGTTTTATTTTATCAATTGCTTGTTTGTGTGTAATAAGGTTTTGTGATAAAAGTTCGTCAAATAGATAGATAATACCTCGGACTTCAATACCATCCGCAATTGCAATCTTGCGCAAATTTCCATCTCCCGTGACTAATATACCACCCATTTTGCGGCTGTAGTGCCAGGTCGAACAATCTTCGACACTCAATCCCCCACCGCCGGAAAGTAAGCCAGAAATGCCCCCATAATCCTCATCAGTTTCAGTTACAATTATAGTAAGTTGCCCTGCTTCAATGATTGCATCAAATTGAGCTCTCTGTATTTCATCAATTTCCGCTAGTACAAAATCGGTTGTACACAATTCAAAATTAAGCTGACTGAATTCCTGAAGAAGGTCAAGTTCAACCAGGTCAATCAGGATGTTTGCATCATTAATCAGTATTCTCATACCGATCCTTTTTAAAACATAGTACTTTCCCGAAGCTCGCTGATGCTACGGTTGAGTAATGATGATGCCTTACTTATGCTGATGTTTTGTTGTGATAAAGCGCGATATACAAGTTGTTGAAACCGCTCTGATTTTTCAGGAGTGGCAAACCTTGGTAGATCTATAGCTCTTTTTAATTCTGGTTTAGCATTGAGGGTTTTATAAAAAACGGTCCGTTTGTTTTCATGAATTATACCTGCATCAACCAACCTGTACATAATTGCCTGGATGCTGATACCATACTTTCCTTGCATTGCGCCTAGTTCTTCAAAAGATATAGAATTTCTAGCTGGTCCGAATTCATAAATAAGCATATCCCTTGGAAATAAAAACTCACCTGCAAAGAGATTACAGAAGTTTTCTTCCTCTTTGTGATCACATTCCGGCAGGTTCATCAGCAAATGGCCTAATTCATGTAATAAAGTAAACCGTTTCTGCTCAACGGTATAATGACCGTTGACCACTATCACCGGGTATTTATCATTGACAAAAGTAGCCAGGCCATCAAAGGAATCCTCCACATCATGAAGCTCGATCACTTTGATCTCCTGGTCTTCCAACAACTGAATCAGGTTATGTATTGGATCCATTCCAATCTTCCAGTCATTTCGAAGTTTAGAGACAGCATTGACAACATCATCAGCAGAATTGATCTTCATTCCGTATATACTGTTTTCGAATGAATAATCAATCTGAAGGATGTCTTCGATCCAGAGATAATTCTCCATTTCGAGGCGAATCCTTTCCTTAAGGGAATCCTGCTTTTTGCTCGAAAAACTGGCCTTTTTTCTAAAATTGACCTGACCGATTTCTACTTGATGTGGTCTGAAGAAGTAGTCTGCCTTAACTTTAAAGAGCTTCGCTAACTGGATCAGCTTTTCGCTGGTAGGATTTGACTGTCCCTGCTCGTATTTACTGATCATTTGCTTTGACACGCCCAAAGCATCAGCTAAATCTTGCAGGGATAGGCCGTTAAGACGTCGGGCATTTTTAATCCGGGTAGCTACTATAGGGTTCATGATGAGTGGATTGGTTGACAAAAGTATACAATATAACCTAAATGTCAACCAAATAGTTTTTATCCCGTCTCTTCGACTTCAGCCTCCTCAATTAGATCAGTTGGCTCATTTTCAAGCATTTGGGACATATCAACGAGCGACTCCGGAAGGTTTTTCTTGTTTTTTAATCCTAGCGCTTTCAGTTTGGTGGCCTGAGTGATGAGGTTATCATTACCAGTATAGAGTTGTTTGTAAGCTTCTGTGTACTTTCCTTGAGCCTTGGTCAAATGCTCACCTACATCTTCCAAATTTGCTACAAAACCGACAAATTTGTCATAGAGTTTTGCACCTCTCTCGGCAATGTCTTTAGCATTGCGGTTATGATGCTCCCGCTTCCACAAATCTGAAATGAGCTTTAAGGCTGCTATCAAATTAGTGGGACTAATTAAAAGAATGCGCCGATCATAGGCATAATTCCATATATTATGATCTGTCTGCATAACCGTAATAAAGGCGGCCTCGCTGGGCACAAACATCATGACGAAGTCCATCGTTTTGTCATAGTCATCATATGCTTTTTGACTCAGATCAAGGATATGATTTTTAATTGATTGCAGATGCAGTGCAGCTTCTGTGGCTTGTTCCACAGGATCGTCAGTTTCTGTAAGACGGATGAATGCAGTTAGAGAAACTTTGGCATCAATGATGACATGACGAGCATCCGGATATTTGACTACAGCATCGGGACGCATTTTTGTTCCCTTTGCCTCGTTTCGTAGCGGTTTACCGGACTGATCATACAACTGATGCTCCATAAAAAACTCTTCACCTTTGCGTAATCCGGATTTCTCGAGGATAGTTTCCAGGATTACTTCTCCCCACCGGCCTTGTGTCTTTGCCTCGCCTTTTAAAGCACGGGTCAAATTTTTTGCATCAGTACTTATCTGTTGATTGAGTTCCGTGAGTTCTTTTACTTTTTCGCCTAGCGAAAATCTTTCCTTGGATTCTTTATTATAAACGTCATCCACCTTGGCTTTAAATTCCGTGATGTTCACTCCCAGGGGCTCCAGGATGCTTTTAAGATTCGTTTTGTTAAGCTCGGTAAATTTATCAGACTTGGTATCAAGTATTTTATTTGCGATATTCTCAAACTCTGTGTTGAATTTTCTATTGAGTCCTTCTATGTCAGCTTTTTGGCTTTCAAGCTTTTCTAGCAAGGAGGTATTATTAGCCTTTTCTGTCGCGAGGGACTGATTGATATAATTGAGTTCTGCTCGGGTATCCTTTGATTCTTTTCTAACCTCTTCCAGTTCGGTGATTTTGCCATCCAAAGATTGTTGTGCAGATTTCAATTCCGCATTTGCTACGATAAGTTTTTGATTAAAGTCTTCAATAGTCTCTTTGTGCTGTATCCCTTTAGCTTTTTCTGCATCTAATTCCCTTATAAATCTATCCATTTCATTTTTGATGGAGTGGCCTTGAGTTGTCTGGGTGGCCTTGTACTCAATATGCTCCTTTTCGAGAAGACTGTACTTTTCTTGGGCCAAAGTTTTTTCTTTCGCAAGTGCACTAGAAGATTGTCCCTTACTAATTAGCCAACCGATGACAAGTCCTAAAATTAATCCAGTACTGATATATAAAATTATTTCCATGATATCTAATTTTCGTTTGATGGCTGCCAGTCCCGCACATCAATCTTGCCGGTTACAGCCTCAGAGATCAGGGATTGGCGATATTCTTTTAAATTATCAATTTGTTGAATATTCATTTTAACCAAGGTTACTATCTCGTTGATAGACGAGGTAATCTTAGAAACAAGATCTGCTTGAATTGTTACTTCAGGAACAGGAATAATGAACTCCTTTATTGCCTCCAAAGTGAGGCCTTCTCTATTTCCTCCTGTAGCCCCATTTTTAACTTGTAGCTGACCGATATTGGACTGTAAAACAAGATTCAAATATTCAGGAAGAATTTTTCCATTTGATCTAAGGATACAAACATGCTGATTGACATTCATTTCTTCATGAATAGTGACAACGCAGCATCTCCCAATTGATGCTCCCGTAATATTTAATAAAACATCATTTTGAAAAACTTTCGAACCACTCATATTGGAATGAGTCTCAGGATCAATTCTCACAACATCATCTAGTCTAAGTCCATCAAAATGAACATTCTGACTTCTGATAAAAATTACACCCTCATCAATATATACTTCAGCCCCGCCTCGTGGCGTGACACCACTTCCTGCTTTTGATATCAAATGTCTTAATTGTGTTGAATTCCAGGTGCTAGGATATTCACCCAGCCACTCAATCCCACTATCCTTCATCTTTGCTTTTGGGTCCAGGCCCTTGGTTACAGCTTCGTTGATAGCCGCCTGACGGAGTTCCTGGAGGCGTTCTTTCAGTTGTTCTTTTTTGATTATCAGGTTGTCAATGATGTTGCATTGATGATCGAGGTAGCGGGCAATTTGGGTCTGCTCGGATAAAGGAGGAATTAAGCTATAAATTGCAGCCATTTCATTGCTCATTATCTTGGCGCCATTTGTATCTGGTCTCTTATAAAATGGGGTTAAAGTTTGAAGATAGTAGAGAAAATATTTTAGATCCAGTTTAGATTTTGGAGTAAGCGTTCCACATACATTTGTACAGTTAAATTTTCCATTTCGAACAAAAACAGATCCCGCAT
>Ga0157380_10001829_pt1 | contig 14056 bp, 19 predicted proteins | sample S35metaG_FD_119757 | JGI IMG/M metagenome (GOLD analysis project Ga0157380, IMG submission 119757) | Switchgrass rhizosphere microbial communities from Kellogg Biological Station, Michigan, USA - S3-5 metaG | ecosystem: Host-associated > Plants > Roots > Rhizosphere > Soil | place: USA... | reverse complement strand
TTGCCAGGCGCCCGTATACGGCTCCTGCACGACCGGCCACCAGCTATTGGGGCTGGCGGCCGGCACGGGCGCGGCTTTCCGTTCGAGCGTCAGCTCATACCCGAAGAGCTGCATGGCGTTACGCGTGCTTCGTGCGGCCGTTCGCCTCGGCCGCCATTGCCGTGGTGCCCGTGGGCGAGGGCCACGCCGTCGCGGTCAGATACTTCACGGTGTTCGCGCCGACGCGCTTCCACGAGATGTAGCGTTCCGCGCGCAGCGCCACGGCGTTCATCTGGAACATCGACGCATACACGGTCGTCGCATCGGGCGGCGAGGCCGGCGCGCCGTCCATCTGTAACGAGGCTTCCGTCGAGGCGTCGATCGTGACGCCGCCGTCATCCGCCATCAGGATGTATTCCGGCGCGAGCGCCACGACGTTGGTCGTCGCCACGTTCGAGGTAATGAACTGCAACCCCTTGTAGGTGCCGCCGTTGATCCCGATGCCCGGGAATTCGGGCGAGCCGTCCAGGTTCGTGCGGAACGACAGCGCGAGCGCGTTGGCCGGCGACAGGATGAACGTCAGCCCGTCGATCGGAATGTTGTTCGTCGCGAAGTGATTGATCAGCCCGAGGATGTCCGCGAGGGGGTTTGTCGTGGCCGCTGCTGTCGGCGCCCCGTTCGTGATCGACGCCGGGTTGACACCCGCGACGGCCGCGACGGCCGGGTTGATGAACTGCGCATCCAAATACGCCGCGATGTCCTTCACCAGCGAATCACGCACGACCGCTTCGGCGGAGGGATTGCTGAAGCGCACGAGTTCTTGCGACAGCACCACGATCGCCGCAACTTTGTTGAACCCGATGCTCTCCATCGAGAACGCCATCGCGGAGACGGGCTTCGGCTTCAGTTCACCGACCCACGCCACGACGCCGCCGGCGGTTTGCGCCGGGACGTTCACGTTGAACGGCACTTTGCGGAGGCCGGCGATCTTCCCGATGATCGTCGCCGCCCGGAGCAGCGGGAGAAAGTCCGACGTGATCGCCGGATTGATCAGCGGCTTCGCCCAGGTGGCGTCCGTCGTGCTGCCGGCCAGGACGGCGGCTTTGAGCGCGAGCCCCACCTCGGGCGTCGAATCGCCCCACCGCTGCTCGGCATACGTCGCCGCGTTGCAGCCTTCAAAGCGGGCCGCCATTTTCGCGATCACGAACCGCGCGAGCATGATGCCGGGCTCGACGTTCGCCCGCACCGAGACGTGCCCGAAGTGCTTGGCTTCGATCGGCGGCACGGGCGTCGCCGTGGTGATCTGGAGTTTCTCCAGGCCACGCCACCGCACGAGATCCTCGTCAAACTTTTTGACGTCGAGCGCCAGGACGTCGTGCTCCGTCGCTTCGTCGTCGTTACAGGTGCGGTTGTCGTCGGCGGCGATCTTCATGATCTCGCCCATGCGGGCGACGTGCGCGGCGCGCTTGTTCGTGATGTTCGTGACGTGTTCGGCAGCGGTCTGTGTGGCCATCGGCTTCTTCTCCTGCCGCGGCGGTGCCGCGAGCGATTTCACGTAAAGGATCGAGGCGTTCGCGTTCGCGGGGATCGTCACGAGACTCAGCTCGCAGACTTCGGTTTTGTTCAACTGGCGGGCGCCGGTGTGGAGCCGCGTGTAGCCGTCTTTCAGCGGGCGATGCCCAATCGAGACGCCCGTGATCACGCCCGCCTTGATGCACTGCCAGGCGTCATCGACGCGCGTCTTGAGCGGCCCGGGTTCGTCCACGACGGGTAACGTGGCCTCGAACAAGATGCCATCCGCCGTGACCGTGAGATTGGCCCGGCCGATCGGTTGCGTGGGGTCGTGGTGATAGAGCAGGGGGATCGGATTCTTGAACCGCACGCCGGCGGGGTTCACCATGTCACCCTGCCGATCGAGTTCCGGCGTCGAGGCAATGCCGCTAAACGTGCGCGACTCCGCGGCGACCGATTTAATCTCCAGCAGGGAATAGGCGCGATCCATTTGCGGCGCGCACATAGTGCGCCGCGTGGCGATAGGCGGGGGTTGTTTGTGAGGAAACTACCGAATCTTGTGCTTCAGCCAGAGGCGCACGAGCGCGGAGATCGTCACATCCTGCGCCTTCGCCGCCTTGATGATCTTGTCGTAGTCACTCGCCGGCACCCAGGCCGAGACGGTGTTGCCAGACTCCACCACGCGCGGCCGGCCTCCCTTCGACGGTTTCGGCGGCGCCTCGTCCGTCATCCCATCACCATGACCTGATAATCCGGCATCGTGGGCTTGTCTAAAGTCGCGAGTTTCCGCGCCAGGAGCGCCGCGATTACCGGATCGATCCGCCCGCGGCTTTTCTTTTTCACGGGGTAGATATTGTCTTTGCCATCCCGCTGCACGACGACATTCGAGATACACCACGCCATCAGCGGGTTATCACCGGCATCCACCAACCCATCGAGGACGTCGGCCTCAAACTCTTTCGAGACGGCGCTCATCTGCTGCAGGGTTTGCGGAATCTCCACGACGACAAAGCCATCGGCCTGTAAATCCGTTTCAAGGTTCCCGGCGTTCCACGGATCAATCCCCACCATCTGCACGTCAAACATCTCGTCCGCCTCGGCGAGCATCACCCGCACCACATCGTGATCGATCCGGTTCCCGCTGTTCGTGCGAAGCAGCCCCATCTCGCGCCATTGCTGATACGGCGCCCGATCACGATGCGCCCGTTCCTCCAGCGTTTCCTCCGGGGTCAGGCACCAGATCCCGATCCGCCACCGCAGCCGCTCCGCCGTGGGCGGGAACACGAGCGCCACCGCCGTGAGGTCGATCTTCGAGGAGAGGTCGATCCCAATCCAACACGGCGCCCCGCGCATGGACTCCAGCGTCCAGGTCGATTGCCCGCGCCGCCAGCCGTCCAGCGACAACCACGGGGCGCTCGTATTCACCCAGACGTTCAGCCGCTTCTGCTGAAACGACGCCGCGGCGGCCGGCATATTCGTCGCCTTCAGCGCGAGCGCCCGCAGATCCTCGGGATGCACCGACACGCCGTAATTCGGGTTCGCCTTCTTCCACGTCGCGGGTAAGCGCCAATCGTCCTCGGGATCCGCATGCGCGAGAAACGCAAAGTAGGCCTCGTCGTGAATCACCTGATCGAGCACCTGACAGGCGTAGGCGTGCTCGTCGCCACCCGGCGATACGGGATCATCGCCGGCCGTGGTGATCCGCATATCGACCGGCTGCCGCCGTGCCCCCGTCGCCGTCTCAAGCACGTCGATCATCTTGCGGTCTTTATACGCGTGGAATTCGTCTTGAATGATCAAGTGCGGGTTCAGGCCATCCGTCGAATCGGAATCACTGCCGAGCGGTTCGAGTTTCGACATCGTGACCGGATCGAAGAGACTCCGCGCGAAGGATTCGATCCCGACGCGCAAGATCGACGTTTTCACGAGCTGCGCCGCATCGCCCCAGACGATCTTCGCCTGGTCTTTCTTCGTCGCGGCACAGTAACCATCGGCGCCGCCTTCTCCGTCAAAAAACGTGATATAGAGCGCCATGATTGACGCTTCGAGGGACTTGCCGTTCTTGCGCGGGATCTCATGGTAGGAACGACGGATACGACGTAAGCCCGTATCCTGATGCACCCACGCAATCATCGAGCCCAAGCGAAATACCTGATGGGGTTCCAGCGTAATCGTGCGCCCCGCCCATTCGCCCTTGTAATGCTTCAACTCCGACACGAAGGCGAGGAACCGCGCGACCTTCTGCACGTCCAGCCGATACGGAAAGGCCCGCGTGCCCTGTCGCTGCACGTCGCGGAGATGCCGCTCGCACGCCAAGCGGTGATACCGGCCCGCCGCGATCCGTCCCGCGCAGACTTTCCGCGCATAGGCGTCCAAGGGGTTCCAGCGGGCCGGCGCTGATGCCCGCGCGAGTCGCTCAAGAAACTGATCCCACGTCGCGTGATCGGCCGCCTGATCCTCGGCTGATATGGGCTTCGCCTGGTGGCGACTCGGTTGCAACGTCCCGCGCAACCGGAGATCACTCACCGATAACCGACGACGACCACTGCGCCCTTTTACACCAGCCATCCCCGCCGCAAATTTTGCATTTTCAGTTCGGAAGCGCCCGGGTGGTTTCCGGCGCCTACACTTACAGACCTTTCGACCGCCCCCCGTTCGTGTTCATCGCGAGTCGAATGTGATCTCATCGACCTTGCTGCGTTTTTGCCGAATGACAGCGTTTACAGAGTGCGGCGAGATTGGCCCGATCCCAGAACCGTGCAGGATCACCGTTGTGCTTGACGATGTGGTCCACATCTAACCAGGCCTGCACCATTCCACATTGCGCGCATGTGTAGGCTGCATCGGTCAACACCTGCTGTCGCAGGTGTGCCCATGCCACGGTGTAATACCACTTGCGCACATCCCGATTGGGGCGGGTGTGCTCGAGCGCCACGGCATGCGGGGCACACCGACCTGTCGACACGAGGGCACTACAGCCGGGCACCACGCACGCACGCAGGGGTCTACTTGGCATACCACGCTCGACCACACACGCTGCAATACCACCACGGGGGGATCTGTTCGATCAGCCGCGTTTCCCCGCAGTAAGGGCACCGCATTACGGTTGCACTCCGGGACAGGGTGACTCGACGTGAGGTCGACCTGCGTCCGACCCCACATCGATCCGCCCTTGTATCGCCACGCCACATGCGAGCAACGTGAGCACGGCCACCAGCATAACTATGCTCGCGCTGTATAGATATACAGGCCGCACGTCTTAGCCTTGCCCGTGCCGCACATCCGGGGGCGTGGGATCGGTTGGCCCCGTGGGTGTGGGCGTCGACGGTTGCGGCGTGGGGGTCGTCGGTGTGGGCGGCTTGGGCGTCGGTGTTTGGGCCATGTGTCCTCCGTTACTTCGGTTCCGGTGTGGGGGGCAGCGTGTTGTCGGGCACGAGGATCAGGCCGACGCAGGCGAGCCACTTCACGATGAATTTGCGGCCCGGGACGATCGGCTGACCGGACGCATGGCCGCCACCGGGCAGCCCCTGCGAGGGATACGTGGGCGAGCCTGGGAGCGTGTTGTCGATGCCGGGTTGGCTGCCGGGTAAGCCTTGATCGGGGCGCCCGCTGCCGCCGGGCAGGCTGTTATCGATCGTCGGATCGAAGGGGAACACCGGCAGATTGACCGCACCAGGCGGGAGGCCGCCGGGCAGACTGTTATCGGGGCGGTTGCCGTCACCGTCCATGAACGTGATCAAGGCCATTTTGGATTGCATGTCAGTCCTTTCGTTCCGAGTTAATCGACTTCAACGATCGTGATCCCGTATTGCTGTTCAACCCATTTCTTTTTGAGGCGATAGATCGGCGTCTTGGTCGGCGGGCTTTTCACGTCCTCCACGACAATCTCGCCGGTGCGGAGATTCCGATACCGAAAGTCCGGGTAATAGGTGCCGATGCTGTAATACACGCGGGGTTCGCCGTCGAGCGTAAGATCCGGCACCATCAGCGCATAGGCCGGATGCACTTCGATCTCGTCGATGAGGCTGGCGGCCTCCATCAGCTTGAGCTCGCCATAGCGGGCGGCTTCGCGCTGGGAGTCAAACCAGATCCCATCCAGCTCGACCCGGTGCGCGCCGTATTTATTCCGCAGAGGCACACGGGGATCTTTGTTCTTGGCGGCCCATTCCGTCCAGGCGTCTCTGTCACTCATACGGCCGGCTCTTCTTCCTGGACGCGTCCAAGTAGCACTACGACGAGGGAGGACCAGCCCCGCGGCCGGAGGGCCTTCTTTGCCATTCGCGTCGCCCTAGCGACGCATACATGCGCCTGGCCAGCCTCCACGGTGCCTCTCTGTGTGAGGGGCGGCCGTTCGGGAAACTCAAACGTCACCGCGTAGTCGACTTTCACCGCGTGCCACTCCAGCGCCGAGTTGTCTCAAACGGTAGGACGCCCCAGCGCACCATCGTCGGCGAATCGCCCGGCCCGGGGCAATGGTTCCCGAGGACGTCCACGATCCAGATCCCCGTGTCGCCGGTGCTCGCCCGATACGCCACCACATCCCGCGCTTTGGTCGCACATGCGGCGTCTTTGCACAGGTAACCCCAACGGGCGTCGCGCGCCTGCAGTAACCCAATCAGCCCGTCGAGGAACTGCCAGGCCGCCTCGCCGTCGACGAGCTGGCACGAATGCGTGACCTGGTGCGGGTTGGCCGCGGCATACTCGCGCGTGACGCCTTCGCCATACGTCGGAAGTGGAAGGACTCCCGACGCTGGCGTCGGCGTCCCGCTGCCCGAGGGGGCGGGCGTGGGTTCGGTGTCACTACGATCCGTCGTCGCGGTGTTCGTGTTCGTATTCGTGATGGTGATGGCCCCGGGCGTGGTGCCGCCAGCGATGACGGGCGCCGGGTTCGTGATGTGCAGATCACACCCCGTCAGGAGGAGCGCGACGAGGAGGATCGCATATCTCATTCAGCCCTTTCCGCCCGCGATCGCAGGCGCTGGAGATTCACCGTCGCCGCCCCCACGCCGACCGCCCCGACCGCATACGCCACGACAGTGCTGAGTCTGGGATGGTCTTTCGAGAGGCGGTGCAGCAGGTAATGGATCCCGGCGGTTGTGCCGACCTTGACGGCCACGAGGCGCCCGGGCTGATTCGATAAGACGGGATTGGCTTCCGTGAAGTGCCCGGAGTGCACGGCGACGAGCGTCGTTGTGAGATCCGCGCCTTGCCCCGACCAGAGGACGACCTGGGCGAACAGGGAGAGCGTCAGCAGCATTATTCCCTTCCGCAATCCGCGCACACTTGCCGATCGCCCTGATACACGAACTGATAACAGCCGCAGCGCGGGCAGCGGGGCGGCACGTTCTGCAGCTCCGCTTCGATCGCCTCGAGCCGCGTGCGAATGAGGTCATGTTCCCGCATCACGTCGTGCAGGAGCTCCAGTAGGGCGGTCGTCGCATCGTCCATTAGCGTTTCACCCCGAGGCGCCGGAGCTGCTCCTGCGGCGAGAGGCTCGCGAGGCGCCTGGCTTCGTCGCCCACCGACAAGCGCGCCGGCTGCGGTTCTGGCAACACGCGAATCCAGTGCTCTTCTTGCAGCCACTTCATCAGATTCGGGATCATGCCCTTCTGCCAGTCTGCGCTTTTCTTGTGCGCCTCTAAGACGCGCATGAGTTCATCAAAGCTCACCTTGTCCAGCGCCGCGAGAAAGAGTTGCTCGCACATGTAGCCGCGTTGCCGGCGACTCGCCGGATAACTCTCTACGAAGTGTGCGAACTGCTGATCCTTTTCCATAAAAGACACCACGGCTTTCCTGACCCTAGAGATCCCTAGCGTCGCTGCTGTAATGCATCCAGCCTCACCCTGCATGCATTCAATCCGCCCCTGGTGCTGCGCTCGCCCCTGTCGAGATCGGTGCTGCCGTGTATCAGCGACTCGATCAGCGTGCGCTACGGACCCGCGTATCCAATGTCAGGTTGGGCGGGCTGCCCGCGTGAGACTTCATAGGGTTACTACTTGCCGCTTTTCGGCTGGAAGCGGAAACCGTCGTCCTCTTTCACGTATTCAAGTTCTATTTGCGGCTGCCAGTCCGACTTTCGCAGGGCGCGCAGTTCCGCTTGATCGCTCGCGGTTAATACATGCAAGGTCTCCATCGCCGCGAGCGGAAAATACACAATGCCCTTCTGTTCCCATGGATACGATTGGCAGCCCCCGCACCGCGAGCGGCCTGGATCCCGGCTCTTGATCAACTCGGTTAAATAGTTCCCATAAATGCGGCCTTCTTTCGCGTCCACGAAGGCGAGATAGAGCGGCAAGTTATACAGCGTCGTGATGTGCATGTAGTCGTCGAAGTGCCGGCGATCGATCCCAGTGTCCGCGTAGAACTCGCGCCGCCATTTCGTTTTGACTTCGACGATACAGATATGCCGCTTGTCCGCGGAGGCCACGAGGCGATCGAACGGGTGCGGCGCATCAGCGACCGGATGATACGGAATGTTCCCGGCGAGACGAATTTGCGCGTCGACAATCCGGGTGCCGAGCGACCCGAGTTTGGTTTCACGGCGGTCGTCAAAGCAGCTCATGCGAGCACCAGCCCGAAGGGCGCGAACACTGCGCGGAACCGATCGCGCTGCGGCCCGAGATAGATCAGCGTCTGCCCGAGTGTGGGCGATTGCCCCGGACCATCGGGGCTGGAGAACTTGATCCGCCCGAGCGGAAAACAGATCGCGCCGCGCATCGCGAGCGCATGCCACCACGGCGTATCAGTGCAGGCGTTCGAGAGCCAGATCGCCTCGGTCACGGCTGGCGAGGCCAGGAGCTTCTCCGCAAAGTATTTGACCGTGGGATGCGCAAAGGGCGGATTGAGAAACACACGACCCTGCCAGGACTGGTCAAGACCGTTGTCGGCTTCGGTGAAATACTGCGCGGCCTTCACGGTTTCTTGGGCTTGGGGGCACGAGGCGGGATCGAGATCGATCCCGCCCATGACCGTTCGCGCGGCTTCAACGATCGCTTCCGGCGTATACCACTCATACGCGCCCGTCAGGTGCCCATGCCGACCAGGATCGATCCATTCAAGGCAGCCAGCGATCGTCGCGGGTTCGCACTGCTCAGTAGCGACTTTCACGTAGTCGGGAATATCTGATTCCTTCACGACTTCACACAAGCGGCGCGCATACTTCCGCTGCATTTCGCTTCCCGGTAAGCCGTTATCGGTAACGGCTTTTTTCGGGCGCCACGGTTCAAACCCCGCCACGAGATCGCCAAATTTCCAATACGCGGCGAGATAGATTCCTGCGTATTCGTTGCACTCTTCGACGCTATGCCCGATCGCCTCGAACACTTGCCGTGCCCGCTGCGCCCGCCCGACAACGTCAAGCGCCGCCTCCGGTGTGGTTGCGGCGGCGAGTTCCTGTCGCAGCACCGAGACGGTCGTCAACGCATGCGCGCGGCGTTTCTCGAGCTGCGTCATAACGCCCACCAGCGATAGAGCGTCGCGAGTTCATAACTTAAGCGCGTGCGCTCTATCCAATCCACAAGCGCGGCATTCTGTTCGTTATCCGTGATCGCGTCATCGGCTTTCACGATCTCCGCGAGATACGGATCGCCACGATCAATGGGTTCCCATTCCGGAAACATGTCGATAAAACGCGGCATTAGAGCCCCGCACCCCGCCCGCGCCACACGCCCGCGTGCCAGCGTTGCGCGTCCGCGAACCGCGCCCGCGCGACCAACCCTTCCCACAGCGGCTGGTGCGCCACGAGATACCGGCAGCACTCCACCGGCGCATGCCAGAACATGCCGACGAGCGCCCAGGCGCCTTCGCAATCGGCGACGAGGCCAAGCTCCTCGAGCCATGGATCGAACTCGGACGGTTTTACGGCGCGGGATTCGGCTTCAAAACGGCGCATCGTCCACCACCTCCAGCGCCTCGATCTCGGTGCCGACGCCGGTTGTCTTCGTCCGAATTTCCACAAGTAACCCCGACGCCTTCGCGGCGATGACGTGCGCGCCAATGTCGGGATCCAGCGTGACGACTTCTTCGCCTGAATCGAGCACCGCGGTCGTCTTCGTTTTGTTGCGCTTGCCCGAGACGATATGCCCGCGGAGGACGGCGACGCCGCTGCCCGTGGGGGCGGGTTCCTGCGTAAACGGCTTCCAGGCGTCCGGGATCTGTTGGTTGAGATTCGCCGGAGTCGCGGAGACTCCCAGCCCCGGATCGGCGATCACCGCGTCAGTCACGGCCGGCCCCGGCGAAGGTTTTAGGCTCTTCGAGAACTTCGGCGCGGCGTTCTCGGCTTGCTGCATTTCCTCGCCGACATACAAGCCGGCGAGTTGCTTGGGAAAGCCCTTGCGCAACGCGAGCGCCTCGGCACACTTGCCCAGCATCGTGTGCGGCATCTTGTTCCACATGAACGCCTGGTCCGGGACGTATTCGGCCCAGCGCGCCGTGGCGGTGAAGGCGTAGCGGCTGCCCTGCACCAACCGCCACACCGTGACCGTCGCCGCGAACCCCGGCGATTTGGGAGTGCCGGCGAAGACCGGCTCGTCAATGCCGGCACACTCCCCGGAGTCCGCGGCGCGGATGCGCAAGAAGTCGATCGACGTGACGGGCGTGTATTTGTTCGATCGCTTCGTGAAGTGGATCAGCTTGTCGAGCGGGTGCACGCCCTGGCGGGCGCAATCGTAGAGAAACAGATCCAGTTCTGCGGGCGTGGCGTCCTTCGCGATCGTGGCTTTCACCAGCGCCAGATGTTCGGGCGTCACCGTGGGCGCCGTGCTGGGTGGCATCGGTGCGAGTGCTAAACGATCCGCCATCTCGGCCCCCTTCCGTAGTTTCGCCAGCGCCATGTTGTAGCGCTCATCCTTCCGCTTCATGCGCTTTTCAATCCAGCGCACATCGACAAAGCGGCGGCCCATTACTTCGCGCGCCGCAGCTCCAGCGCCGTCGTCCCACGCAGCCAGGCGTCCAGCTCCCGTGTGTCGAAGCGATAGCGGCCCCCACACCGGAGGTATGGGAGCCCCTGTTCTTTCATCAGGTCATAGAGCGCGCCGGTATCGTTCAGCCGCAAGTAGGCCATCGCCTCGCGCGTGTTCAGATACGGCGACTCGATCACCCGCGCCGGCTTGTCGATCACGGCAAAGCGTTTGGTCATTAGCCGTTACCCTCGACGGCGCCGGCGGTCCACGGCGGCCCGCTTGACATGCCCGTTGCCGGTCGTGGCTTTCGCCTGCTTGGCATAGCGCCCGTGCTGGCGCTTGCGTAGCTTCCGATTGGTATCGAGATCCGCCTGAATATCGGAGCGTTTCCAGCGGTAAGGGTATTTGTCCCAGGGTTCGGGTTGAAACGTGCCGCGCTGGAGGTCACGCCGGATCGTGCCCGTGCTCAGGCCGTAGATCACGGCCACTTCGTTCATGGTCAGTAGGGGTTCCAGCCCCTGCACCGTGCTGGGGGCGGGATAGGTTGGACGCCCGAGGGGTGCGAGTTTGCGATGTGCCATCGTTGCTGCTCCGATCGTCGATTGAACGCCGTTGACGAATTCGCCTCGCTGGGGGAAGCTATGTCCGCCGCCGCCGCCGACCGTTCTGCCGTTTCTAGCACCTCCCTTCCAAACCACCTAGTAACTCGATCAAATTTAGAATCTTTTACAATCTTTTAAGCACTCTGTATACTGACTCTGTTACGCAGAGCGACGTATATTGTTTACGGCGGGTTGCACATGAAACGATCCCGGGCGTTCGTATGCCCCGGATTAGTCGTCCCAAATGGGTCCGTAAGTCACAGTTGGGTGTGCAGTGTTACCGCTGCGATTATTGGTGGGTGCCACGGTTCGAGGCTGCGCTGCCGGGCACCTGTCCGAATCCGAAATGCCGCTCTCCGTATTGGGATCGCCCCCGCATCAGGCGGCGGCGCAAGCAATAGGAGACTGTCAGTGAGTGCGTTTACCCGGCCGGATTCGAAATTCTGGTGGCTGTATCTCGAAACGACGAAAGAGAAGATCAAGACGAACATCTTGATCGGCGCGACGCGCGGGCAGCGCGCCGACAACGCCCTCTTGGCGCGCGATCTCTATCACAAGACCATGAGCGACCTTGCGCAAGGCGTGAACAACGTCAGCAAGAAGGCGATCACGTTCAACGCCTGGGTAGATATTTACGACCGCACCGCCATCGAGCTGCACCGGGGGAAGGATCGCGAGCGGCAGATTCTCCCGCGACTGCGGGCCGCCTTTGGTTCGTTGCTGCTGAAACAGATCACGAAGGATCGCGTCATCGAATGGCGTGCCCAGCGATTGACGACGCCGCGTGTCGTCGAACACTTCGGCGGCCCGAGGGGCAAGCGGCGCGTGTTGCCGCCCCCGGCGCTGGCCACGGTGAAACGGGAGTTGAATCTGCTGAAGTCGATCCTGGCCGCAGCGGTGCCGACGTATCTCACCGCCAGCCCGATCGCCGGCAAGGGCGGGCTTGGCCCCGCCGAGAAGATTCCGAAGCGCAAGAAACGGATCATGACGGCCGACGAAGAGGCCAAGTTCTTAGCCGGATTCCAGAACCCCGCCGACGCGCTGGTGTTTATGATTGCCGTCGATTGTCTGGTGCGACTCGGCGACGTGCTCGACTTGAAGAAGGCCGACGATCTCGGCACGACGTTACGGATTGTCGATCCCAAGAACGGCGAAGAGATTCACCCGCCGATCTCGCCCCGGGTGCGCACGGCGCTCGACGCACTCCCGGCGAACGACAGCCAGTATCTCTTCCCGCATCGGCGGGCGGGCCTGTCGGAGTCGGAGCGGCGGCATACCTACCTGACCTTATGCCGGCGTGTCGCCACGCGGGCCGGCGTGCCGTGGGGCAAGCGCGTGGGCGGGAATACGTTTCACTGGGCCACGCGCCGCACCGGGGCAATCCGCTTGCTGCGCACCGGCACGAGCAACGATATCGTGAGCGTGGTGCAAGCGATCGGCGGCTGGGCGGATTCGCAGATGCTGCTGAAGGAATACAACGAAGTCACCCGCGACGAGATGGCCGCGGCCGTGGCGAAACTGCACGGCGGCGCGAAGTGACGAAACAGGAAGTCCTCGACCGATTGAACGAGATCGCCTGGCGCTTCGTGCGTGTCGAAGACCCTGACCCTCAGCATTACAAGGAATTAGGGCTGGCGTTCGGCTTAGCGTGGGTATTGGTGAGTCAGCTCTCAGAGGAGGACATCCGCGTGCGCGTGGAGGTGATCGAGCGGCTCGGCCTTGCTGGGGGCTCGAAACACTAATGGCGAGGTTAAGGCTTGCCCGGCATCCGTTCGTCGCGTGGCGAGCCTATTAGAGCCATTCCCGCCCTGTTCCCGGTCCTATCCAAACCACCACGTTTCACTAATAAAAACAGCGATAAGCAGGGCCTTCACACGGCGGCCATGACTGGTTCGACTCCAGTAGCGCCCACCACCTCTTTCCACTGTTTTCCCTAGCAAATACCCTCTTTTGGAGGGTTTCGGGGAACGGAATCCGGAGGGAGAAAAAGGTGAAAAAAGGGGCTAAAAGGTGACTTCCATTCCCGCTGTGTTCCCGGTTTTTAGCCCTCCCAAACGTCCCGGAGATCGTCCGCGATCTGCTTGATCACAGTTTCGCGAAGAGGGTCATCCTCGTCAGCCAGGGTGAAGGGGTGTATGTGTGATTCCACCCGCTCCACGATCCGGCGCGCGATCACTTCGAAATCGGGAACAGGTCGGGAATAGTCACACACCGTTTCTCCTCGATTTCCCTATGACCCGATCGGGAATAGACCGGGAATGGAATCACCCCTTGGGCTAATCGGGTCGCCGCGACCTCGCAATACTTCTCTTCGACTTCGATCCCCATCGCCCGGCACCCGAGCGCCTTCGCCGCCACGAGGGTGGACCCGCTGCCCATGAACGGATCGAGCACCAGCCCGCCCCCGCTCGTCAACAGGATCCGTTGTAGTAACTGGATCGGTTTCTCGGCCGGATGCCACGGCTTGAACGACGACGCCTTACAGCGCCAAATATCCGGCACCCCGCGATCGGGAATCTGAAAGTTCTGATGGCTGAACAGGGCGGCCAGTTCATAACTCGGCCGGAGTCCTTGCGGCCCGCCGGGGCCGATCCATTCCTTGTCCCAGACGAGCAGCGACGTGATCGGCCAGGCCGCTTCATACGCGGCCCGCGCGAGAATCGGGAAACTGCGCCACGAGTTAAACACCCACGCGGCGCCCTGGCGATTCTCCGTAAGGCGGCGACATTCCCGCAGCCAGACCGTATAGAACGTGGCGCTGTTCATCAAATCGCCCCAGCCGCCCGCCTTCGTTTCCTGCGCGGTCGAGGCGAGCCCGAAGCTATACGGCGGATCCGTCACCACGAGATCACAGGCCGGCAACGTTGGAAGCACGTCGAGGCAATCACCGTGGTAGATGGCGATTCCGTCTTGTTCGTAATACGGCGGCATCCGTGCCAGCAGATTATGCACTAGCCCCCGCCGCGCATAGGCGGGCGTTACGCGATCTCCCAGCGCAGCTTGCCTTGGAGCGGATGCGTATCCACGCGTGGCCGACTCGCGCGACTCCACGAGCCGCCAGCC
>Ga0157380_10001828_pt1 | contig 14057 bp, 14 predicted proteins | sample S35metaG_FD_119757 | JGI IMG/M metagenome (GOLD analysis project Ga0157380, IMG submission 119757) | Switchgrass rhizosphere microbial communities from Kellogg Biological Station, Michigan, USA - S3-5 metaG | ecosystem: Host-associated > Plants > Roots > Rhizosphere > Soil | place: USA... | reverse complement strand
GCGGGATTGGTCCCAGCGCCTTCATACGATCTCGGCCTTGAGCGCAGTTCGGTCGAGCTTGCCGTTCGGCCCTACCGGAAGCCCGTCCCGCCACACGATCCGCTGCGGCTGCATATGCGGGGGCAATTCGCGGCGAAGATAGGCGCTCAGCTTCCCTTCCGCGCCCGCGCCCTTCGCCACGGCGACCAGGACGATCGCCTGGCCGAGCCGTTCGTCCGCAATCCCAAAGGCCGCGACGTCGCTCACGATGCCGCTGGCCAACGCCGCCTCCTCGATCTCGGTCGGGCTGATGCGGTTCCCGCTGACCTTGATCATTGCATCGCCGCGGCCGCGGAAGCGCAACAGGCCGTCCTTGCCCTTAACCACCGTGTCGCCCGACCAGACCGCGGAGCCGCCGAGCTTGCTGAATTTCGGCGCAGGCTTGAACCGCTCGGCGGTCCGTTCAGGGTTGTGCCAATATCCTTGGGCGACCAGCGGACCCGCATGGACCAGCTCGCCCTCATCGCCTTCCGCCGCCTCGGTGCCATCCGGCTTGACCACCATCAGCTCGGCGAAGGGGATGGCCGTACCGACGCTGTCGGGGTGCTCGTCGACCAGGTCGGGGTCGAGGCTTGAGGAGCGAAAGGCTTCGGTAAGGCCGTACATCAGGTGCAGCTTCGCCTGCGGAAACAGGCCGCGCAAGCGCCGGACCAGCGGCTCCGGCAAATGGCCGCCGCTGTTGGTCAGCGTCTTGAGACTTCCGCCCGCGCCGCCCCAATCCTGCTCGGCCAGCTGCAGCCAAAGCGGCGGGACACCGGCAAGAACGGTGACGTCATGACGTCCAACTGCTCGCACGACATCGCGTGGCAGCAAATAGTCGAACGCGATGGCGCAGCCGCCCGCCGCCCAGGCCGACAGCGGTTGGTTCTGGCCATAGTCGAACGCCAGCGGAAGGACGCACAGCGTGCGGTCGGCTGGCTGGAGGTCGAGATAATGGGCGACGCTGATCGCGCCGAGCCAGAGGTTGGCATGACTCAGCATCACCCCCTTGGGGCGGCCGGTCGAACCGCTGGTGTAGAGCAGCGCCGCCAATTCATGCGGGTCGCGCGACGATGGCGGCAGCGCTTCGTCGCCATCCTGCCAATCTTCCAGCGCGACCGCCCTTGCTCCATTCAAACCTCCGGTTTCGAAGCTCTCCAGCCGCCCCCGGTTGGCGATCAGTAGCCCTGCGCCGCTGTCGGCCAGGATATGCGCCGCCTGCGCTCGCTTCAGCACCGGGTTGATCGGCACATGGACAAGGCCCGCTCGCGCCGCAGCCAGCGGCATGATGCAGGCGAGCCGGGTCTTCGCCATCCAGGTCGCGATGCGATCGCCAGGCTTCAGCCCGCCCGAAAGCAGCGCCGCCGCCATCCGCCCCACCGCTGCTTCAAGCTGCGCGTAGCTCAGCCTCTCTTCGCCAACGACGAGCGCATCCTCGTCGGGCGAACCGCGCATCGCCAGATGATCGAGCGGATAAGGCGTCGGATTGAGCGCAATCACCGGCTCCGACTAGCCCGGCTCATGCTGCACTGCAAAGCTTGCCACCCGGCGCACCTTTGCCTAGGCCGCCTCAAGGTCGGCCAAGGGGATCGTATCGTGAAGTTGGACGGTAGCGGCGAGGTCGTGACGACGGTCCGTTCCCTGCTGGTCGACGTGCTCGGCCTCCCCAAGTCACGCGTTGCAGGCTTTGGCGACGACACCGAACTGTTCGGCGCGCTGCCGGAATTCGATTCGATGGCGGTCGCAACGCTGCTCACGGAGATGGAAGAACGGCTCGGAATCCTGATCGAGGATGAGGATGTCGAGGCCGAAGATCTGATGAGCTTCGGCCGGCTGGTGTCACTGGCCGAACGGTTGTCGCTGACCTGATTATTCCGCGGCCTGAAGCGCCCCGAACTCCTCCGCAGCCAGGAATTTCTCCGCGTCGAGCGCGGCCATGCAGCCGGTGCCGGCGGCGGTGACCGCCTGACGGTAGATTTTGTCCATCACGTCGCCGCAGGCGAACACGCCGGGGACCGAGGTGCGGGTAGTGCCGCTTTCGACTTCGATATAGCCGTCGCTGTCGAGTTTGAGCTTGCCGGCGAACAGCTCGGTCGCCGGCTTATGGCCGATCGCGACGAACGCGCCGTCGACGTCTATTCGGCTGATCGATCCGCTCTTCACATTGCGGACGTCGAGCCCGACCAGCGCTTCGGGCGTTCCGCCGGCGACGAATTCAGCGACTTCGCTGTCCCAGATGATCTTGATGTTGGGGTGGGCGAAAAGCCGGTCTTGCAGGATCTTTTCGGCCCGCAGCGAATCGCGGCGGTGGATCAGTGTCACGTCATGGCTGTGGTTGGTGAGGTAAAGCGCCTCCTCGACCGCGGTGTTGCCGCCGCCGATCACCGCCACCTTCTTGCCGCGGTAGAAGAAGCCGTCGCAGGTCGCGCAGGCCGAGGCGCCCTTGCCCTTCATATGCTCTTCCGATGGCAGGCCGAGCCACTTGGCTTGGGCGCCGGTGGCGATGACCAGCGCATCGGCATGATATTCGCTGCCACCATCGCCCTTCAGCACGAACGGCCGGCGCGTGAGGTCCACTTCGCTAACATGGTCCCACACCACCTTGGTCCCGACATGCTCGGCCTGGGCCTGCATTTCATCCATCAGCCAGGGTCCCTGGATGACGCTTCGAAAGCCCGGGTAATTTTCGACATCCGTGGTGGTGGTCAGCTGGCCGCCAGGCTGGATGCCCTGGACGACGATCGGGTTGAGGCCAGCGCGAGCGGCATAGATGGCGGCGGTATAGCCGGCGGGGCCGGAGCCGAGGACGATCAATCGGCTGGAAATGACGTTGCTCATCGCGCCCAATTAGGGTGCGAGTCGCGCGGCGGCAATGGGCGTGGAAGCTAGAGCAGGAAGCTCGGCGTGGGGTCGACCACCGAGGGGATCAGGCGGGTTACCGGGCAGCCCTGCGGTTTGCTCTTCACCTGTTGCTGGGTCGCAACCTGCTGCCGTTGCTGCACCGGCTGGGGCGGATCGCCCTTCTGGCAGGTCTGGCGCTTGACCGGCTCACCGGCAATGGCCGGAGCAGCGCCAAGGGCCGTTACCAGCAACGCACCGATGATGAGCTTCCCCTGCATGACGCCGAAGTAGCGACTCGCCACCTTAACCGCAAATGAATCGCAAGCATGGATCAATAAATCAGGCTTATGCGAGACGGCCTCGCCGAATGACCCACCAGCCGGCGGCTCAGACGAGTCTCGACTGCTTGACCGCCGCGCCGACGAAGCCAGCGAACAACGGGTGCGGGTTGAACGGGCGGCTCTTCAGCTCCGGGTGGAACTGGACGCCGATGAACCAGGGGTGGTCTGGCCGCTCGACGATCTCCGGCAATTCGCCGTCGGGTGACATGCCGGAAAAGATGAGGCCGCCCTTTTCCAGTGCGTCACGATAGTGGACATTCACCTCATAGCGATGACGGTGCCGCTCGCTGATTTCGGTCGTTCCATATTGCTCGGCGACCTTGCTGTTATGCCCCAGCTTGGCCGCGTACGCGCCGAGCCGCATAGTGCCGCCGAGGTCGGTCTCGGCACTGCGCTTTTGCAACCCTTCCGGGCTCATCCATTCAGTGATCAGGCCGACTACCGGTTCGCTGGTCTCGCCGAATTCGGTGGTCGAGGCGGCGTCGATTCCGGCCGTGTTCCGGGCGCCTTCGATGCACGCCATCTGCATGCCGAGACAGATGCCGAAGAAGGGGACCTCGCGCTCCCGGGCGAACTGGACCGAGGCGATCTTGCCCTCGCTGCCGCGCTCCCCGAAGCCGCCGGGGACAAGGATTCCGTGCAGCGGCTCGAGCTTGGCCGCGAGGTCGGCGTCCCCGCCCTCGAACATTTCCGCGTCGAGCCACTGGATATTGACCTTGACCCGGTTGGCGATGCCGCCGTGGACCAGCGCTTCGCGGAGCGACTTATAGGCATCGGGAAGGCCGACATATTTGCCGACCACGCCAATCGTCACCTCACCCTCGGGGTGGTCGACCCGGTCCATGATGTCGTCCCAACGGGCCAGGTCCGGATCGGGCGCGTCGGCGATTCCGAACACCTTCAGCACCTCGCCATCCAGGCCTTCGGCATGATATTGCAGCGGCACGTCGTAGATCGACCGGGCGTCGAGCGCCTGGATCACCGCTTCCTGAGGAACGTTGCAGAACAGCGCGATCTTGGCCCGGTCGCTCTCCGGGATCGGGCGGTCGGCGCGGCATAGCAGGACGTCGGGCTGAATGCCGTAGCTGGTCAGTTCACGCACGCTGTGCTGCGTGGGCTTGGTCTTCAGCTCGCCGGCAGCGGCGATGTAAGGCACCAGCGTGGTGTGGACGAAACAGGCCTGGCCGCGGCCAAGGTCGTTCTTCAGCTGGCGGATGGCCTCGACGAACGGCAGGCTTTCGATGTCGCCGACGGTGCCGCCAATCTCACAGATGACGAAGTCGAGGCCCTCGATATCGGCCTGGGCGAACTCCTTGATCGCGTTGGTGACATGAGGGACGACCTGGACGGTGGCGCCAAGATAGTCGCCGCGCCGCTCACGGGCGATGATGTCGCGGTAGATGCGGCCCGAGGTGATGTTGTCGGACTGGTGCGCGGAAACGCCGGTGAACCGCTCATAATGGCCAAGGTCGAGGTCGGTCTCCGCCCCATCATCGGTCACATAGACCTCGCCATGCTGATAGGGCGACATCGTGCCCGGATCGACGTTGAGATAGGGGTCGAATTTCCGGATTCGGACTGAATAGCCGCGCGCTTGCAACAGCGCCCCGAGGGATGCCGCCAAAAGACCTTTGCCAAGCGAGGAAACCACGCCGCCGGTGATGAATACGTACCGCGCCATGGGAGTTGAGCCTTAGGGGCGCTTGACCGGCAAAGGCAAGCGCCTGATTCAAATAAAGCTGAACTAGCGGCTATTGCGCCAGCGGAACGGCGGGTGCGGTCTCATTGGCCGCTGGCGGAGCTGCCGGAGCGAGCGGAGCCTGCTGGACCGGCTGCTCCCTGACCAGGCTGGTGTCGACCGTGGTCGATTCGCGGCTGACCCCGGCGATCGCCGCGAGCAGGATCGACAGGACGATGAACAGGCCGCCGAGGACGGCGGTGGCACGGGTCAGGAAATCAGCCGCGCCGCGGGCGGTCATCAGGCCTGCCGACGAACCGCCGACGCCCAGTCCGCCGCCTTCCGAGCGCTGCATGAGGATAACCGCGACGAGCGACGCGGCGATCAGCGTCTGGACGACCAGCAGGAACGTGAACATCAGATAGGCCTAACTGAGAAAAGGGAAATTCGACCGCCAGATAGCGGCGCACTCCCCTCCCTGCAAGGCAGGCTAGGTTAGCTGGCGGCGGCCCCAACGATCGGCAGAAAATCGCTCGGCTTGAGGCTGGCCCCGCCGACCAAGGCTCCATCGACGTCCGGCACGGCGAAAATTTCCGCCGCATTCGAGGCCTTGACCGATCCGCCGTAGAGAATCCGAACCTGCTCTCCCGCTTCGTCATAGGCTGCGATCAGCCGTTCGCGCAGCGCGGCGTGCATCTCGCCGATGTCGGCGATCGACGGCACCTTGCCGGTGCCGATCGCCCAGATCGGTTCGTAAGCGATCGAAAAGCGGCCTGGGTCGGTGATCGCCGCGGGCAGCGAGGCATCAAGTTGCGCCGAAACGGTCGGCACCGCCCTGCCCGCCTCGCGGACCTGGTCGCTCTCGCCAATGCAGAGGATGACGTCGAGCCCCGCCGCCAACGCGGCCTCCGCCTTCGCCTTGACGTCGGTATCGCTCTCGCCCTGCGCGTCGCGCCGCTCGCTATGGCCGACAATGGTCAGCCGCGCCCCGGCATCCAGCAACATTGCCGCCGACACGCAGCCGGTATGCGCTCCCTTGTCGGCCCGGTGGACGTCCTGGCCGCCGATGGCGAAGCCCGGCGCGGCGCGAACGGCGCGCTCGATCAGTGTTGCCGGCAGGCACAGGGCAACGTCGGCAGCGGCCGTTTCCGCCGCCATCGAGATGACGGTCACCTCGCCCAGATCGGCCGCCAGCCCATGCATTTTCCAATTGCCCGCCACCAGCTTGCGCCGCGCCATAAATCTCCCCTTCAGCCTGCTTGCCGTTACAGGGTGCCGCCCCTAAAGCGGCGTTCAACTTTTTCAAAGCCAAGAGATCCCATGCTTTCATTCTTCCGCCGCTTGTCCAAATCCGCGGTCGGCACCGGCCTGATGGTTTTGATCCTGCTGATGATCCTCGCCGGCTTCGCCATGCAGGACATCCGCAGCGTCTTTTCCGGCAATTTCGGATTGAGTAAAGGCACTCTGGTCAAGATCGGCGGAGAGCCGGTCAGCGAACGCGACCTCGACAGCGCGATGAAGCGCGCGCTCAATCAGGCGCGGGAGCAAAATCCCGAAGCGACCTATGCGGCGCTCGCCAAGCAATTCGACGAAATTCTGGAATCGCTGGTCAACGAGCATGCGCTGATTGCCTTTGGCGGGGATCATGGCTTCGTCTTGTCGAAGCGCCTGGTCGACGCCGAAATTGCCTCGCTGCCGCAGACAAAGGGGCTCGACGGGAAGTTCAACCAAGACGTCTACAATCGATTTCTGGCGGCGCAACAGCTGACCGATGCCGATCTGCGCCGGCTGATCGAGGTCGCGATTACGCAGCGGTTGATCCTTGCCCCGGCGGCCGTCGAAGCCAAGGTCCCGGTGGGCTTTGCCAGACCCTATGCGGCGATGCTGCTTGAGCAACGCGAAGGCCAGATGTCAGTGGTCCCCGCCGATATCTTCCGGGCAGGGCTCAATCCGTCGGACGGCGACCTGCAGTCCTTCTACGCCCAGAACCGTCCGCGCTACATGGTTGCGGAACAACGCGTCCTGCGGCTGGCCAAAATCGGGCCGGAAACGGTCGCCGGGGTTGCCCCGAGCGATGCCGAGATCGCCGCTTACTACAAGGCCAATCAGGCAACCTATGCCGGCAGCGAGACACGCGTGCTGAGCCAGGCCGTGGTTCAGGACAAGCGCCAGGCCGACGCCATCGCCGCCCGCGCTCGTTCGGGCGCGAGCTTCGCCGCCGCGGCGGCGCCCGCCGGACTGTCGGCCGCCGACGTGGCGGTGGGCCCGCAGACTCGCGCGGATTTCTCCGGGCTCGCCGGCCCAGCTGTGGCCAGCGCCACCTTTGCCGCCGCCAAGGGGGCGATCGTCGGGCCCGTCCGGTCGGATCTCGGCTGGCACGTGATCAAGATTGAGGACATCCGCGGCGCAACCGGCAAAAGCCTGGCGTTGGCGCATGACGAGATCGCCGCGATCCTCACGACCAGCAAGCGCAAGGAAGCGTTGACCGAGGCGGTGACGAAAGTCGAGGACCGAATCGACGATGGTGCCAGCTTCGCCGAGGCAGTCGGCGCCGCCAAGCTGCCGGTATTGACCACTCCACCGGTCAATTCCAGTGGCGCGGCACGCGGCGACGCCGCTTACAAATTCCCGGCAGAGCTGCAGCCGGCGCTCAAAGCGGGCTTCGCGATGGCGATCGACGACGACCCCGAAGTGGTCACGCTGGCGAACGACGGCGGCTATATGATTGTCGCCGTCGATCGGGTTCTCGACGCAGCGCCCGCCCCGCTGGCGGAGATCAAGGACCAGGTCCGCGCCGACTGGATCCGCCGCAAAGCGATGGACCGCGCCCAGGCTGTTGCGTCCCAAATCGCGGCCAAGGTCGCGCGCGGGATGGCCATGGACAAAGCGGTTGCCGAAGCCGGCGTCCCACTGCCGCCGGTCGAGCCGGTCAACGCTCGGCGCATTCAACTCGCGCAGGCCGACGCGACTGCCATTGCCCCGCTGAAAATGCTGTTCTCACTGACCCAGGGGAAGAGCCGGATGGTCGCCGACCCGCGCGACCGCGGCTTCTTCATCGTCAAGACCACCAAGATCGTGCCGGGCAATGCCTTCTCGGCGCCCGGTCTGATCGTCCGGACACAACGCGAATTCCAGGGGGCAGTGTCGGACGAGCTTGGCCAGCAGATGCTGGCGGCGATGAAGACCGAACAGGGCGTCAAGCGCAACGAGGACGCGATCGCGGCCGCCAAGCGGCGCTATTCCGGCGCCGACTAGTGAGCTGAGGCGGTCCATGACCGGGCCAAGGACGGGCCCTCGCATATTGGTGGTCGATAATGTCGACAGCTTCACCTTCATGCTGGTCGACTATCTTGCCGCGCTGGGCGCCGACGTTGCGGTAAAGCGCAACGATGCGTTGACCGCCGGTGAGGCGATCGCCTCGGGCGCAGACGGCATCCTGATCTCACCCGGCCCCGGCAGACCCGAGGACGCCGGAATTTCGGTCGCCTTGGCGGCGGCGTGCATCGAGCGCAAACAGCCGCTGCTCGGCGTCTGTCTTGGGCACCAGGCGATCGCCATGGCGTGCGGTTCCACCGTCGAGCGAACCTACCCTGTCCATGGCAAGATTGCCCAGGTCCGGCATGACGGCAGCGGCCTGTTCAAGGGGCTGCCGTCGCCGTTCGCTGCAACCCGATATCATTCCCTGGCGGTGCCCGAGCCGCTTCCGCCGCTGATTGCCAATGCATGGAGCGATGACGGGACGGTGATGGCCGTTCGGCATGTCGCCGCGCCGGTCCACGGCATCCAGTTCCATCCCGAAAGCGTCGCCTCCGAACAGGGCCGGCCATTGCTCGCGGCGTTCCTTGCCGCTTGCCGCCTTCCTGCTTGACGGCGGACTTTTTGTTGCCTACACGTTCTCCGTTCGTTCCGCACGGAGGGGTCCGATGCTCACCGCCAAACAGCACGAGTTGCTGAACTTCATCCATCAGCGCCTGTCCGCGACCGGCGTGTCGCCGAGCTTCGACGAGATGCGCGAGGCATTGGAGCTCAAGTCCAAATCGGGCGTGCACCGGCTGATCTCGGCGCTCGAGGAACGGCAGTTCATCCGACGCTTGCCCAACAGGGCCCGCGCGCTGGAAGTGGTCAAGATGCCGGAGGTCTCGGCCGCCGCGCCCGCCGCCCAGCACCGGCCGATCGTCCCCGCGGCCGCCAATGACACGATCGAAATCCCGCTCCATGGCCGGATCGCCGCCGGCACCCCGATCGAAGCGCTGCAGGGCACCGAAGGATTTGCCGTTCCCGCCGCCTTGCTCGGCCCGGGCGAACATTATGCGCTGGAAGTGTCGGGGGATTCGATGGTCGACGAGGGGATCCTCGACGGCGATTTCGCGCTCATCCGCAAGGCCGACAGCGCCCGCGACGGGGAAATCGTGGTGGCCCTGATCGACAATGAGGAAGCGACGCTCAAAACTTACCGGCGCGAGGGCCAGATGATCCGGCTCGACCCGGCCAACCGGTCCTATGAACCGCAGCGCTATGACGAGAGCCGGGTGACCATCCAGGGTCGTTTGTCGGGATTGATCAGGCGGTACTGAGTGAGCTCACGCTAATAAACCCGTTCCTCCCGAGCGGATTTGGAATGATTCAATGACCGCACGAATTGACTATGTCGAATTGCCCAGCGTCACCGCGCATGAACTGACGCGCGGCTTTTATGCCAAGGCGTTCAGCTGGGATTTCACCGACTATGGGCCCGACTATGCCGCAACCACCAGCGGCGATGTCGACCTCGGCCTCAACGGCCAGCCGAGCGAAGCGCTGGCAGCGCCCTTACCCGTCATCCGGGTCGACGATTTGGAAGCCGTGTTCGACGCCGTGATGAAGGCCGGCGGGATCATCGCCAAGCCGATCTTCTCCTTCCCCGGAGGCCGCCGCTTCCACTTCATCGATCCGTCGGGAAGCGAGCTTGCCGCCTGGAGCGATCGCTAGACCTCATTCCGCCGTGGTGGGGTCGATGGTCGCCCGGACTTCGCTGATCTTGTTGGCCGGGAGTCCAGCCTGCTGCGCGTGCTGGCGGATCAGCTCCTCGCTGGGGGCCCGATAGACGCAGTAGATTTTATCGTCGGTGACATAGCTGTGGACCCACTGGATTTCAGGTCCCAGATCGCGAAGCACCGAGCAGCTCGTCTGCGACGCGCCTTTGAGCTCATCCCGCCCAAGATCGCCAACTCCCGGCATGTCGCGCTCGATCACATATTGGGGCATGTCGCGCCTCCCTCGCCGAATGCGTTGGCCTTAGCAGGTCAAGCAAAGCCGGTCAGCCCGCCCATGGATGGCCGCCGATCCTGTCGGCGACACTTGTCACCCTCGGCTTCGCGCCGAGGTAGATCGCCACACCGCCCGAGCGTTTCAAACTTTCACGGTCGAGTTTGAGCCAGCGCGGGTTGCAGCTGCGCGGCAGACGGCGGTCGGCAACGACAATGTCTGCGTCGCCGCAAGCTTTGGTCAGCTCGGCCCAATCGATCCGGTTGCGGCTGCGGATCGCCAGCAACCGCCAGCCGCGGCCATGCTCGGCAATATCGGCCACGCAGGCGTCCCGGCTGCATCGCGCAAAATGTTCCTCTTCGAGCGGCAATGGGTCGCCGTCGTAGGCCGAAGCCTCACTCATCAAATCACGGACGAAATCGCCGCTCCGGCTTCGAAGCAGCAACGGAACGCCATCGCTTCGGATCAGCGCCAGATGCTGGCCGTCGCCGGTGACCAGCAGGTCGGGAACGGGTGCCGCCGCCGCGCCCAGTGCGCCGGCTGCAAAGGGAACGATGCCCCATCGGCGAATGCGCCCGCTCCACAGGCACAGCCACAGCCCGCCGCCAATCATCAGGGCGAAGGCCCAGCGCGGCATGGTCGGCAACATTGCCACCGCCCCCTCGGCTTTGCCAACCTGATGGGCAAGGCCCAGCATTGCCTCGATCGTCCAACCGGCCGCGGCCCATAGCGGCGTCCCCAGCCCGACGGCATCAAGGATCAATGCTCCTGCCTCCATCGGCATGATCACGAAGGTGGTGAGCGGGATAGCGATGAGGTTGGCGGCCACTCCATAAAGGCCAGCCCGATGGAAATGGTATAGCGCGAACGGCATCAGTGCGATTTCGACCACCAGCCCGGTCAGCAGCAGCCCGCCCGCGCCGCGCAGCAGACGCAGCGGCAACACTTCCTCGCGCGGCGACAGCCAACTTCGCACCGGAGCCCAATGATGCAGGGCAATGATTGCCGTAACCGCTGAAAAACTCATCTGGAAACTGGCTCCGGCCAGCGCCTCGGGGCGGACCATCAACACAAGCAGCGCTCCGACCGCGACCAGCCGCAGGCTGATGGCGTCGCGGCCGAGCGCGATCCCCGCCAATACCAACAACGCGGCGATGCAGGCCCTGACCGTTGGCACCTGCATTCCGGTCAGCAGCGTGTAGGCGACCCCGGCCAGCGCCCCCGCCCCGGCGGCGACCAGCACCAGGTTGAAGCGCAGCGCCAGCCGTTCGCTGACCGCAAGCAGTTTCAATGCAAGCAGCATCGCCGCCCCGACCACCGCGGCGATATGCAGCCCGCTGACCGACAGGAGGTGAGAGAGTCCGGAGCGGCGCATCGCCTCGGCATCCTCCACGCTGACCGCCGCCTGGTCACCGGTGACGAGCGCGGTGGCGATCCCCCCGCTCCGGCCCGGCAACTGGGTACGGATGTGACGTCCGAGCCGGTCGCGCAGCGCGTCGAGATCACCGCCCGACGACGCTTTGACGACTTCGACCGGCCCGATCGCGCGGCCGACGCCGCCGATCCCGGCGAACCACAGGTCGCGCGCGAAGTCATGGCTGCCGGGTAGCGCCATCGGCGGCGGCGGCTGGAGGCGGGCCTTGAGGCGGATTTGGGCGCCGCCGCCAATTCCGGGCGCGGCATTCTCCTCGGGCAATGAAACGCGGACCAGCGGCGGCAATCCCGGGGATTGAGTCTCCAGGGTCAGCCGCAGGTCGCCCTTGGCGGCCCGGGTTTCGATCTTTTCGACCCTCCCTTCGAACGAGACCACGGCCGGCCGGTCGAGGCTCGGTGCCGCTGCGCGATCGCTGCGCCACCATATGAGGGCGCAGCCAGCGCCAATTGCCGCGCCCGCAAAAAGCAACGCTCGGGCAGCCCGTCCTGCGCCGAGCGCGACGCCCGCTGCGGCCACGCCAAGACCAACCAAAATGGTCGCGCTCCACTGCTCCGGGCCTGGCAACCACAGCCATGCGGCGATCCCCGCCCCGAATGCTGCAGTGAACCATAATGGCAATTGCCCCCGCTCGCGCTCAAGAAAGGCTTCGACCCGCCAGAAAACTGCGGAAATTTCGCCAGGCAAAAAGGGGGTATGCGCCGGTTCCAGCGGCGCGTCCTCTGTGATAGGGGCGCTCGTCCAGTCCATTCGGCCCGATCAAACAAAAGGAAAGATCGCTTGAGCGCAAGCGGCAAAATCGAGGGCGTGGTAACGCGTTTCGCCCCTTCCCCGACCGGTTACCTGCACATCGGCGGCGCGCGCACCGCGCTGTTCAATTATCTGTTCGCCCGCCACCATGGCGGCAAATATCTGCTGCGGATCGAGGACACCGATAAGGTCCGTTCGACCAAGGAAGCGATCGACGCCATCCTCGATGGGCTCGACTGGCTGGGGATCAGTGGCGACGGCGCGCCCTATTTCCAGTCGCAGTTCGAGCAGCGCCACGCCGAGGTCGCGCATCAGCTGCTCGACCTCGGGGCGGCCTATCGCTGCTACATGACTCAGGAAGAACTTGCCGCAGCCCGCGAGAAGACGCAGGCCGAGCGCAAGCCGTTCCGCATAAACAGCCCCTGGCGCGACCGGACCGACTGGCCCGAAGGCCAGCCCTACGTGATCCGCATCAAGGCATCCCAGGACGGCGAGACGGTGATCGAAGACCTGGTCCAGGGTCGAGTGACCGTAGCCAATGCTGAAATCGACGACTTCATCCTGCTGCGGTCGGACGGGACGCCGACCTATATGCTGGCGGTGGTGGTCGACGATTTCGACATGGGAGTGACCCATGTCATTCGCGGCGACGACCATCTCAACAACGCCTTCCGTCAGCTGGCGATCATCAAGGCCATGGGCTGGCCCGTTCCGACTTACGCCCATGTCCCGCTGATTCACGGCTTCGACGGCGCCAAACTGAGCAAGCGGCATGGTGCATTAGGGGTCGACGCCTATCGCGATGAGCTCGGCATTCTGCCGGAGGCGCTGTTCAATTATCTGCTGCGGCTCGGCTGGGGCCATGGCGACGATGAGATCATCAACCGCGATCAGGCGATCGAGTGGTTCGATGTCGACCATGTGGGCAAGAGCCCGTCGCGCTTCGACCTCAAGAAGCTCGAGAATCTCAACGGTCATTACCTTCGCGAGGCCGATGACACGCGGCTGGCAACGCTCGCCTCGCGGAAACTCGGGCTGAGCTATGAGGACCTCCAGCTTCTGGTCCGCGCCATGCCGGAGTTGAAGGCCAGGGCGCATAATCTCAACGAGCTCGCCGACGGCGCGGAATTCCTGTTCGCGCGGCGGCCGCTGGCGGTCGACGAAAAGGCCGCGGCCCTTCTCAACGACGAGGGCCGATCCCATCTCGCACTTGCACATGCGGCGCTTGCTGCAGCGCCGCAATGGGAGCACGATGCGTTGGATGCTGCGGTGCGGGAGGTTGCGGAAAGCAACTCACTTAAGCTAGGCAAGCTCGCCCAGCCGCTAAGGGCGGCGCTGACGGGCAAGACAACCTCGCCGGGGATCTTCGACGTCCTTGTCCTGCTTGGCAAAGACGAGAGCCTCGGCCGCATCGCCGATCAAATGCAAAAGCCGCTTTAAGACCGGAGTCGACCACATGACCGCAAAGACCGTCAAACTCACCACCGAAGGCGGCGACTTCTCCTATCCCCTGCTCGAAGGCTCGGTCGGGCCGGACGTGATCGACATCCGCAAGCTCTATGGCGAGATCGACAAGTTTACCTACGATCCCGGCTTCACCTCGACTGCCAGCTGCCAGAGCGCGATTACTTATATCGACGGCGACCAGGGCATCCTGCTCCACCGCGGCTACCCGATCGACCAGCTGGCCGAGCAGTCGAGCTTCATGGAAGTCGCCTACCTGCTGCTCCACGGGGATTTGCCGAAGAAGAAG
>Ga0157380_10001827_pt1 | contig 14062 bp, 17 predicted proteins | sample S35metaG_FD_119757 | JGI IMG/M metagenome (GOLD analysis project Ga0157380, IMG submission 119757) | Switchgrass rhizosphere microbial communities from Kellogg Biological Station, Michigan, USA - S3-5 metaG | ecosystem: Host-associated > Plants > Roots > Rhizosphere > Soil | place: USA... | reverse complement strand
TCATCGCATCCCGCTTCTATAATATCTTCCTCAAAAAAATTTTTAAGCAAGGGTGAATTCTTTGATCAAAAATACAACTGTACGCAATGTGCTGATTATTTTTCATCTTTGTTTTATTCCACATAAATTATTTATGGATTTATCCGGTTTGCAACAGGTATTCCCCAATTTTGAAAAAGAATTATTGGCCGCTTTAGAAAAAAACAGCCAGCAAAAAACTTTCCTGGTAGATGAACCGTTGATGCGAACCGGCCAGTATTTCAAAAGCACGCTGTTAATCCTCAGCGGATTGGTAAAAGTCTATCGCGAAGATGACCAGGGAAACGAATTCTTTATGTATTACCTGCAACCCGGAGAGGCCTGCGCGTTGAGCATGGTTTGCGCTACAAAATCGGAAACCAGCCAGGTAACGGCCAAAGCTGTTAAAGAAACGGAAGTATTGAGCATCCCACTTCAATTTATGGATGATTGGATGAGCCGGTATAAAAGCTGGTATCATTTTGTATTGGAAACCTATCGCTCCCGTTTTGAAGAACTTCTGGTAACAATCGATCATGTAGCATTCAGGGCTATGGACGAACGACTAGAGTTCTATCTGAAAAAACACCGCGATACCTTAAAAAGTAATACCATTGAATTAAGTCACCAGCAAATTGCCGACGAACTTAACTCCTCCCGGGAAGTAATTTCCCGGTTATTGAAAAAAATGGAACAAATCGGAAAATTAAAACTTCACCGGAACGCTATTGAATTAATTTCATTATAAACGGAAGATGCAATGTGACAATAATCACCGGCTGTTTTGACATAATCCCTCATTTTTGCTAATAGAATGGAAATAGTTGGTTATATCGCTGCTGTACTTATCGGAGTTTCGCTTGGGCTAATCGGCGGAGGCGGGTCAATACTTACGGTTCCGGTACTGGTATACCTGTTGGGGGTAGATGCTGTACTGGCTACCGGTTATTCACTTTTTATAGTTGGAATCACCAGCATGGTAGGGGGAGCCAGAGCCTTTATCAATAAAACCGTTGACTTCCGCGCCGTATCGCTTTTTGGAATTCCTTCCATACTTACCATTTTTATCGCCCGACATTTTGTATTACCTGCAATACCGGAACACCTGTTCCGAATTGGTGCAATAGATATTAATAAAGGAAGTTTCCTCATGCTGGTATTCTCCATGCTGATGCTACTCTCTGCTTCTTTTATGCTGCGAGATACTAAGGATCCGGATGAAACAAATAATGAAGAAAAAGATACTCTTCAACAATACAAAATGCTTTCTTTGTTAGTGCCGGGTTTGATCGTTGGTTTCACCACCGGTTTGCTGGGGGCGGGTGGGGGATTCCTGATTGTTCCGGCTTTAGTACTTTTCTTGCACCTTCCCATGAAAACAGCCATAGGAACGTCCTTACTTATTATAGCCATTAATTCCATATTTGGTTTTGTATTCAGTATCGGACGCTATCATTTCAACTGGAACATCCTCTTGATTTTTACAGCCCTTGCCATAGGTGGCGTTATAATCGGTAGCATGCTTTCTCAAAAAATTAATGCCAACTCTTTAAAAAGAATATTCGGTTGGTTTGTACTGCTGATGGCCCTCTACATCATTATAAATGAACTTTTCCTGCATTGATATATCGCTTCCGCTTAATTCTGTTATTTACTTATGTGACTAAAGTCATAGTATATAGTAAACACTAACGCGAAATTTGTAGAATAATCGAATAAAATCTATAGAAATGAGTACAACTATTGAACAGATTTATACTGGTTGTCTTGCCCAGGGGGCCTATTATATTCAATCGGGCAACGAAGCCGCAATCATCGATCCATTGCGGGAAATAGAACCTTACCTCCGGAAAGCGGAAAGAAACGGGGCTCGCATTAAGTATGTTTTTGAAACGCATTTCCATGCCGATTTTGTATCGGGGCATATCGACCTTGCCAAAGCCACCGGAGCCAACATTGTATTTGGACCAACTGCACAACCGGGTTTTGAAGCAATAGTAGCGGAAGATGGACAGGAATTTTTGATCGGTAAACTGCGGTTAAAAGTGATTCATACACCAGGTCATACTATGGAAAGCAGTTGTTTTTTATTGATAGATGAAAATGGGAAAGATACTGCGCTATTTACCGGTGATACACTCTTTATCGGTGATGTAGGTCGTCCCGACCTTGCACAAAAAGTTAAAGCTGAGCTTACACAAGAGATATTAGCGGGTCATTTATATGATTCTCTACGCAATAAAATAATGCCGCTAGCGGATGATATTATAGTTTACCCCGCGCATGGAGCGGGAAGCGCATGCGGGAAAAATATGAGTAAGGAAACAACGGATACACTCGGTCATCAAAAAGCCACTAATTATGCGTTACGTACAAATATGTCGAAGGAAAAGTTCATGAAAGAAGTATTAACCGGTTTAACCGCTCCTCCTCAGTATTTCCCGTTAAATGTAATGATGAATATTAAAGGCTATGATGCTATTGACGAAGTATTAAAAAGAGGTACGCAGGCATTGACCCCCGAAGCTTTTGAGGTTGCTGCCAATGAAACCAACGCATTGATCTTAGATACAAGAGATGCGCAAACATTCGCCAAAGCGTTTATACCTAATTCTATAAACATTGGTATTGATGGAAACTTCGCGCCTTGGGTAGGAACCCTTGTACCCGATATCAAACAACAGATACTATTAGTAACGGACGTGGGAAGAGAAGAAGAAGTGGTAACGAGATTAGCCAGAGTTGGCTATGATTACGCGATCGGCTATTTGAAAGGGGGCATTGATGCCTGGGTTAAAGCTGGGAATGAAACCGACCAGGTGCTTTCAGTAAACGCTAAACAAATGGCTGCCCAAATTAAAAAAGATACTTCCCTGGCTATTTTAGATGTTCGTAAAAAAAGCGAATACGAATCGGAGCATATGGTAAATGCAGAAAATGCTTCGCTCGATTATCTTAATGACAGTATGCTGATAGTAGATAAAAACAAAACCTATTTCGTGCATTGCGCGGGAGGATACCGTTCAATGATTTTTATTTCTGCTCTTAAGGCAAGAGGTTACAATAACCTTATTGATGTAAAAGAAGGATTTAAAGCAATTAAAGAATCGGGGTTATTTCCGTTGACAAACTATGCCTGTCCAAGCACTTTATTATAATCAATCACAATTAAAAAATTATTGCATGTTTGGGTTAGAAAAATTATTTGGTGATAAAACGGATTACAAAAAATTAGCTACGGAAGGCGCAGTAATTCTTGATGTAAGAACCCCGGTCGAATTTACGGACGGCCATATCAATGGTGCAGTAAATGTGCCTGTTGATCAGATAAGGAACGTACTAGGCGATTTGAAAAGAAAGAATAAACCTGTTATTACCTGTTGTCGTTCAGGAGCTCGAAGCGCTATTGCGACCAACTTACTGAAGAATGCAGGGATTGTCGCGGTAAATGGAGGATCCTGGACTTCGTTATTAAATAAAATTAAATAATGTATTTAAGAAACTTGTTAGTAAACTGGAACGCGTGCAGGATCGTACGAATTATCGCAGGGGCGCCGATACTGGTGATGGGTATACGACAAATGGATGGGCCGGTTATAGCATTTGGAGCTGTATTTACGGCATTAGGTTTGTTTACTACACAGTGTTGCTCAACTGGAGTATGCAACGTAACCCCCATTCGTACGGGAGGTACTGATCCAAATGGCAAAGTTGAATTTGAAGAAATAAAATAACATTCGCATGAGTAGTTTTGGAGATATTATAAAATCCGGAAAGCCTGTTTTGGTTGACTTTTTTGCAGAATGGTGTGGTCCATGCAAAATGATGGCGCCTATATTAAAAGAGTTGAAACAAAGCATGGGCGATTCGGTTACTATATTAAAAGTAGATGTCGATAAAAACCCTGGGCCCGCCCGCACTTATAATATACAAGGAGTGCCTACTCTGATGATCTTTAAAAATGGCGAAATAAAATGGCGCCAATCAGGGGTAGTAAACGCTCGTCAACTGCAAAATGTATTACAACAATTTTCTGCGTAATTTCAGGGAACAATAAAAGGCTCCTGAGCTTACTATGGTTAAGAAATTCTTCCGCGATCAAAGGAAATCTATAATGCTGGGCAGCATTGGTGTAATTGCCGGATCACTGGCTGGTTATCTGTATTGGAAATATGTGGGTTGTATAGACGGTACCTGTGCTATCTGGTCCAATCCATTTAAATCAACTTTGTATGGGGCCTTATTGGGCGGATTATTATTTCTTGCTTTTGTTCCGGATAAATCGAAATCGAAAAAACCCACCGAATAAACATGCTGGAACTGTTACAAAAACCCTGGCCATGGTATGTGGCTGGTCCGTTGATTGGATTGATGGTACCTCTGCTATTGCTATTGGGTAATAAAAGATTTGGAATTTCTTCTTCCTTACGACATATCTGCGCGGCCTGTTTCCCAACTTCTATAAGTTATTTTAAATACGATTGGAAAAAAGAAGCCTGGAACTTATTTTTTGCCGGAGGCGTTTTATTGGGTGGATTTGTTGCTGCATTATTCTTGCAAAATAATGAACCCATACAGGTAAGCCCAGCGCTTACAACCGAACTCTCACGATATGGAGTTACTGATTATTCCGGCTTGGTGCCAGTGGAACTTTTTAATTGGAGCAGCCTGCTAACTTTAAAAGGTTTTGTGCTGATGGTTGTCGGAGGTTTGCTGGTGGGCTTTGGTACCCGCTATGCGGGAGGATGTACATCCGGACATTCGATCATGGGACTTTCCAACCTGCAATGGCCGTCACTGGTAGCTACCTGTTGCTTTATGGCAGGCGGATTTATCATGGCGAATATTTTTCTTCCGCTAATTCTCTCATTATAAAGTATGGTATATGGAAACGATAACAAAGCAAAAGAATAAGATTAGTAATGAAACCAATACCGATTTTGAAGTGCGTTCATTAGATGCAATGTGCTTGAATGAATCAGAAATTCCAACTCCCAGGTGGCATAATATTAAATACCTGGTCGCCGGTTTATTTTTCGGGATATTGCTGGTAAAGTCGGAAGTGATTTCCTGGTTTCGTATCCAGGAAATGTTCCGGCTTCAAAGCTTTCATATGTATGGAGTAATAGGATCGGCAGTAGTAACAGGAATGATTTCGGTATGGCTCATTAAAAAATTTAATATTAAATCGGTGTATGGTGAACCCATTAAGTTTACTTCCAAAACCTTTAATAAAGGACAGATTTATGGCGGCTTATTATTTGGTTTCGGATGGGCATTAACAGGCGCTTGTCCCGGCCCACTTTACGCACAAATAGGAACCGGCGCTACGGTAATCGTTGTAACTTTACTGTGCGCCATCGCTGGTACATGGTTATATGGATTGATGCGTGAGCGATTGCCTCATTAAGCGATTCATTATGAAACTTTCTAAAACAATTATCTGGGTACTGCTATTAATTCTTTTTGCAACCGGAGGCTTCTTTGTTGGACGTTATTCAAAAAAAGACGAAGCAATAGCAAAAAATACTGTTGAAGTCAAAACCGCGCCTTCAAATAATTACTGGATGGCGCCCGATACTTCCTTGCTCGATCATTCCGAGGAAAGTGAGTTGATCAGGTATGGAAGAGATTTGATCGCCAATACTTCCTATTATCTGGGTCCCAAAGGAACAGTTGCCTCCATAACCAATGGAATGAATTGTCAGAACTGTCACCTCGATGCAGGTACAAAGGCCTGGGGAAATAATTATGGAGGGGTATATTCCATGTACCCGATATTCCGCGATCGGTCGGGAACGAATGAAACGATTTTTAAAAGAATATCCGATTGCATTGAAAGAAGTTTAAATGGGAAGGCGCCCGATACTACAACACGTGAAATGCGGGCCATTCAAAAATATATGCAATGGCTGGGCAAGGAAGTTCCTAAAAAAACCAAACCTCCCGGGGCAGGACTTAAAGAACTTCCTTATTTAGACAGAGCTGCTGATACAACGAAAGGACGGTTGGTCTATATTGAAAAATGCCAGCGTTGCCATGGAGTTAATGGGGAGGGCGTACGTAATCCAAATGGGCCATCCTTTTATTTGTATCCACCCTTGTGGGGAGAAAATAGTTATAATACCGGGGCAGGTTTATTCCGGCTCTCGCGTTTTGCAGGATATGTAAAAGCGAATATGCCTTTTGATATAAAATCGGATACTGTATTGTCAGTGGAAGAAGCATGGGATATTGCGGCTTTTGTAAACTCACAAAAAAGGCCGCAGAAAAAATTCGTCCAGGATTGGCCCAATATTTCGAAAAAACCAATTGATCATCCCTTCGGTCCGTATACCGATGGATTTACCGAAGCTCAGCATAAATATGGACCTTTCGATCCCATTAAAAAAAGAAGAGAAGAGCTTAAGAAGAAAGACAATACCGTAGCCAGTAATAAATAATCAGCACATCATTAAAAAAACATCTGTATCATGAAAAAATCACTTCTGCTTGCCAGCTTTTTATTTTTTATCAGTGTGCTCAATGCGCAACAGCATAAAATTGTTTACGACTTGTCTAGTGCCGATACATCCGATCAAAGTACAGTATTGAGGCAATTCAATAATATATTAAAAGAAGCGCCCACTGCGGAATTGGAAGTTGTATGTCATGGCCAGGCAATTTATATGTTTGTAAAAGACAAAGCTGTGATGGAAGAGAGAATGAAAGAATTGGTTAAAAAAGGGAAAATTTCATTTAAAGTCTGTGCCAACTCGATGCGTCGCTATGGAATCGATAAAAGTCAATTGATTCCACTTGCCGAAGTTGTTCCGGTCGCCATACTTGAATTATCATCCAAACAGCAGCAGGGATGGAGCTATATCAGGGCTGGGCATTAGTGAGTGGTGAGTAGCGAACAGATGAACAGAAGAACAGAAGAACAGATGAACAGATGAACAGATGAATAGATGAATAGATGAATAGCGAATAGCGAATAGCGAATAGCGAATAGCGAATTTTAAGAGGATATTAAAGATACTTATTATTCATTTATACAGGTTACTTTCTTATCTAACTATCAAACCAACGAGTATGAAAAAGAAATTCTTTGTAACATGTTTGTGGATGCTTTTGTTTTTTATAACACAGGCACAACAGAAGGATTATAAAGTAGTATTTGATCTTACCAGTAAAGATACATTGGCGCATCAGACAGCTATCCGCCAGATGGGCCTTATTGCACGAACCAATCCCGATGCCAAAGTAGAGCTGGTAATTTTTGGGCAGGCTATTGGTATGGTGGTTGCCGACAAATCGTTTGTAAAAGCCGATTTGCTCAAACTATTGGAACTTAAAAATGTGTCTGTAAATGTGTGTGAGATAACAATGCAACGGGGTAAAATAGAAAAAGCCCAGTTAATACCGGGTGTTGGAACTGTTCCTGATGGTATCTATGAAATTATTACGAAACAGCGGGAAGGGTGGGGGTATATTAAGATAGCGCAGTGAAAAATGGCGAATGGCGGATGACGAATGCTTTTAATCTAAAATTCCTGAATAAATCAACGTTTCATTTTATCAAGAATATTACACCTAAAGAATTCGCCATCCGCCATTCGAAAATTCGCCATTATTAAACTTATCCAGCGAAAATATATCCGCATCCATTCTCCTGTGCACGACCCAGTGCCCATACTCCCGAAGGAACTATTTGTATACCCGGTAATATACCGCTAACCCAATCTTTTTTTACTTCAGCTGCGTCTTTACCCATTCCTTGTGCAACAGCAGCGCTATAAACTGTAAGCGCGGCATCGCATACGCAGAACATTACACCACTTGCCTGCAGTTCATCAATACCGATTTGAATTACTCCAAAGCCTGGTACACTATAAGTACCGGAAGCTGGCTTCCAAAAACCATTTTTGGTAACTGGTTTACCCGCGGCATCGTTTACTTTGAATGTTTCTCCGAATTTATATTTTTCCCAGAGACGATCTTCCATTGCAAATGGGATAGAATCGTGACGGAGTACCACTACAACACCGCAATCTTTTTCCGGAGTGCCTGTGGCCGCATTCGTTAGTAGAAAAACTCTTGGCCATGCAAATGCAAAAATTCCATTTGGATGTGGGGAATCATAAACAATCTTGTGTTTTTTACTCTTTACCTGGCTCATCCAGACATCCGGATCAGCCATATTACCTACAGGAGTTGGTTTTCCTGCGAAGCCTTGTAAAGGAGCAGCCAGATTGGCTATGCCCAATGTTGCAGCACCAGCGGCCAGTGATCCGATAAAACCTCGCCGCCCGGTGTTTTGAGAAAGATCATTAGTTGGCATAATTTAAAGTTTTTGGTGAGCAATTATGAAGTTTAGCAGTTTAAGAAAAGCTACGATTTTTATGGGAAGAGGAGAATTTTACAATGTGGATGCAAATGTGTTGATTTGCGAAACATCAACCAATACCCAAAAGCGGGTATATGTAATGCTTGCTTTGTAAAGCAACAAACAATCAATGATTCTTTTCTACATAAACTACCAAACGGCGTCATTTGTCAAATAAACGGGGCAGATTAATTAGCCGTTGACATTCTTTTCGCCCGCTCACCCTACCTTTGTCAACCTTATGTATTCCTCTAGTTTACAACGTTCTTCAAGACCCGTGGCCATATGGTTATTAGTAGGTGTGGGTATGATAATGATCCAGGTGTTATTAGGAGGTATTACCCGCTTAACAGGCTCCGGATTGTCAATAACTGAATGGAAACCGATATTGGGTGCGTTCCCTCCTATGACCGAAGAAAAATGGCAAATCGCATTTGATAAATACAAAGAAATTGGTCAATTCAAGCATATCAACTTTGACTTCAACTTACAGGATTTTAAATTCATTTATTTCTGGGAATGGCTTCATCGCGATTGGGGAAGATTGATTGGTATCGTTTTCGCAATTCCATTTTTAATATTTCTGATCCGCAGACAGATCCGGAAAGAAATGGTTATCCCCCTGATTACTTTATTCTTATTGGGGGGATTGCAGTCTGTGATAGGATGGATCATGGTAAAAAGCGGTTTAAACGAAAATGATATTCACGTCGATCATGTTCGCCTGGCGATACATTTTCTTGCTGCATTGGGTCTTCTTTGCTACACATTATGGTTTGCACTGAAACTACTTGTAGGTCCCCATGAGTTTGTGACCAATTCATATCTAAAAAAATTTACAGGCTGGCTGCTGGCGCTACTTTCTATCCAATTATTATACGGGGCTTTTATGGCTGGATTGAAGGCCGCCGTGGCGGCCCCTACCTGGCCAACTATCAACGGATACTGGTTGCCACAGCATAGCGGTAAAAGCTGGGTAAATGATAGCATCAATGTTCAGTTTATACACCGGGGGATTGCTTATTTACTAACTATTCTGATTGGAGTATGGTGGTGGAAAGCAGGCAAAGTAAATGGAAGCAGGCTTTTCAACAAAACAAGGTTCTTACCTATGTTGATGGTATTGATTCAGGTAGTATTGGGTGTTTTCACAGTTATATATTCTCCCCACCCAAAAGCCCTCCTTTGGCTGGGCGCCGCTCATCAGTTTGTTGCGATGTTATTGCTTATGATATTGGTATGGATGTATTATTTGTTACGTTCTAAAACTTTCAGCCCTGGCTCATAATTCGGCTGCTATCTTTTCGTTTTAATAGTAACTTGTTGAATAATAGGCAATCGGGCTAGCCAATGCATATGAAACCATTTTTTCACGGACTATATCATTCTTTCCCCATTCAGCTGGTAATGCTTCACCTGAAGAAATTCCAGGTGCTGCTGATCTTCTGGTATATATTGTTCAGCACGGTAAATGGTTCCTTCATGAAATCGTTCGGTGCCGATTCCTTGTACCTGGCACCAGAATATCTTGGAGAAGTGACTCCGGCAGCCGCAGCAATTGTGGGCGCAGCCATCGGGATTTTTATCATGAGCTGGAACATCACCACTTTTATCTTGTTCAGCCGGCATTTCCGCTTCCTGGCAACTACATCCAATCCATTTCTAAAATATTGCATCAATAACAGCGCTATCCCAATCCTCTTTCTTGTCTTTTATTTTTTCAAAGCCATTAGTTTTTATCATATCAAAGAATTGCTTTCGGCAGGAGAAATAATCTTTCAGATCCTGGGCTTTTTATTCGGATTAATATTGTTGATCGCCATTTCCCTTGTCTATTTTTTCCGTTATGATAAAAGAATCATACGAATGCTTTCGCCGGTTATAAGTAATCCTCAATTATTTAAATCTCAATTTAAGAAAGATGAAACCCGGTTGAACCAGAGCAGGCTGATCAAGGTAGAATGGTTCCTGCAGTCACCCTTTACATTGAAAAAAGTTCGGGACGTATCGCATTACAGCAAGGAGTTCATTGAAACTATCTTTAGCAGGCATCACTTCGCGGCAGTTGTATCGATCTTTATCGCCTTTATTTTCCTGGTGATGGTGGGATTTATGCTTGACAACCGATTTTTCCAACTTCCGGCAGCAGCAGGGATAACCATTTTCTTTGCTATTCTTATTGCTGTATCTGGTGCCTTTTCCTATTTTTTACAGAGCTGGAGTATTCCTTTTTTAATTGGTTTGTTCTTTTTACTGAACATATTATATAAGTATGATATCATCGACTCCAGTAATAAAGCATATGGGTTAAACTATTCCAATAAAACGGAAAGACCGGTTTACAACCGCGAGTCGTTGCTGGCATTGTGCAATGATAGTAGTATAGAACAGGATAAAAGGAATATGATTGATATTCTGGAAGCCTGGAAGAAAAAGCAACAGGAAGAAAAACCATTCTTATTCATTATTAATACAAGTGGTGGTGGAAGTCGCAGTGCTACTTTTACAATGAATGTATTGCAACGTTTGGATAGCCTCACGCATGGCACCATTATGCATAAAACTTTTTTGATCACGGGAGCTTCAGGAGGTATGTTGGGTGCCACCTATTTCCGCGAATTAGATAGATTACGTGCAAAAGGACAAAAGATTGATCCCCGGGATCATTTATATGTAAATGATATTGCGGGCGACTTATTGAATCCTTTGTTTTCCTCTTTCGTTGCGCGTGATCTGGCATCACCCGCGCAAAAATTCAAAGTGGGGAAATATCAATATATCAAAGACAGGGGATATGCTTTTGAACAAAAGCTAAATGAAAATACAAGAGGGTACCTGGCTAAGCAATTGGGCGATTTATACGAAGACGAAAAAACCGCCCGGATGCCTATGATGATTTTTAATTCCGTTATTACAACAGACGGACGAAAACTTATCATTGGTACACAACCGTTACGGTTTTTAATGCGACCATACCTGGATACCGCTTATGCAAAAGCGGTTGATCCGGATGCATTGGATTATCAAACTTTTTTTGCCAAACAGGATCCAATGAACTTGCGGTTGTTGACAGCTATGCGTATGAACGCTACATTTCCTTATGTACTTCCAAATGTTTGGTTGCCGTCAACGCCTGTAGTTGATGTTATGGATGCCGGCTTACGTGATAATTTCGGACAGGAAACTGCCATACGATTCATCCAGGTATTTAATGAATGGATTAAAAAGAATACGAGGGGAGTTGTGTTGTTGCAGATACGAGACCGAAAAACGGGAGGCTGGGAATATCCTTTTGAAACACATAATGTAACCGAAATTGTTACCCGCCCGCTGTTGCTACTGCAATACAACTGGTATAAAATGCAGGAGTATAATCAGAACGATATGCTGAGCCTTACTCAGTTGGCAATGGGACAACAGATTTTTAAATTTACATTTCAATATTCTCCCAAGAAAGAAGATGCCCGTGCCGCATTGAATTTTCACCTTACAAAAAGTGAAAAACAGGATATTGCGGAAGCATTGGAAAGCGAGAATAACCAATTTGCATTTCTCCGATTAATAAAATTGACGGACACGACTTCCCGGCATTCTCTTACCAAGCGTGAATGAGTTTGAAATGTTGCGGAAGAATTTTAATGCGTAGATCCGCGATGCTTTCTCTCGGTTCCCCATCAATATGCAGCGGAGCTTTTTCCAGATTTTTAATACGTAATTCAGGTGTTTGGAAATAAATTACCGGAGAACGAAGTGAGTTCTCTATTTTTTTTAGTCGCCCGGATAATACCTGTTTCAGCACATTGAAGAGGAACATAGGTTTAGCGACTTTCTTTACAATTACGATATCCAGCAAACCATCTGATAAGGAGGCCCGGGGAGCAATCGTAAAATTATTTCCAAATTGGTTGCTATTAGCAACACTTATAAAAAAAGCTTCTGATGAAAATGAAAGTTTGTTGGCTTCAATATGAAAGGGATATGATTTAGCAGAAAAAAAGTTCTTGGTTGTTAATGATGCATAGGTTGCCAATCCGCGTTTGGGTTGAGTCGCGAATTCATGCGCCACACTTGCGTCAAATCCCAGTCCGCATAACATACATGCAAATTGCTTATTGACCATAAAGGCATCAGTAAGTCGGGGAGTACCATCAAAAAGAATATCTATCGCTTTTTCGGAAACGCGGGGAATACCTGCGGTTAGGGCCAATCCATTTCCAGAACCCATAGGTATAATACCGAAGTTGAGACCGGTATGTGCCAATGAACAAACTACCTGGTTCACACTGCCATCACCGCCACAAATACCAATATCAGTTATCCCTTCATCTATTATTTTTTCTTCCAGAAAGGAGTAATCTCCACTAGCAACAGTTGGTAATATTTCAAAATTTATCCTCCGATCACTGGTCTTTTTTTTGATCAGTTCCAGCAACGCTTCTTTTCCTTTTGTACCGGATATTGGGTTGATAAGATATATGATCTTTCGTTTCATCCTATTTTTCTGCATTTATTTCCTGAATCTTGCTAATTTCCAAAGATAAACCCAAACCGGCATGGAAATAACTGCTTCTCATCAGCAAGGCTGGACCTTGCTGCAAAAAATTGCGTTTCGTTTTTTTGCTTGTCTCTTTGTCCTATGCTTGTTTCCATTTCCGCTCAACTCTTTTCCTTTTATTAATGAGATTCTGTCTATTCATCCTAAGATTTCAGAATGGTATGGCGCTCCTTTTGAATTGTATCAGAATTTCTGGCATTCCTTTATTCCCTGGATTGCGAAGAGTATAGTAGGACTAAAAACACCCATTACTATTTTTACCAATGGCAGTGGTGACACTACTTATGATTATGTACTGTTACATACACAATTCAGTCTTGCCACATTGAGCTGTGTTCTATGGTCAATACTGGATCGTAAAAGAAAATCCTATAATCAAGCCTATTACTGGCTGAGGGTATTATTAAGATATTATCTCGCTACCGCGATGTTTGGATATGGCTTCGCTAAAATATTTCACCTGCAAATGCCTTTTCCATATTTGACGCAACTGGTACAACCTTTTGGTGATAAATCACCCATGGGACTGGCCTGGTCATTTATAGGTTATTCTAAAGGATACAGCGCCTATACCGGTTGGGCCGAAGTGATTGGCGGAGTCTTATTATTATTCCGCAGAACAACTTTGTTGGGTGCATTGGTAGTAGCTATAGTGATGATGAATATTGCAGCAATCAATTTTTTTTACGACGTACCTGTGAAACTATACTCTTCCATGCTTTTCCTGATGGCAGTATTTTTAATGGCAAATGATTTCAACCGATTGCTGAATGTATTAATACTTCATAAACCATCAACTGCCGCTAACTTTCCCCGAATGATCTTATCTAGACGATGGTGGATAGCTAGCAGGGTTTTTAAATGGTTGTTTATCGCATCGCTCTTGTATGGAAATATCAGTGGAAGTATTGATGCTTTGAAGAAGTACGGAGATAATCGCAAACTCCCACCGCTATATGGAATCTATAATTCAGAAATAGTAATAAAGAATGGAGACACACTGGCACCGCTTACTACCGACAGGACGCAGTGGAAGCAATTGATTGTACAATTTGAAAAATACGCGCAAATAAAAATGATGAATGATAGCTTGCATAGCTATAATTTCGATGTGAATGATA
>Ga0157380_10001826_pt1 | contig 14065 bp, 13 predicted proteins | sample S35metaG_FD_119757 | JGI IMG/M metagenome (GOLD analysis project Ga0157380, IMG submission 119757) | Switchgrass rhizosphere microbial communities from Kellogg Biological Station, Michigan, USA - S3-5 metaG | ecosystem: Host-associated > Plants > Roots > Rhizosphere > Soil | place: USA... | reverse complement strand
GTCACCGGTGGGATGATGGAAAGTGGGCGAGTGATTTCTCCTTCAGCAGGATCGACCATTTTATAAATTACAGGTGTGTTGAAAGACAGTTCTTTTCCTCCCACCTTTATGTTGATCGTTGCAGTGATGGAAGGGGGAGATGCAGGAATTCCTCTAAGGAGTTGATCATCTACGACATACATCCCTTCAGTTGGATGTTTTTCCAACCAATAAGGTGTGCTTAGTTTTTCAGGAGTTGTGATCTCAAATTCTTTCAAGAAAACCTGGTTATAAAGAAGCGTAGTTGAAAGTGTGGTTAAAGTATCTGTTGGTGTTGGTTTCACAGAAACTAATGTCACTTCATTAGATGACCTGTTGATGACTTCCAATGATACTTTTAAGCGTGAACCAGGACTTGCTTTAAACTTGTGTGTACGTAATTCAATAAAAAGTCCAAGGCATTCCTTGATGAGGTTTTCACATTCTACAATTTTGGTTTTCTTCCAAAATGAATCTTCGAGAGATCCGATGGCGCTATGGATATCCAATAATAGCGGCAAACTCTTTGCGGGGGCTTTGAAATCAAATTCCTGCTCTAGTTTTTTTACTTTATCGGCAATTGGTGCACCCCCTGGGACACGATTCCAGGTAATGTCAATTCCATCAAAAAGAGAAGTAGGGATGATGCCGTTTGCATCTTTCAAAAGGTCAATATAATCCAGGCTTTCTCCTCTGGTCTCTGCAGATCCGAAGCCCTGGCTTTTATGCATACTTCTGCTACGGCCAGCGATCTCACTGTTTGATTCACCAGTGACGGCATCATAAGAGCCAATATCTAAAGCCAGCATTTTGGATTTGTCAGCCTTACTGAATGCTTCTTGTGAGCCATAAAACCACCAGCTGGTATTCCAGAAAATTCGCCGTGGCTGCCATGGTGAAACTAAACTGAGTTGCTCAGGGAATTCGGAGTTTTTACCTGCGAGATCAAAAGCTTCTACAGAAAGGATGGCAGATGCAGTATGATGACCATGATTGGGTTTTGAAGTATCTGTATTAAATCTATTGATGATCACGTCAGGTTTAGTTGTACGGATAGCCCAGACCACATCACTCAAGACAGCTTTGCGATCCCAGGTAGAAAATGTTTCTGAAGGGGTCTTGGAATATCCAAAATCATTTGCCCGGGTGAACAGCTGCTGCCCTCCATCTATTCCCCTTGCTCCGAGGAGTTCATTTGTTCTGATAAGACCCAGCATTTCTCGAATCTCGGGACCAATCAGATTTTGGCCTCCATCGCCTCTCGTCAGGGAAAGATAGGTCGTATTGACGGAGAGATGATTTGATAAATAACTGATCATACGGGTATTTTCATCATCCGGGTGGGCAGCTACATAGAGGACATTGGCCAGGACACCGAGTTTCTTGATGTCCCTGTATATTTCCTCAGATCCGTGTTGGGCTGAGACATATTGGTAAGTTGAAAAGAGGAGGAAAAGTGCGGTCAAAAGTGATTTCATGTATCAAGTAGTATTTCGGATAAAGCTACATATAACAAACCTAGCAAATGCTTTATGCATTGTACATCAGAGAGCAATTGGTATAAAACAAAATTTTGTAAAAAGGTTATAAAAAGATATAAAAATTCCTCACCTTCGTCCCATTAACTAAAAGGTCGCACACGCTCATTTATGCTGATTTTGCTCGTCACCCTTACTGTGTTTATCACGAGTGGCTTGATTTTCCTGGTCAAACTTGGTACCAGCAGAAAATAATTGATCCACTGGGTATTTAGCCTTACAAGCGCCTTAAACAGGTGGGGCTAATTTTTCCTGATGTCCATGTGACCTGGGGATTAGATCCTTCACCTCCAGTAAGTTTTCCACTAATAATCTTGTTGTTGGCTTACCTTTGGCCCACTTCTTTGTTATAGCTCCATGCAAAAGCAGGTTCATTCCAGTATTCCCACTTCTTCCGGCCTTTGGTACATTGACGCATATGCTGAAAATGAATTTGACCTTATGCCTCACCTTGCCATTTATCCTCCAGGGGTGGATATTCATAGTGCCGTCGTGGTAAGGGTTCATTCCGAATGCCTTACCGGGGACATGCTAGGATCTTTAAGATGTGATTGCGGCGCACAGTTGGAGAAAAGTCTAGAAGTAATTACGAGAGAGAAAGGAGTGTTGATCTATCTGCGCCAGGAAGGTCGGGGAATAGGCTTGATCAACAAACTGAAAGCATATAATTTGCAGGATGAGGGATTCAACACTATTGATGCTAACCATCAGCTTGGTTTTGAGACTGATGAACGTGAATACCATATTGCAACGGTGATCCTCAGGGATCTTGGTATCAATAAGATCCAGTTGTTGACAAACAATCCTGAAAAAGTCAATTCCCTGATTCGAAGTGGCATTGAGATCGTTGACAGAATTCCTTTGATGATACAACCCAATGAGGATAATGAGGAGTATTTGAGGGTGAAGAGAGACCTTATGGGACATTTACTTGATTAAGCTTAGCTTAATCTGTAGTGAGCAGTGAGCAGTGAGCAGTGAGCAGTGAGTAGTGAGTAGTGAGTAGTGAGTTGTGAGTTGTGAGTAGTGAGTAGTGAGTTGTGAAATGGATATATTTCCAGTCTTATTATGAATGATAATCCGTTAGAGGCATTTGGGAGGTTGTTGAAGATCATGGATGAATTGCGGGAGCAATGTCCATGGGATATGAAGCAGGATATACATTCCTTGCGGAATCTCACGATTGAAGAGACATATGAATTGGCGGATGCGATACTCAAGGAGGATTGGAAAGGGATAGGGGAGGAACTTGGCGATATACTGTTGCATATTGTCTTTTACGCCAGGATCGGAAAAGAGCAGGGGAAGTTTGATATAGCTAGTGTTACCAATGAGATCTGCGATAAACTTATCAGGAGACATCCGCACATTTACAGTGATACCATAGTTGAAGGAGAGGAAGATGTCAAGAGGAATTGGGAAGCACTAAAGATGAAGGAGGGTAAGAAATCTGTCCTTTCCGGGGTGCCTGATGGTTTACCTGCAATGGTTAAGGCATATAGGATGCAGGATAAGACCAGGCAGGTTGGATTTGAGTGGGAGAATAAAGACCAGGTCTGGGCCAAAGTGACTGAGGAAATAGAAGAATTCAAGGAGGTAAGCAATGGGGAGGGATCTAAGGAAGAAATGGAGAATGAGTTCGGAGATGTCCTTTTTTCGCTGATTAATTATGCCCGATTTATTGGAATTGACCCTGAAACATCCTTGGAACGAGTCAATCAGAAGTTCAAAAAACGGTTTGAATATATAGAATCGAAAGCTCCTAAGTCACTGACAGATATGACTTTAGATGAAATGGATGCCTTATGGAACGAAGCCAAAGGACTTGAATCAAGGAAAAAATAAGATCCGCGCTTATTTCCCTTTAAAAACCATATCTTTGCGCGCGAAAAAAATCTAAAAACTAATTATTTAGTCATTATTAAAGCGTCAAATGACATGTCGATTTATTTAACAACAGAAAAGAAAAAGGACATCTTCACTCAGTATGGCGGTGCCGCAACAAATACCGGTAGCGTCGAATCTCAGGTAGCCTTGATGACCCTCAGGATTAACGAGTTATCCAAACACCTTCAAACTAATCAGAAGGATAATTCATGCAAGCGCGCGCTTCTGACTATGGTCGGCCAGCGTAAACGTCTGCTGCATTACCTTATGAAGAAGGATATCAAAGGATATCGCGAAATCATCGAAAAGTTGGGTATCAGAAAATAATGCATTCCGCTGCTTTGCGGTTGGGTATGCATTTGTAATTGCCTGGAGATCAAGATATTCTCGCTTAAAGGTTGGTTTTTGCCTTAGATCCTGGATCCATCCGGTCGATTTCCCCATTCCTGTATACCACCTGCAAACCTGCGGATTAGGTATCAGTAATGTATTGTCAATCAAGTAATAACAAATTAAATTAAAATTATATGGGTGTTCAGAATCCAATTACCCAGACCTTCCAGTTGCCTGATGGCCGCGAAGTGATCATGGAAACCGGAAAGCTTGCCGCCCAGGCACATGGATCCGTTATGGTCCGCCTGGGAGAAACCATGCTGCTTGCCACAGTGGTTTCCAATAAGGAAGCCAAGGAAGGCCAGCCTTTTTTCCCTCTATCAGTTGATTACCAGGAGAAATTCGCCTCTGTAGGCCGTATTCCTGGAAATTTCTTCCGTAGAGAATCAAAACTATCAGACTACGAGGTTCTAATCTCACGATTAGTAGACCGTGCAGTTCGTCCATTATTTCCGGACGGATATATGAATGAAACCCAGATTGCCATCAACCTTATCTCTGCTGACAAGGATATCATGCCTGATGCTCTTGCTGCATTGGCAGCGTCTGCGGCATTATCTGTTTCCGATATTCCTTGGGCCGGACCCATTTCTGAAGTTCGTGTAGCTCGCATTGATGGACAATTTGTTGTTAACCCAGGCCGTGAAGCCTTAGCCACTGCAGATTTAGATGTGATTATCGCTGCTACACTGAAGGACATCATGATGGTTGAAGGTGAAGCCAACGAATGTTCTGAGCATGACCTCATCGAAGCTATCCGCATCGGACACGAGGCCATCAAAATACAATGCCAGGCTCAACTTGACCTCGCGCAGAAAGTAGGTGTAAAAGCAACACAAAAACGTGTACTCGCTGAGCAGCCTTCTGATGAAGATCTCAAAAAGATTGTAGATCAATTTAGCCGTCAACGCGTCCTTGACATTTCTAAAGGAGCCCTTGAAAAATCAGTTCGCAAAGAAGGATTTGATCAAATCAAAAAAGAACTTGTAGAAAAGCTTACCACTGAAAATGGTGAGGAATATATGGCCGAGAAGGCCTCGCTTCTTGATAAGTATTATGAGAAGCTGAAGAAAGAAGTCATCCGCAACTTTGTCATCGACACAGGCATGCGTATTGATGGTCGGAAGACAAATGAAGTACGCCCAATCTGGATTGAAGTAGATTATCTGCCATCAACTCACGGTTCTGCTGTATTCACAAGAGGTGAGACGCAATCATTAACCAGCTTAACGCTCGGTACAAAGAATGATGAGCAGTTGCTTGACAATGCATTGGACTACAGGTATGAGAAGTTCATCCTTCATTACAACTTCCCTCCATATTCTACAGGTGAAGTAAAACCTATGCGTGGACCAGGTCGCAGGGAAGTTGGTCATGCCAATCTTGCTGCCCGTTCTTTAAGGAAAGTATTTCCTGAAGCACAGCCTTATACACTACGTATCGTTTCTGATATTCTCGAGTCAAACGGCTCTTCTTCAATGGCCACTGTTTGTGCAGGATCACTTGCACTGATGGATGGTGGTATACAGATCAAAGCTCCGGTATCCGGTATTGCTATGGGTCTGATCAGTGAAGGAGGACGTGCGGCAGTGTTATCTGATATCCTTGGTGATGAAGATGCATTAGGGGATATGGATTTCAAAATCACTGGTACACGCAATGGTATTGTGGGTTGCCAGATGGATATCAAGGTTGACGGTTTGAGTTATGATTTGCTTGAAAAAGCATTATTGCAGGCGCGTGATGGAAGATTACACATCCTTTCAAAAATGGAAGAAGTGCTTCCTGCTGCAAGACCAGATCTTAAGCCACATGCACCACGTATTCTTGAAATTATTATTGAGAAAAGCCAAATTGGTGCTGTTATCGGCCCTGGAGGTAAAGTCATCCAGGAGATTCAAGCTTCAACCGGAACGGTTATCAATATTGAAGAGGACGGTGATAAAGGTATTGTCAATATTGCCAGCGCAAATAAAGAGTCTCTGGAAGCTGCCAGGGAGCGCATCATGTCTATCACTTATGTTCCGAAGATCGGAGATACATTTGAGGCAGTAGTGCGTACGATCATGCCTTATGGTGTGTTTGTAGACTTTATGGGCAAGAGCGGGCTTCTGCATGTTTCTGAAATATCGCATTCCCGCATTGATAATGTAGAAGAAGTGTTCAAGGAAGGTGATATGGTAAAGGTTCAGCTCATCGAAGTTGAAGAGCGTACCGGAAAAATGAGGATGTCCCGGAAATCATTACTTCCAAAGCCTGAGCGCAAGAAGAATGAGAATGGAGAATACGAAGATGGATATGGAGAAGAAGGACCTCCTCCACGCCAGGAAAGATCATCTTTCGGTGATAGAGGAGATCGTGGTGGAGACCGTCGCGGCGGTGGAGATCGTAGAGGTGGTGGCGGCGACCGCAGAGGTGGCGGTGGTGGTGACCGCAGAGGAGGCGGCGGAGATCGCGGTCCAAGACGGTAATTGATAAAAACATTAAAGGGCTTCCAATCGGAAGCCCTTTTTTTTGTCTTATGGCAGATATTTTCGTTCGTTGGTCATAAAGAGGGTGTCTCAGGACACTCTTTATTAACCGACAACCGTTGAACTCATGACTCAGTTATTAAATTATAATGAAACATGTTCAACTAATAATGAACTTTTTAACACCGTGCGTTGTACCTTTTGTGTCAGAAATCATTAAATCCCGGCAAACCTTATGCGTCAATTAAAAATAGCCAATCGGATCACAGCTCGAGAAAGCCTCGCCCTGGAGAAATACCTTCAGGACATTGGCAAAATTGAGATGCTGTCACCTGAAGAGGAATCTCGCTTGGCAGGACTTGCCAGGGCAGGAGACCAAGCAGCACTTGAACGATTGACAGAGGCCAATCTTAGGTTTGTCGTTTCTGTAGCCAAACAATACCAAAACCAAGGTCTTTCGCTTGGCGACTTGATCAATGAAGGTAATGTCGGCTTGATGAAGGCTGCTCGCCGGTTTGATGAGACCAAAGGATTCAAGTTTATCTCCTATGCAGTATGGTGGATCAGACAGAGCATATTGCAGGCGATCATTGAGTATTCGAGGATCGTCCGCATGCCTCATAACAAATCAACTTCCTATAATCGCCTGAATGAAGCCTATGTTTCATTTGTACAAGAGTTTGAGCGTGACCCAACGCATGAAGAACTAGCTGAACTTCTCAATGTGCCAATTCGTGATGTCATCAATAATATGCCAGGCAACAACCGGCACATTTCTTTTGATGCTCCAGTTTCCAGTGATGAAGACAGTTTCACCTTGCTGGACATGATTGAAACGGATGAGGAAATGCAACCTGATCTCAAGTTGATGGAAGAATCTATGCGCCTGGATATCATGTATAGTCTCAATGCGCTTGCTCCACGTGAAGCTGAGGTCCTTGCTTTTTATTTTGGCCTTAAAGGGGATAAGCCACTTACACTAGATGAAATAGGTGAGCAGCTTGAACTAACCAGGGAGCGTGTTCGCCAGATAAAGGAAAGAGCTATAAGAAGGTTGCGCAAGACAATGAAGCGGAATTCTTCTATGCGATCCTATATGTAATTGGTTGTTTTCCGATTTCAAACTCCAATTGTCTCTCCTGACTACCAGGAATTCTCATTGTTGATCGCTTTGCTGTTTTTAAAATAGCGGTAACTTTCCATCCCGATATGATAGAAGATTTCCTCAGAGCTGTGCTGGGTATGCCACCCGGTATTTCAAGGATCAACAAAGACCTGGTGGTGATGCGTCAGCTGACCAGGCCTATTGCTGACCAGATCATTCCATGGGAGCAAGAGAAGGAACTTGAGTTGATGTCCCTAAAAATGGAAATCAAGTCTCAGAAGCGAGGGATGGATAAGATTATACTGGGATCTATTCAGTCTATCTATTTTGAACCAATGGTCACTTTTGCCTATCGTGATTATGTGAAAGGTGTAAGAGAAGCCCTGTTGTATTGCAGGACTAGAAATATTGAATTTGTCTTTCGAATCAAAAAAAAGGATGTGGATGTATTCATGAATGGAACCCAGGTTGCCATCATGGATCAACAAGGGGTCATGCATGGTGTGAAATCAAGGAGTGCCTTGGGAAGTGTTCGGCCATATTCCACCGACCTTTTATCAGTCATTGTGCTCGACCGGGAAGCGGGACATCTTTTTAATCCTTTGCGGCCCCATTCCGATGTTCAGCGAGCTTTCTTCTTAATGACGGGTCTCAAAGACGAAGAAGAAAGGATATTCCTTGCTCTTGGCCTTTATGAACTGATCACCAGGATGCTTGTAAATAAAAAGAAAAAATAATCATTTCTGTAGCGTACTTTTAAGCCTCTGTAACGATAGCTGTTGATATGAACGTATTTGATAGTATCCGGGTGATTGTATACCGGTTTCACGAGAAAGGATTGGAGATTTTCCTGGTCAATACAGGACTTGAAGAGGAAAACTGGAGGATACCTTTTGAGGAAATTGCCAAGTACCCGTTACATGAATTAAAGGTAGGCGACCGCTTTATTTCTCTCGAAACAGATCATAATCCTGATGGTACCACAAGTATCACCTGCGCCATTGAAGGTGACTGGCATGATATTCCATCTATCCGGAAATTATTAAAGGAAGACATTAAGCTCGTAACTTCTAAAATCGATAAGGTGGTTCCTGAATTGGAAAAGGGCACCTACTTTGCCATCAAGGAAGCGTTTAAGAAAGTGATGCCAAATGAATATAAGGTGTTACATGAATTGAAAGACATTCTCTTGCATCGAAATATGTTGAAGAACTTATAAAAAAAAGGGTGGCCATTTAGCCACCCTTTTTTATTTATCAGGTTGAGGTGTTATCCTCAGATAAGGTTTGACATAATTGGCTCCCTTTGGAAATTTAGTAGGAACATCTGCATCAGGAACTGATGGTAAGATTACTACATCCTCTCCCTGCTCCCAGTTAGCTGGTGTAGCCACGCTATGGTAGGCAGTAAGTTGAAGCGAGTCGATCACGCGAAGAATCTCCGCAAAATTTCTTCCGGTACTGGCAGGATAGGTCAGTGTTAGTTTTATTTTTTTATCCGGACCGACGATGAATACGCTTCTTACAGTTGTTTTCTCCGTTGCATTCGGATGAAGCATATCATATAGCTGCGCTACTTTTTTGTCTTCATCTGCAATCAATGGAAAATTGACTGTAGTATGCTGGGTCTCATTGATGTCGTTGATCCATTTCAAATGTGACGCGACCGGATCAACACTCAAGGCAAGCACCTTAACGTTCCGCTTATCAAATTCCTTTTTAAGCTTAGCGGTTTGCCCGAGTTCAGTTGTACACACTGGTGTAAAATCTGCCGGATGAGAAAACAGTAATCCCCAGGAATCACCGAGGTACTGGTAAAAATCAATTGGCCCTTCATTAGTTTCGGCCTGAAAGTTTGGCGCTATATCGCCTAATCGAATTGACATGGTTTTGGATTTTATGATTTTAAAATGATTAATTAGCTATCGGCTGTCAGCTATCAGCTGTCAGATTTTGAGCTATCGGCTATCAGCTATCAGCTGTCAGGAATTTTTAGCTTCCAGCTACGAGCTACCAGCTTCCAGAGAATATGTGAATGTTTGTGGTTTTATCAATGATACTAAATTTTCGATGCTCTAGCTATGTCTTTTTAAATTTTCTAATTAGCTGGTAGCTGGAAGCTGGTAGCTCAGTACTGGAAGCTGGTAGCTCGAAGCTGGTAGCTTAGTACTGACAGCTGACAGCTGAGAGCTGAGAGCTGACAGCTGACAGCTGATAGCTGATAGCTGTCAGTATTTTGCTACCGAATGATCTATCTCATCTGCCCATGCCAGTATACCACCTTTTAGATTGTGCAAGTTGGTTAGGCCTGCTTCTTGTTGGAGGAGGTTGATGACATCCTGGCTACGTTTGCCTGAGCGGCATATGACCACTACATCTTTTTCCTTTTCGATGTCGCCGAGGTGTTTCAGGATTTCTCCTTTTGGAATAAGGGTGCCACCGATGTTTGCGATGTCCCATTCATAAGGTTCGCGGACATCGATCAATTGGAAGTCTTTGCCGGATTTGATCCAGTCATTTAAAGTGCTTACAGTGACTTGACCGTTCGTTTCAAGGTTGCTCATAGATGTATGATTTAAGTTAATGCCACAGAAAAATTCGTAATCAATTAATTCGGTTTGGGTCGGATTTAATCCAGTCAGTGGATTCTCCGGGTCTTTTGAAATTTTAAAAATCCTGGTTTTAAATTCAGCTGCATCAAACTGGAAGAATCGTCCTGCTAGTGGTTCGCCGACTCCAGAGATTACCTTAATCACTTCATTTGCCTGAATGCTTCCTAATATCCCTGGGAGCACACCAATAACACCACCTTCTGCGCAACTAGGAACAAGTCCTAGTGGTGGTGGAGTAGGAAAAAGATCCCGATAGTTTGGTCCTCTTGATCCATCAGCATGTAAATAATTGAAAACGCTTGCCTGACCTTCAAATCGGAAGATCGAAGCAAATACATTCACTTTTCCAGCCAGGACACATGCGTCGTTTACAAGATACCGAGTCGGAAAATTATCTGTTCCATCAGCAACAATGTCGAACTGAGATATGATGTCTAAAGCATTTGTGCTTTCAAGTCGAGTATTTAAAATTTCAAACTTGACATTGGGATTCAATGCAGTTAATCGCTCCTGCGCGGCTTCGACTTTTGGTCTTCCTACATCATTTGTTGTAAAGAGTACCTGGCGTTGCAGATTGCTCTTATCTACAATATCAAAATCTACAATTCCGATAGTGCCTACGCCTGCGGCAGTAAGATATAGGAGCAGCGGGGCACCCAGGCCTCCTGTTCCCACCACAAGTACTCTGGCTTGTTTTAATTTTTTCTGACCCTCAATATTAAATTCAGGAATGATCAGGTGACGGCTGTATCGTTCCAGTTCTTCCTTAGTAAAGGTTATTTCTTCAAGACGCTCTTTCATCCTTGCGTGTAAATTATAATTTTCCTCCGGCGATGGCCGGGATAATACTTAACTCATCACCTTCATTCAAGGTTGTGGCAATTCCATTTTTTTCGCGAATATCTTCTTCACCAAGATAAATCCTAACATGTTTCCGGATGAGTTCGGATTCGTCATAAATATAAGGCACCAGTGAAGGATGTATAGATGTAAGCGAACGTATTGCTTCTGCAACATTTTTTGCTCTCACTTGAACTTTTGATTGTTCGGCTGCAAAGCGGCGAAGTGGAGTGGGGATGAAGATGGTTATCATGGAAGGTATGTTTAAATGGTTAGGCGGTTAACTGGTTAAATGGTTAAATGGTTAAATGGTTAAGTGGTTAATGGTTTAAATGGTTATTTGTTTAAATGGTTATTTGTTTAAATGGTTAAATGGTAAATGGTAAACGTTTAATGGTTAATGGTTAGGGGGTTAGGGTTAGTTGGGTGGTGACGAATGCTTCTTCAATGAATTTGCCATGGAGGAGTCGGTATGATTTTGTGTCGGTCATTTTTCCAGAAGTAATAGAGTGTATAAAGTATGAAAAGAAGGGCTGAGCATATTCCAGGTCATGGACGGAAGGGATAGCCGGATGATCGGGATGTGAATGATAGATACCAATGATTGTCAAACCTTCTTTTTCGGCGAATCTTTCTGCTTTGAGATAATCCAATGGATCCATAACAAAACGCCTTCGTTGATTCTCTGTTGATTGATTTTCTACTTCAATCAAGTACGATATACTACGATTGTGTTGTGTAGTTGTCCCTAAAAGAAATCCGCATGCTTCATTTGGGTATGCTGATTCCAGGTGGGATTCAATACTTTTCAGAATGTCAGTATCTATGGTAGTGCTCATGTGTTGAATATTTCTTTACGTACTTCTGTATACCTGTCTAATGTGTCGGCTATTGTTGTGACGATGTCACCTTCATTGATTTGAGATGCTACTTCAACAGCTCCCAAGAGATTGGCAGCTCCGGAAGGGGAGATGAATAATTTCTCATGATTAGCGATTGATCTGATCATTTCAAACACCGTCGATGAATCAATGATGATTGTTTGATCTGCAAGTGTAGCATCATAAATACGTGGCTGATGGGCCGTGGCCAAATGTTTCCATCCTTCAAGAGGATGAAATGGATGATCTGGTTGCAATGCGATTAGTTGAACATCACCTAGTTCTTTCAGTCTCCTTCCGGTTCCGGTAAATGTTCCGGTCGTGCCAAGGCCTGCGACAAAATGAGTGATGCTACCTTTTGTTTGTGACCAAATTTCTTCTGCTGTAGTATAATAATGTGCCTGCCAATTCGCATCATTAGAATACTGATCTGCATAGAAGTACTTATCTGGTTTAGCCTGGGCCATTTCCTTTGCTACTTCTTGAGCACCATCTGTTCCTTCCAACGGTGAAGTCAGTATAAGTTCAGCTCCAAGTGAACGGAGTATATTTTTTCTTTCTGCAGAAGCATTCGAGGGAAGGCAAATGGTTGGTTTCCACCCAATAGGTTTTAATAGGGTAGCATATGCGATTGCTGTATTCCCACTGGAGGCATCCAGTAGTTGGTTTTGATGATGAAGTTGGCCTGAATGAAGCGCTTGGCTAATGATGGCATGAGCAGCTCTAGCTTTTACACTACCGCCAGGTTGGTCCCATTCCGCTTTAGCCCAGATTCTTACCTTGTTGGTGCTCAGGCTGTTGATCAGTAATAAAGGGGTATTTCCCACCTTCGGCAAGTGAGAGGTAACTTTTGGTATATGTTGAATTTGTGTTGTCATTTTTCGATGGACATTGGACTAAATGAAAAAAGCCTTTCAATTCGGACGAACTGAAAGGCTCTTGTGTATTGTATAGTAATTATAGTACACTCCCAGTTCAACCCGGAGGTTGAGCCCAACAACAACAAGCGCAATAGAAGTGACTAAGGTTATTTTTCATAATTCGTGACAAATATATGGGGGATTGTTTCACAATATCAATAGCAAGGTTCAAATTTGCCCCCGATAAGATCTCTAACAACTGAATCGTCCAAAAGTTATGCCAATATCAGCCACAAATTTCACACTCACCGGGCAGACCGGGTTTTACAGGGGTAAGGTGAGGGATGTCTATTATATTGATGATATCATGGTGGCGGTGGCTACAGACCGGATTTCGGCCTTTGATCATATCCTGCCCAGGCCGATCCCATTTAAAGGGCAAGTCCTGAATCAATTGGCCGCTTATTTCCTGGATTCCACAAAAGATATCGTTCCTAACTGGAAACTTTCGATGCCTCATGCGAATGTGACTGTTGGAGTTCTTTGTGAACCTATTCGCATCGAAATGGTGATTCGTGGATACCTGGCCGGGCATGCTATTCGGGAATATCATGCAGGTAAAAGAATTTTATGTGGTGAACCGATGCCTGATGGAATGCGAGATAATGAAGCTTTTCCTGTGCCTATCATTACTCCAGCAACAAAAGCGGATGAAGGTCATGATGTAGATATATCGGGAATTGACATTGTGAAGCAAGGGATAATGCCACAAGCCACCTATGACGAATTGGTCAGGATCACCAAGGCATTATTTAAACGCGGAACGGAGATGGCTGCAAAGCAAGGATTGATCCTTGTGGATACGAAATATGAATTTGGATGGTACCGGGATCAACTTTATATCATTGATGAGATTCATACTCCTGATAGCAGCAGATACTGGTATACCTCTTCTTATCATGAAAATCTTGAGAAGGGTTTGCCCCAGGAGCATTTGTCAAAAGAATTTGTCAGAGAGTGGCTCATGTCTAAAGGGTTCCAGGGACTTGAAGGACAACAGATGCCGGAGATGGATGATGCTATTGTCAATCAAATCAGTGATCGATACATTCATCTCTATGAGCAAATGACCGGAAAGGCATTTGAAAAAAGTGCAGATGATCCTGCAACTATCGAAGCTGCTATTGAACGGGTGTTGAGGGCTTAATCTTCCAATATCATGAATTTTCAATCCTATAGTTGAAACTAGATCGGCAATGTTTTCGGTCCACTAGTTAAAACTAGTGGCAATTCAAATTGCTTCTCCTGGTTCTAGCAGTTGAAGCTAGGGTCAATTCAAGTTGAAAATCAAATTGAATTGCCACCACTTTCAAGTGGTGGAGGTGAGTATAATTTTCAGAACCAATAGCTGAATCTGGATGAGCATGGTTTTCGGTCCACTAGTTGAAACTAGTGGCAATT
>Ga0157380_10001824_pt1 | contig 14070 bp, 14 predicted proteins | sample S35metaG_FD_119757 | JGI IMG/M metagenome (GOLD analysis project Ga0157380, IMG submission 119757) | Switchgrass rhizosphere microbial communities from Kellogg Biological Station, Michigan, USA - S3-5 metaG | ecosystem: Host-associated > Plants > Roots > Rhizosphere > Soil | place: USA... | reverse complement strand
TACTCCACGACGACGGCCAGCGGCGGAGTGCAGAACCTGTCCGTAAACGGTTCCGGCCGTTACGTCCGGTTCTACGGCACCGCCGCGGTCGCGGGATCGGGCTACTCGCTGTGGGAGCTGGAGGTGTACGGCTCGGTGTCCGGGCCGCCCGGCCCGGAGGAGTTCATTCATGGGCCGCTCGCGCCGCGGGTTCACGCTGATCGAGCTGCTGGTGGTCCTCGCCATCATCGCGACCCTGCTGACGCTCGCGGTGCCGCGCTACTACTCGAGCGTCGACAAGTCGAAGGAAGCGGTGCTCAAGGAAAACCTCTACCAGATGCGCGACGCGATCGGGAAGTACTACGCCGACCGCGGCAAGTACCCGGAGTCGCTGCAGGCGCTCGCCACGGACAAGTACCTGCGCAGCGTGCCGCTCGACCCGGTGACCGACAGCGCGACGACCTGGATCGTGCTCGCGCCCGAGGACCCGCAGAAAGGCGGCGTCAACGACGTGAAGAGCGGAGCGCCGGGCAAGGCGCTCGACGGCAGCGAATTTTCCACGTGGTGACAAAGGAGAGGCCATGAGCGATCGACGCGATTTCTTCAAGACGGCCGCAGCCGCAGGTCTTGCACTCGCCGCAACAGGGAAAGGCGCAGGAGCGCTGGCGCAGGGCGAGGACAACGACGGTTTCATCCGCAGCGTGCAGCGCGCTCGCATATTCGACCTGTCGCACACCTGGGACGAGAACTCGCCGATCGCCAGCGTCAACCCGCCGTACACCATGACCTTGAACGCCACGCACGCCAGCACGCGCGGCGCGTTCGGCGACGGCGGCAAGCTGTCCTTCACTTCGGAAATCCAGCAATGGAGCGGCCAGCACGGCGCGCCGAGCATCGACGCCATCGGCCACATCGGCCGCGACGGCAAGCTATTCGGCGGCGTCGACGCGGCCGCGGCTACGGCCGACACGCGCGGCATCGGACGCAGCGGCGTCGGCGCGCACCTCGACGTCGCGCACTATCCCACGGAGCTGCTGGTGAACCGCGGCGTGCTGCTCGACGTGGCGCGCCATGTCAACCACAACGGCGACCCGCTGCCGGCCGGCTTCGCGATCACCGACGATCATCTTGCCGACACCGCGCGCCACCAGGGCGTGCGCATCCGGCGCGGCGACACCGTATTGATCCGCACCGGCTGGGGCAGCCTGTTCGCCAGCGATCCGAACACCTACAAGGGCGACAGCGCGGCCGGCGTCGGCGTATCGGGCGCGAAGTATCTCGTCAAGCAGAAGCCGGTGGTGGTCGGCAACGACACGCTGACCTTCGAGGTGCGGCCGCCCATCTCCGGTACTCCGGGGACGCCGGCGTTCGAGGTGTTTCCGGTGCACATGATCCTGATCCCGGACAACGGCATCAACATCATCGAGAACTACTTCCTCGAGGAGATCGCCGAGGCGAGAGAGTACGAGTTCCTGCTGGTGGTGCCGCCGATCAAGATCCGCGGCGGCACCGGCTCGGCGCTGCGCTCGTTCGCGTTGGTGCCGCGCAGCTGAGAGGGAAAGGAATGAAAGTGCGGGCGCAGCGCGGCATCACTTACCTGGCGGTGTTGTTCGCGCTCGCCATCATGGCCGGCGGGCTGGCGCTCGCCGGCGAAGTCTGGGAAACGAGCGCGAAGCGCGAGAAGGAAGCCGAGCTGCTGCACGTCGGCAACGAATACCGCAAGGCGATCGAGCGCTACTACCTGTCCGGCACGCGCCAGTACCCGCGCAACCTGTCCGACCTGGTCAAGGATCCGCGCCAGCCCGGCACCGTGCGCCACCTGCGCCGGCTGTACCCGGACCCGATCACCGGCAAGGAGGAGTGGGGGTTTGTGAAGTCGGCCGACGGCGGCTTCGCCGGCGTCTACAGCCTGTCGGAAGCGGCGCCGCTCAAATCCGCCGGCTTCGCGGTGCGCGACGCCGCCTTCGAGGGCAAGACCAAATACTCCGACTGGCAGTTCGTGTTCGGCCCCGCCCAGCCGGCAACGGCAAAGCCGCCTACTCCGGGATCGTCAGCACTCCCGGCTCAAAAGTGATGCGGTTCGCGGTGGTCGGCGAATTCGACGGCGCCGGCAGCAGCAACGGCACGTTCGCCGCGGTATAGGGCAAGGCGCCGCGCGGCACAGGACGCACCACCTGCGACGGCGGCAGCGCTGCGCCGGTGGTGAGATGCGCGTACATCCTGTCCATGGCGAGCACGAAGTAGTAGTGCAGCGGCGCGAATTGCGCGCTGCCCGTCGCGCTGACGAAGAGCGACGAGATGAACGCGTCGAAGTGCTGGCCGGTCGTGACCTCGATGTAGCTCAGGCGGCTGTTCTTTCCCTCGCGTTCCTGGTTGAGCCCGTAGTAGGCGCGCGAGTGCAGGTTCGGGAACACCAGCGCGTCGCGCCGGCCGTGGATCACGATCGCCGGCTTGCCGCGCAGCTTGCCGCTGGTCTGGATCTGCTGCGTGCCGACCTTGACCTGGATGAAGTCGACCCAGTCCTGGCCGCTCGCCAGGCCCTCGCCGGTCTGCAGCGCGCGGAAGCAGAGCGCGCTGTCGATGTTGAGGTCCGCGCGGCCGGTCGAGCGCGAGATGGCGGCGTTCTCGAGGATCGGACTGTTCTGTGCGCGGTCGGCGATCAGGTTGACGCCGCCGGTGGCCGGGATGCCCGAGCTGTCGGCGAACAGCTTGCGCGCGTTCGCCTGCGTCATCGGCGCCGGCCTGCCGAGAGCGTCGGTGGCGGCGAAGCTCACGCCGCAGACGTTGCCCTCGATCTCGAAGCGCCCGTACGCGTTTGCATACGTTGGCGCCAGCGAGCGCCACAGATTGAGCGTGTCGTGCGAGGCGATCCCCCAGTCCTGCGCCTTGGCGTAGCCGTGCGCACGAATCTGCGCCAGCGCGGACGCGGCCTGCTCAGCGGGGGTCGCACCCGAGACCAGACCCTTTTCCTTGAGAGAGGCGCAGCGCAGGAGTCCCGCTGCCTGGGGAGCGGTGAGACCGGGAATCTGAAAGGTGTCCGCAGCGCCGGGGGCATGTGCAGCGCACGCGGCGTACACGCTCATGAGCGTGATCGAGTCATAGAGGCTGCGCCCCGCCGGATCGAACGGCGGGTCGTCGGCGAAGCGGATCACGAAGCGGCCGTCCTCCGGACCGATGTTCGGCTCGGTGACCACCAGGCCGTCGATCAGGCTGTTGCCGTCCTCTTCCAGCGCGCGCAGCGCCATGCCGCCGCCGTTCGACGCTCCTGCCGCGATCACCAGCGTGTTCTTGCGGTCGAAGCGTTTGCCGCCCTTCTTCTCGAAATGGTCGTTCAGCGCCCAGAACGCGAACTCGATGCCGTCGAGCGCGAAGCGGCCCCACAGGCCCTCGGGGTTGGCCTGCGAGTGCGCGTGCTTGGTGGCCACGCGATACGGGTTGGCGGCGACGTAGGCGTCGAGCGCGGGCGAAGGCTTGAGCGCGAACTGCGCGCCATCGCCGGTCGCGGCCGCCGAGCCATACACGCCGTCGATGTTGTCCACCGCCCAGTCGATGGCCTGTGGCCCGAGCAGCTGGAAGCCGGTGTCGGTGCCCTTGCCGGGAAGCGCGACCGCGCAGCCCTTGAACAGCGCCCACTCGGCGATGGCGATGCCGCCATAGAGGCTGCGCGAGCCCGAAGGCACCGCGGCGACGATGCACGGCTTCTCGGGATTGAAATGCGCCGGGATCTGCACCGCGGCCGGGACGTTGTTGACGTGGCCATGCGCGCCGGGCACACGCAGATAGGCTTTGTATTCGACGCCGGGAATGAGGCCGGGCGTGGCGCCCGTGATGCTCGGCGCATTCGGCGACTGCGGACCCCAGAGCAGGCCCATCCCGCCAGCGGGCACCGTGTCGACGATGGCGCGGTAGTTGTTGTAGATCGCCCGGCGGCGCAGCTCGGCCGGCGTCGGATTGTTCGGGTCGGCGAATCCGGGAGCCACCGCGCTCACCAGGCCGGCTTGGTTCAAACCGGCGGAGAGCAGGTCATCGGACACGCCGTCGTAGGTGATGACCCTGACGCTTCCCGGCACGAAGGAGCCGGAGTCGGCGTGGATCAGCGTCGAGCTGCAGAGAACGGCGACGGCAACGGCCTGCGTCAGCGGACGGAGCGCTAGCATCCTGTCCTCCCGGGTTGTCAGCCACTCTAGCGCAGCGCCAGAGCGATGGACAGCCCCGCGCGGTGTGGCGCGCTGTTTAGTGCGCGTGCGGCTGCTTCTTGCCCGCGGCGGTGACCGCGTGCGATTCCAGGAAGCTCACCAGGTCTTCGACGTCGCTCGACCCCAGCCGCAGGTTGGGCATGCCGATCTTCTTGTATTTGTTGTACAGGGCGCTCGCGATGGGGTCGCCGCCGGCCAGCACTTCGTCGGGCTGCTGGATGTAGCGCGCGATCCACGGGCGCTCGCGCCGTGCAGCCACGCCGGCCAGGTCCGGCCCGAGCTTGTCGCCTTTGCCGATGGTGTGGCACGCACTGCACTTGCTCGCGAACAGGCGCTGGCCGTTCGGCACCGTGATCGGCTTCGCCTCCGCGTAGCTTGTGCCGCGCTCGGTGTGCCAGCCGAGGAAGGTGCCCATCCTCGCGGCGAGGAAGCGCGGGTTGTCCACGGCCGAGAAGCGCGTCCATTGCCCGTCTGCCGCGCTGCCGACGATCAGGTACGCCGCGTGATGGCTCTCGCGGCTGGTCGGATCGTCGCCGTCGCGGATCAGCGCGAGCTTGTGGGTGATGGCCTTGATGTCCTCGGGCCGTCCGGTGAGGAAGGTCCAGTCGGCGCCGAACTTCTCGGCGTAGGCTTTCAGCGCTTCAGGCGTATCGCGCTTCGGATCGACCGTGATCGAGTACAGGTGGACGTCGCGGCCGGCGCGCTCGCCCAGCACCTTCTGCAGCTGCACCATGTTGGCGGTTTCGAGCGGGCACACGTCCTTGCAGGTGGTGAAGATGGCGTTGATCGCCACCTGCCTGCCCTTGAGCACATCGTCGTAGAAGCGGACCTTCTTCCCCTCGTGCGTGGTGAGCTCGACGTTGGGGAAGTAGTCCGCACCACGCTTCCCGGCGAGCGCGGCGGTGGCGCACATCAGCAGCACGACCGCCGCCGCGCAGGCGCTTTTCATCGCGGGAAGTTCGGCGACGAAACGTTGCCCCTCGCCTTGGTCACCGCGCCGGTGTCGGGGTCGAAGTCGAGCACGAACGAGGCGACTCCGGTGCGCGGCGTGGCGAGCGATGCGCCGCCCCTGAACGGGAAGGTGATCTCGATCGTGTGCGACAGGGCCACGTCGCGGTTCAGCAGCTCGGGCCCCGAGATCACGTACTTCGCGCCGGTGCTCGCGCCGATGCCGGCCACCCCCGAAAGGTCGATCGACAGCACCAGGCGCGGCTTGAAGAAGTCCGGGTCCGGCGCGAGTCGGCTGCTGACCTTCGCTTGCCCCGAGAAGCTCACGCTCTCCGGGGAGCCGCTCACCACGCCCTTGATTCCCACCAGAGACGCTGGCGGACTGGTGACCGGGTCGAACAGCGACGCTTCCCCGGCCATCACCGCGCTCGGCGCCGCTTCCAGGCTGAGGGCGCTGTCGACGGACATGGCTTCCACGCTCATCGTCTCCATCTGTGCCGACGCTGGCGCGGCGGCGACCCCGATCACGACTGCTAGCAAGGCTCGATGCAGGTTCATAGTGGCCTCTCAGTCATTCGGCAGGATTTCATCGGGCGCGCGGAACTCGTAGCCCTGCGGCTTCGAGATCGGCGTGGGCAGCGGGCGCAGGAACGGCGGGCCGCCATCGTTGATCTCCCAGCGCATCAGCATGGCGTGGTCCTCGTGCACCGTGTTGTGGCAGTGCTGCATGAACATCCCCTGCCAGTCGCGGAACTGCATCGTGATCTGGATCTCGCCGCCGGGGTGCAGGCGATAGACGTCCTTGCGACCCCTCTCCCATGCCGGCACGTTGGCGAGGCTGCCATCGCGCTTCAGGATCTGCCCTTCCTCGAAGTGGATATGGACCGGGTGATCCCAGCCGCCGCCGCCGTTCTTCAGGTTCCACACTTCGCGCGTCGCGCCGCGGCCGAAGCTGGGCTGCGCCGAGATCCGGCTGTAAGCGGCGGCGAGCATGTCGCCGCTCGAGCTGTTGGTGCGCACCCGGACGCCCCATTCGCCCTCGCTCGCGGTTTGCGGGTCGTTGATCGTCTGGTCGGCGCCGCGCCCGAATTCGAAGTTGCGCACGCGCACGTTGTTGACGTTGGTCAGATCCGGGTTCGGGATCAGCACCTGCGGCACCTGGCTGTTGTCCGGGTAGGACGGCGCCCGCAGGATCCTGAACTCGAGGATCTTGCCGACGCCCGGATCGGGCGAGTTGCCCGACAGCGCGTCGCTCAGCGACAGGTCCTTCGCCACCAGCCGCCCGGATTCGTGTTCGGCGAGGTTGACCAGCCACACCGACGTCTTCAGCGGCCATTGCGGCTGGGCGAAGTCGATCACGATGTCGTAGCGCTCCGCCACCCCGAGCTGGTCGGTCTGGGTGAGCGGCACCCGGTTCGGCAGCAGGTTGCCGTCGTTGCCGATCTGCCAGAACGATGTGCCGTCCGACAGCGCGAGCTTGTAGAAACGCGCCGGCCCGGCGTTCAGGATGCGGAAGCGATACTTGCGCCGCTCGACGATGAAGTACGGCTTCCACGCCAGGTTGACCGTGATGCGGTCGCCGAGGAAGCCGTCGCGGTCGGCGAGGTCGAAGTCGAGCTGACCCTGCGCGTCCCAGGCCTTGTCGGCGAGCATCAGGTTCACGTCGTAGTCGAGGTTGCCCCAGTCCTTCGCGCGTCCGCTCGGCAGGCGCAGATTGACGCCGTCGTTGATCACCTCGTTGCCGCGGTCCAGGCCCGAGTAGAGGTTCGACATCGCGACGTTGCCCTTGTACGTGTTCTCCGCGGTGTGCTCGAACATGTGGTCGTGGAACCAGTGCGAGCTCATGGTCTCGTGCCAGTCGCCCGGGATCTTGGTGAGCCCGCCCGAGCCGTTGGGCGTGCTCGCCTTGATGTCGGTCGCGGCGGTGTTGAAGCTGAAGTGCCCCGCCAGCACCCACGGCCAGTGGTAGTCGTAGAACTGGCCTGGCCACTGGTACGCCCCGGTGAAGCCGTCGTTCTCGGCGCCGTGGTGGCCGTTGTGCTCATGGGTGGAGATGGTGTGGCGCCCGAACGCGTTCGGCCCGTTCTGCTTGATGTCGAACGGAAGCTTGTTGTGGTGGCGCAGGAGCACCGGCTCGCCGTAGCGCATGAGCGCGAGCTTGGGCGGCACCGTGCCGTTGAAGGTCCACACCGAGTCCTGCTGCTGGATCGGGAATTTCGGGTGGAACTGCACGTCGAACTGCTGCCCCGCCGGAATGTCGGAGTTCAGGTTCGCCGGCACGCCGGGGTCGTACGTCGTGTTGCGTTTCCCGCTTTCCTGCGTGACGTTGAAGCCGATCTGCGGCAGGAACTCGTTCCAGCGCTGGTGCGCCCAGATCTCGCCCGGCGGCCGGCCTTCCGCCGGACCGGACTCACCCTTGATCACGCCGGGCAGGCGCGGATCGAGCAGGTGCGGTGTCTGGTTCGAGAGCCGCATCGGCGTGGGATTGAACACCGGCGAGGTGAGCGGGCTCGGGATGCGCGTCAGCAGATCGAAGCGCGGCATCGCCTGCGTGAACGGCAGCTGGCCGAACAGCGGGCTGAGCGGCAGGCCGGTCGGAATGCTGGCGTAGGCGCTGCGCACCAGCGGATTGAAGCCGTGCTTCCACATCAGCGTGCCGCCAACGGTAAGCAGGCCCCACTTCATCAGCTCGCGGCGCGTGATCTGGCCCTGCGAGCGCGCCTTGATGACCTCTTTGCGGTTGCGGCGCGCGTTCTGCGCCTCGCGGATGCGGGCGGCGGATGCGTTCTTAGGAAGCCAGATGGACATGACGGCAGGTCTCCTCGCGTGGGTTGCGAATACGAAGCTCAAATGGGGAACCGGGGAGGAAACGGAAACGGCAACGACAGGCCATCGACGGCGCACGCCTGGTCAGCACGAGATCCTCTCCTCAGAACTGCGATCTCTACTTCTCTTTACTTCCGATTTTTTGGCTGCGAGCTGCGAAGGCGAAAATACACACAGCGCGAAAATTTTTCTTGCATATTCCTGTCGCGCTTCTTGATCAATTTGTCCCGCTGCAACATTGCGGCAGCGCGCAAATCGTGCGGATGCAGCGTGTTAGCGCAGGACGCGCTTATCTCAACGTCGATTGTGAACCTTGCGAAACGGTCGGCTACTGGATCGGCGCGCGGAAGGCGGCGACTTGCTCGTGGGTAACCGCGCGCCCGGCGAGGCCCTGCAAGCTGAGCGCGCTCATGCTGATCTCCGCGGTGCCGGCCTTGAGCGATTTGAACGTCACGATCAGCAGCTCCGCGTCCGTGCCGGGCGCGACCGAAGGCGTGGTGGCGCCGACGAAGATCGAGCCGTCCGGGCTGACGCGATAGCTGAAGCTGCCATTGCCGATGAACTTGCCCGGGCGCACGTCGACCGGCTCGAGCACGCCAGGGGAGTAGCGCAGCTGCATCGGCGCCGCGCGCAGCGGCTGCTGCGTGCTCACGCGCAACGCCACGGTGAAGTTGCCGCCGGCGCTCACCTGCTTCGGGCCATCCCAGCGCAGCTGCGCGGGCTTTGCATCCGATACCGCCGCAACCTGTTGTAGTGCCGCCGCCGCAACGGCCGGGCGCGCCACATCCACATCCAGCACCGAGCTGACCATGATGCGCTCGGTGGTGCCGAGCGGAAGGTAGAGGAGCTCGATGCCGTCCGGCTTCACCGCGACCACTTTGTAGGTGCCGTCGATCGTGTCGCCTTCCTTGACCGGGAACACCAGGTCGCCCTTCGTCAGCAGGAATTCGTCCTCGCCCCCTTTGCGCACGCGGCCGGCGAAGCGATAGGGCATCGGCGGCGCAACCTGTACGACCGGAGCGTTCGCGCTGGCGGTCGCGACCGGTTGCGGCGGCGGGGGAGGCGCACCGAACAGCTCGCCGCGCGCCTTGTCCAGTCCGCGGCGCTCCGGCAGCTGGAAGGATTCAGTGCTGCTGGCGCGCGCCGGCGGCGTGGTCGCCGACGATTCGCGCGGCGCGCTCGTCGCCACGTCCTTGCGCCCGGGCTCGAACGCAATGATCGCAACGACCCCTGCAACCGCAGCGATCAGCAGTCCTTTGCGCAGGCGAGAGTTCATCTCTCCAGATTCTACGCCCCGGCTGCGAAATAGCCCGCCCGACGCATCAAAGTAGAACCAGGTTATCCCGATGAATCAACTCGGGTTCGTCCACATAGCCGAGGATCGCCTCGATCTCGCCTGACGGCTTGCGGATGATCTGGCGCGCCTCGGCGGCCGAGTAGTTCGCGAGTCCGCGCGCGATCTCGCGGCCGTTGGGGTCGAGGCAGCCCACGACCTCGCCGCGCTGGAATTCTCCAGTCACTTCGGTCACGCCGATCGGCAGCAGGCTCTTGCCGTCGCGCGTTAGTGCTTTCACCGCGCCGGCGTCGAGGCGCACGCGGCCGGCGACGTTGAGGTGATCGGCGAGCCATTGCTTGCGCGCGGCGAGCGGCACGGTTTGCGCGGTGAGGAGGGTGCCGATGCGCTCGCCCTTGGCGAGGCGCACCACGACGTCGGGCTCGGCGCCGGAAGCGATGACGGTGTGGGCGCCGCTGCGCGCGGCGCGACGGGCGGCAAGGACCTTGGTGAGCATGCCGCCCTTGGCGAGCGCGCTGCCGGTGCCGCCGGCCAGTTTTTCGAGCGAAGGGTCGCTCGCGTCGGCCTGGGCGATGATTTTCGCGGCGCTGTTCTTGCGCGGGTCGGCGTCGAACAGGCCGGCCTGGTCGGTGAGGATGATGAGCGCGTCGGCTTCGACCAGGTTGGTAACCATCGCGCCCAGGGTGTCGTTGTCGCCGAGCTTGATCTCGTCGGTGACCACGGTGTCGTTCTCGTTGATCACCGGCACCACGCCGAGCGCGAGGAGGGTGCGCAGTGTGGAGCGTGCGTTGAGGTAGCGCTGGCGGTCGGCCATGTCGGCGTGGGTGAGCAGCACCTGCGCCGTCTTCAGGCCGTGGCCGCGGAACGCGGTCTCGTAGGCTTGCGCGAGGCCCATCTGGCCGACGGCGGCCGCGGCTTGCAGCTCGTGCATGGCGTGCGGGCGCCTGGTCCAGCCGAGGCGCAGCATGCCTTCGGCGATCGCGCCGCTGGAGACCAGGATGACTTGCTTGCCCATCTTGCCGAGCGTTGCGACCTGCGCGGCGAGGCGCGCGATCGCGGCCGGGTCGACGCCGCGCCCCTCGTTGGTGACGAGCGACGAGCCGACCTTGACGACGAGCGTGGTCGCCTTTTCGATCATTTCTTCTTCAGTTCCTTCGCCACGGCCTTCATGACCGTGTCGCAGCCTTGCCCATTGATGGCGGACACTTTGAACCACGGCTTGGTCCAGCGCAACGCGCGCAGGGCCTTGGCGATGCGCTGGTCTGCGTCGTTGACGGTATCCATCTTGTTGAAGATCAGCCAGCGCCGCTTTTTCTCGAGGCCGCCGCCGTGCTTCCTGACCTCGGCGGCGATCACGCGGATGTCCTGGACGAGGTTGCTTTCCGACAAGTCGATGACGTGCAGAAGAAGGCTGGTGCGGGCGAGATGGCGCAGGAACTGATGTCCCAAGCCGGCGCCTTCGGACGCACCCTCGATCAGCCCCGGGATGTCGGCGATCACGAAGCTCATTTCGCCGACGCGCACCACGCCGAGCGAGGGGTTGAGCGTGGTGAAGGGGTAGTCGGCGACCTTCGGCCGCGCGCTGGAAACCGCGCGGATCAGGCTCGACTTGCCGGCGTTGGGCAGGCCGAGCAGGCCGACGTCCGCCAGCACGCGCAGCTCGAGCGCGAGGTGGCGGCTTTCGCCCTCCTCGCCCTTGGTGAACTGCCGCGGCGCGCGGTTGATGCTCGACTTGAAGTGGACGTTGCCGAGGCCGCCTTTGCCGCCTCGCGCAAGCAGGGCACGCTCGCCGTCGGTGGCGAGGTCCGCGACCAGCGCGGCGGACTCCTCGTCGCGGATCACGGTGCCGACCGGCACGCACAGCTCGAGGTCTTCGCCGCCGCGTCCGTTGCAGTCCTGGCTGCCGCCGCGCACGCCGTTCTCGGCGCGGTGGATGCGCGCGAAGCGATAGTCGACCAGCGTGTTGACGTTGCGGTCGGCGCGCGCCCAGATGCTGCCGCCGCGGCCGCCGTCGCCGCCGTTCGGCCCGCCGTAGCGGATGTACTTCTCGCGGCGAAAGGTCGCAGCGCCGTCCCCGCCCTTGCCGGCGTGCACCTCGATTTTCGCTTCGTCGATGAATTTCATGGGCTAGAAATGAAAAAGCCCTACCGGACTGCGATAGGGCTTTCGGTCGAGTGGCGACCGGCTATGCCGGAGTCTTCTCCGCGGTGACGCTCACGGTGTTCTTGTTGTCCGCGCCGCGCACCGCGTACTTCACCTGGCCGTCGACGCGCGCATACAGCGTGTGGTCGCGGCCGATGCCTACGTTGGTGCCGGGATGCACGCGCGTGCCGCGCTGGCGCACCAGGATCTGACCGGCGTTCACCGTCTCGCCGCCGTACACCTTCACACCGAGGCGCTTCGCCTGCGAGTCGCGGCCGTTGCGTGAGCTGCCGCCTGCTTTTTTGTGTGCCATGGGTTAGCTCGTGATTTCGTCGATGCGGACTTCGGTGTAGTTCTGCCGATGTCCCTGGTGTTTCTGGAAGTGCTTGCGCCGGCGCATCTTGAAGATCGTCACCTTGTCGCCGCGTCCGTGCGACACGACGGTCGCCTTGACCTTCGCGCCCGAGACCAGCGGGGCGCCGACCTTCACCTGGTCGCCGTTGCCGACGAGCAGGACTTCTTCGAACGCGACCGCGGCGCCGACGTCGGCCACCAGCGATTCAACGCGTACTTGCGCGCCGGATTCGACGCGATACTGCTTGCCGCCTGACTTGATCACTGCGTACATTTGGGTTCTCTTCTGAACGGGCTTGCTTAAGCAAAGACCCGGAATTATAAGGTAATCATGAGTTTGCTGTCCACGCTGGCCCCTGTGGCCGGCGATCTGCAGCGCGTGGACGCGCTGATCCGCACCCGTCTCGACTCCGACGTCGCGCTGGTCCGGCAGGTGGCCGAGTACCTGGTGTCCGCGGGCGGCAAGCGCCTGCGGCCGGCGCTGCTCCTGCTCGCCAGCGGCGCGCTCGGCTACCGCGGCGAGCGCCGCTACGAGCTCGCCGCGGTCATCGAGTTCATCCACACCGCCACCCTGCTGCACGACGACGTGGTGGATGCTTCCGACCTGCGCCGCGGACGTCAGACCGCGAACGCGGCCTTCGGCAACGCGGCGGCGGTCCTGGTGGGTGATTTCCTCTACTCGCGTGCCTTCCAGATGATGGTCGGCATCGGCGACATGCGCGTGATGGAGGTGCTCGCCGAAGCCACCAACACCATCGCCGGCGGCGAGGTGCTGCAGCTCATGGGCACCCATGATCCGGACGTCGACGAGGCGCGCTACCTCGAAGTCATCCGCCGCAAGACGGCCAAGCTGTTCGAGGCGGCGGCGCGGCTCGGCGCGGTGCTGGCCGGCCGGCCCGGGCTCGAGGAGCCGTTCGCCGAGTACGGACGCCACGTCGGCACCGCGTTCCAGGTGATCGACGACGTCCTCGACTACAGCGGCGACCTGGGCAAGAACCTCGGCGACGACCTGGCCGAGGGCAAGTCCACCCTGCCGCTGATCTACACCATGCGCTGCGGCTCGCGGGAGCAGGCCGCCCTGGTGCGCAAGGCCGTGGCCGAGGGGGGGCGCGGCGATTTCACTCAGGTATTGGAGGCGATCCGCGCCTGCGGCGCGCTCGACTACGCGCGGGCCGCCGCGCACAAGGAAGTGGAGATTGCGGAGCGCGCCATCCAGTCCCTGGAGGCGTCGGACTACAAACAATCCTTGCTAGAATTGGCGTCCTTCGCGGTCACCCGCGAAGTCGCAGCTCGGTCTCCCGCCGTCGGGGCGTAGCTCAGCCTGGTAGAGTACTGCGTTCGGGACGCAGGTGTCGCTGGTTCAAATCCAGTCGCCCCGACCACTTTCCCGCCTCATTTTCCCTTCGGTAGATAATCGTCGGATGGGCAAGCTCCTCGTGCTGATCCTGCTTGTCGTGCTCGCCGTCTGGCTGGTGCGCAGGGCCTTGCGCGCGTCGCGATCGGGCGAGGTTTCGGAACAGCAGCCCCTTCAACAAGACCTCGTGCGCTGCGCGCGCTGTGGCGTGCACCTGCCGCGCTCGGAGGCGCGCCAGGCCGATGGGCTGCTGTACTGCGGCGAGGAGCACGCGCGCCTGGGCGCGGGGAAGGGCTGATGGAGGCCTCGGTGCGCGCGCCGCTGCCATACCCCGAGTTCGCGCTCCCGCCCGAGGAGCGCATCCCGCAGTCGTTCTGGACCTCGCTGCGCTACTTCAACCTGTACCGCATGGTGCTGGCGGGGATCTTCCTCGGCACCACGCTGCTCTACGGCGACTCCTTCGCCCTCGGCTTGCACAGCCTGGCGGCGTTCCGCTATTTCGCCGCGGGCTATCTCTTCTGCGGCATCGCGCTGCACGTCGTGCTGCGCGACCTGCCCGACAAGTTCGAGCTGCAGCTCTCGGCGCAGGCGTTCCTCGACATCATCGCCATCACGCTGCTCATGTGGGCGAGCGGCGGCATGCGCAGCGGCCTGGGCGTGATGCTGCTGATCTCGCTCACCGCGGCGTCGATCGTTGCGCCGCGCCGCCTCGCCTTCCTGTATGCCGCGCTCGCCACGATCGCGATGCTGCTCGAGCAGGTCTACTGGGTGCTGGAGCACGACAATCCCACGGCGAGCTTCATCCAGCCGGGCCTGCTCGCGATCGCTTTCTTCGCCACCGCCGGGGTGACCAGCTGGCTCGCCACGCGGGTGGCGGCGAACGAGCGCCTCGCGCGCCAGCGCGGCCGGCAGCTCGCCACCCAGACGCGCGTCAACCAGCTGGTGATCGAGGACATGCACGACGGCGTGCTGGTGGT
>Ga0157380_10001823_pt1 | contig 14073 bp, 9 predicted proteins | sample S35metaG_FD_119757 | JGI IMG/M metagenome (GOLD analysis project Ga0157380, IMG submission 119757) | Switchgrass rhizosphere microbial communities from Kellogg Biological Station, Michigan, USA - S3-5 metaG | ecosystem: Host-associated > Plants > Roots > Rhizosphere > Soil | place: USA: Michigan... | reverse complement strand
GTGCCTCCAAGCGTATTATACTTTTCAATCAACGCGGTTTTCATTCCGAGTTGCGCTGCTCGTATAGCGGCTACATAGCCTCCGGGGCCAGAGCCAATAATGACAAGATCATAGATCATGCTGGTGGATTATTTGATGGAGGTTTTTCCCCGCCATCCGGACGAGGACCCCTGTTACGATTACGGTTTCTATTGCGGTTCCGGTTGTTACCTTCTCCTTGTTGACGAGGCTCCTGAGGTGGTGCATTAGGATCTCTTGGTTCGCGTGGCTTTTGTTCGCCTCTTGGTCTTTGATCACCTCTTGGCGGTGCATTCGGATCTCTTGGTTCACGAGGTCTTTGATCGCCCCTTGGTGCATTCGGATCTCTTGGTTCGCGTGGCTTTTGATCACCGCGTGGCCTTTGATCATCGCGGCGTTGCTGATGCTCACGCTTTGGTTGATTAGGACGGTCGGATGGTTCACGTTTTTGTTGTGGCTGTTTTTGACCACCTCCACTTTGACCTTCCGGACGTTGACCTGGTTTTTTCTTTTTCTTTTTCTTCTTCTTGATATCCGGCAATTCGATATCACCTGTTACATCTGCAAAGTCCATTTCTTCCTCTTCCACAACTGCATTAGGATCTTGTAATTGATCAGGCAACTGTCCTTTCAAATTCAATGCCTTGACTTCCTTTACACGATCAAGAGACAAAGCCATCACTGTATTTCTTCCCTTTTCAACTTCAACGCTATAATACAGTAGTCTTTTAAAAATATCCATTTTGATCAGAGAGGATGAACCACCCTGGAATTTCAACACATCGACATCTTGTGGAAATTCGTCAATGGCTTCCATGTATGTGTCAAGCTCATAGTTGAGACAACATTTCAGTCGTCCGCACTGGCCGGATAATTTTGCCTGGTTGATCGAAAGGTTTTGGTATCGTGCGGCATGGGTATTAACGGATTTAAAATCGGTTAACCATGTTGAACAACATAACTCACGTCCACATGTCCCGATACCTCCGATACGAGCCGATTCCTGTCTTGCGCCAATCTGACGCATTTCTACTTTTATCTGGAATTCTTTTGCAAAAAGTCTTACAAGTTCGCGGAAGTCAACACGTCCTTCAGCTGTATAATAAAAAGTCGCTTTACGTCCATCACCTCGATACTCTACGTCGCATACTTTCATATCCAACCCAAGCGTGTGGGAAATAGCTCTGGCCCTGACCATAGCTTGCTTTTCAAGCGCCCGATATTCATTGAGTCGCTCTATGTCGCGATCATTAGCAATACGGACGACAGGGTTGGTGATGGTAGCTTCTTTTACACGTTTCTTTTTCATCTGGAGTCGCACCAGCTCACCTGTGATTGAGACTACACCGACATCGTAGCCGGTTCCTGTATCCACAACTACCATATCGCGGGACTGAGCGGGATTCTGGGTGTTGTTGCGGAAAAATTCTTTGCGGGCTCCTTTTTTGAAACTGATTTCTACAATATCTGTACCAGTGGGGTCTTCAAAATCGTATACTGACAGCCAGTCGTAAGTGTTCATTTTATTACATCCGCCAGTGGCACAATGACCATTGTTCTGACATCCGTTTGGGGATCCGCTTTGGCAAGTTGCACAAGCCATACCTTAAGAGTTTATATGTTGAAGGCGATACGCCGCTAATTGATTTTTAATAGACACTGATAATGAAAGCCACAACAACTTGGTGTTTGCATTGCGGCTTATTTTTTCATGCGTTTCCTGTAATCCCCGCACGGTAGAGTGCCAGGCTTCAGGATGATAATGCTGATGGAGATACTTGATCATTTCACTTCCATCAACCGGATAGTCGATTTCAGGATTCCCGGGAATAGCCCAAAGAATATTCCTGATAAAGGCAATGGCAAACAAAGCAAACTGTTTCTGTTCCTCTTTTTCCTGGCTGCCCATTTTATTTGACCACATCGTCAACTCATGACCTTTGCGACCAATGATAGCCCTAAACCAGGTAGCCATTTCATCTTTAAAATTCATCATGGAATTATGAGCCAATGCTAAAGCTCTTCCCATATCATTGACGGATTGCCGCGCAATAAGCGGTGCTTCTGTTCTTTCAATTTTGTAGTCCTCGACCAGCAAACGCAAAATTTCATTTTCCTCCATTGGTGGAAAAAACACCTGCATGCATCGTGACCTGATCGTTGGTAAAATTTGCTCGCGCTGATTTGTCAACAGGATGAAGTACGTATGCTCAGGTGGTTCTTCAATCATCTTGAGCAAACGATTACCTTCTTTGGCGAGGAACTGCGCCATCCAAATGATTAGTACTTTATTGCCACCTTCAAAAGCCTGAAGACTGAGATCTCCAGTGACATGTTGGATATCTTCTTTATGAATATCGACTTGCTTGCCTTCTACTTCGCAAAACTGTGTCCATTGAAATACATTCAACCAAGGATTGGTCGCAATAGCATCTCGCCAATGATCGAGGTAGTCAGTAGTCACTGATTTTGCTCCTGCGAGTGGAAGAAGAAAATGAAGATCCGGGTGTATGAATTTGCTTGCCCTGTTGCATGATGGACAATTCCTACAAGCTTTTCCGTTTACAGGAGAAATGCAAAGGATATCATTAGCGAGGGAAAGTGCTCCAGGCAAGATGCCTGAGCCGGGTTCGCCATAGAACAAAATGGCATGGGGCAACCTGCCAGCAGACAGGATGGTATCCAATTGCAACCGGATGGCCGGTTGGCCGAAATGATCTAATAGTGTCATACCCGCACTTGTCAGGTCGCTTCGATCCAGTCAATGATCTGTTTGTCGAGGGGCATGGTTTCCGGGGAAAAAACATCTTGCCAATCTCCTTGTGGTCCAATGGCAAACTTTTGAAAATTCCAGGATACCTGCTGATCAGCTACCCCGTTTCTGTCCTTGCGGCTCAACCATTGATATAATGGATGCACCGGTTCGGTCCGGATATTTATTTTTTTACTCAATGGAAATGAAACATCAAACATGGTTGTGCAAAAGGATAAAATTTCCTTTTCATCGCCTTGTTCCTGGTGGCCGAAATCATTGCACGGACATCCCAATACCACCATTCTGTCCTGATAATATCTGTGCAACTCTTCAAGCTGTTCATATTGAGGGGTAAATCCACACGCTGAAGCAACATTTACAATCAGCAATTTCTTACCCGTGAATTGATCTAACCTTATTTCCTCTCCATTGATGCCCTCGATGCTGATATTGTGGATCGATGCCACCAATTCAATAGTTTATGAATGGGTAAAAATAGCAATAATTAGGCAGAGAGCAAGGGGCAAGGAGCAGGGAGCAAGGGGTAGCGGTTACGCATCACTAAAATGGGTAATTCGATGAATAGAAACTGGAAGCTGGTAGCTGGTAGCTGGAAGCTGAAACGCCAAAATCATTGGGTTTCCATGGTAGATTATTATAAGTGATTACTTTTGAAGAAGCTAAAGGCCTGAAAATCATGATATACCGTTTCGAAGAGCATACACCTGTTGTGGATCCATCCTCCTTTGTGCATCCATTGGCAGCCGTCACGGGAAATGTAATCATTGGAAAGAATGTCTATGTGGGTCCTGGAGCTGCTATCCGCGGTGATTGGGGAGGGATTGTGATAGAGGACGGATGTAATGTCCAGGAAAATTGCACTATTCATATGTTTCCTGGGATAATCGTGAGGCTTAAGGAAGGAGCACATATTGGGCATGGGGCGGTCATCCATGGGGCGATCATCGGAAGGAATTGCCTGGTCGGGATGAATTCAGTCATCATGGATGAAGTAGAAATCGGAGATGAGTGTATTATTGGCGCATTGACCTTTATCAAAGCCGGTGAAAAGATTCCAGCGCGAAGTGTTGTGGCTGGCAATCCCGGCAAGATCATCAAAGAAGTGTCAGATGACATGATCAACTGGAAATCAGAAGGAACAAAACTGTACCAGCAGTTACCAAGGCGATGTTTTGAGGGTCTTCGACCTGTCTTACCTCTCACCGAAATCAAGTCAATTGAACACCATGATAGCCAGGAAAAAGCATATAAGCCCTGGAAGTCCGGTTCAAACACCTAATGACAAAATGGCGACTTCCCACCCGGATTGAAATCCGTATTTTGCACGCTGTTTTAAAAGACCCAGATAATATTGGTATGAGAATTTTCCTTTCCCGAAGCCTTGCAGGCTTATTCCTTTTATTAACCCCAGCCTTCCTTTTTTCACAACTCAACATGACTCTCCAGGATAGCGTCACCTACGCTTTTGGGTCAGCCAATGTAAATGACGTTTGCGGTTGGGTATCCCCGGCAGGAAAAGAGTATGCATTGGTTGGTTTGCATGGTGGAGTGGCGATTGTGGATGTAGACGTTACTCCTTTAAAAGAAGTGGCTTACGTTCCAACAGAATATAACCTGTGGAAAGACATTAACACCTATGGACATTATGCTTATGTATCCACAGAAGCGCAAGTGGGTTTGCTGATCATTGATCTTCAATATCTGCCAGATTCAGTAGAGACATACATCTGGCAGGATTCTCTACCAACCGATAATGGGCCAAGAGCATGCAAAAAAGCACATACGCTCTGGACCGATGAAAATGGTCTACTGTATTTGATGGGCACCAACCTAAACAATGGTGGGGTGATCATGCTTGATGTTGCTTCCAGTCCGACAGATCCTGTTTTTCTTGGTTATGGCCCCGCGATTTATTCGCATGACTGCTACACCAGGGATAGCATTATTTATAGTGCAGAAATTTATGCCGGTAATCTCTCCATCTATGATGCGCATGATCCACAAAACATGGTATCTCTTGGACAAGTAAAGACACCACATGAATTCACACACAATTCATGGCTTTCTAAAAATGGAAAAACCATGTTTACAACTGACGAACGTGGAAATTCCTATGTGACATCATATGATATTTCAGATCCAGCAAATATTGTTGAATTGGATCGTTATCGCCAGGCGTCAACAGAAGGTTCAGGGAATATCGTACACAATGTATACGTATGGGAAGATGATTGGTTGGTTTGTGCCTATTATGCAAATGGTACGACTATCGTTGATGCCGCTCGTCCTGACAACCTTGTAGAGGTAGGAAATTTTGATTCCTGGATTGGAGCTGATGGAGGATTTCCTGGAGTATGGGGCACCTATCCATGGCTGCCTTCCGGAAAGATTTTAAGTTCAGATCGGAATTCCGGATTATACGTTTTCGAACCTAATTATGTAAGGGCATGCTACCTTGAAGGTATTGTGCAGGACTCCATTACAGGACTTCCTTTGGAAAATGCTTTAGTAAGTATCATTAGTGAAGAGGTCGTGAAACCACAGCCTTCCAGGTTGGATGGGGTTTTTAAAATGGGTAAAGCAGTTCCTGGTCAATTCAACGTCACTGTAACCAGAGAAGGTTACTATCCTAAAACAATTACGTTGGATTTTATTAATGGTGAAGTACTTGCACCTGTAATCAAATTAAATCCAATTCCAACATACCAGATCACCGGAAGAGTTGTTTATGAAAATGGTGATGGTGCTTCTTTTGCACAAGTCACTTTTGTTGGACCAGATGCCATTTATGAATTGTCTTGTGACGGAAATGGAGATTTCAATTTGTCACCTGTATACAAAGGGGCTTATGAACTCACAGCTGGTCTTTGGGGACATACGCACGAATCATATGTTGACATTTTAGAGTCAAGACATTTCACTATTCAACTCACTCCTGGTTATAAAGACAATTTTGATGTCGACCTGGGATGGACTGTTGCAGGTGATGCGGTAGAAGGTATCTGGGGACGCGGCATTCCAAATAAACAATTGCTTTTTGAAACTTATTTATGTGGTTCCGATGGTGATTCACCAAATGATATTGGCGCTTTCGCATACACTACTGGTGAATCATCTTCTGACAATGTGCAGGATAGTGAAGTGAGCGGAGGAACAACATGGTTATTATCCCCCTATATGGATCTCACACAATCCATTGAGCCAAAAATTTCTTTTGATTATTGGTTATGTGAATATCCACCAAATCAAAACATAGGACTTGTTGTGTGGGTGACTAACGATATTGATACAATACTTTTAGAGGAATTCAGTAATCCAGCCACCAATGGTTCATGGCAGTCCAAGACGTATGATATGCCACTGACTACATCGCTTAACCAAGTTCGATTCTTAATCAGCGCTATTGACACTACTACCGGAGAATCCGATTATACGCTCAAAGTTCATTTGGATAAATTTCAGCTTTTAGATGCTGCCTTATCAAATCATGATGTATATCCTGTCGGAAAATATTTTGTCGTCTATCCAAATCCTGTCAATGGTGGAACGATCTACTTAAAGCAAACCGGCGATGCAAATCGTGATATCAGTTCTATCCGTTTTTACGACCTTCAGGGACGACTCTTATCTTCAAATGATATTCATGCATCACAAGAAGTGATTGAAATAGATCATCACCTTGAGGAAGGGATGTATTTCATGCAATGGCAGTCGATTGATGGGGCGTTTGGGGTGGAGAAGATATCGGTGATCGGTGAGCGGTGATCTGTGAATTGCCATGGGCGAAGCCCATGGTTTATTCGCGTCAGGAGACGCGAGGATATTTCATTCAAGTCGAAGGAGATCATGCCGTAGGCTTGATGGCGCACAAGGCGCCACTTGAACGAGCGAGGTCGAAAAAAGTGAGCGGTAAATTGCAATGGGTGATGCCCATTGATTCGTGAGTCGTCAGTCGTGAATCGAAAAAAGTCAGCATTGAGCAGAGAATAAAAGGCCTGAAAGGCTGATATATGATAGCCATGGGCGAAGCCCATGGTTTATTCGCGTCAGGAGACGCGAGGATATTTCATTCAAGTCGAAGGAGATCATGCCGTAGGCTTGATGGCGCACAAGGCGCCACTTGAACGAGCGAGGGTCGAAAAAAGTGAGCGGTGAGCAGTGAGCAGTGAGTCAATCAAGGAAAACACTCTGGTAGCTGGTAGCTGGTAGCTGGAAGCCCAATACTGAGAGCTGACAGCTCTTCGTATCTTTACCCCATGCAATTATTAGAAAATTATGTTGGTGGAGAGTGGATGGCTGGTGAAGGCACAGAAACCACGCTTCTCCACGCAATCCATGGCATTCCAGTAGCTTATTCACGATCCGGTGGGGTTGATTTTAACGCTATCCTGGAATATGGCCGCCGAACTGGTGGTCCTGCACTGCGCAAAATGACTTTTCATGAGCGGGGGAGGATGATCAAAGCACTTGCTTTATTTCTTCATGAACGGAAAGACAAATACTACCCGATTAGTTACCAAACCGGAGCTACAAAAGCGGATTCATGGGTAGATATTGAAGGGGGTATCGGTAATCTTTTTGCGAATGCCAGTTTGCGCAGACGATTCCCTGACCTGCCTTATCATGTTGATGGTGAAGCCATCCCTTTATCTAAGACAGGGAAATTTATTGGCCATCATATCATGGTGCCTAAACAAGGGATTGCTATCCACATCAATGCTTTCAACTTCCCTATTTGGGGAATGCTTGAAAAAATAGCTGTCAACCTATTAGCCGGCGTACCTGCACTTGTTAAGCCAGCTACGATATCCTCCTATGTTGCTGAAGCCATGTTTAGGGATATTATCGCATCTGGTATTCTTCCGGCAGGTTCAGTACAACTCCTGGTAGGATCTGCACATGGGATATTGGATCACGTGAAGTCTCAGGATACAGTGACATTCACTGGTTCAGCTTCGACAGGTCAACAATTAAAAGGTCATCCAAGAATTATTTCAGAAGCTGTGCCTTTCAATCTTGAAGCTGATTCACTCAATTGCAGCGTCCTTGGTGAGGATGCCAAACCGGGCACTGAAGAGTTTGATTTGTATATCAAAGAAGTGCGTAAAGAAATGACCTTGAAATGCGGACAACGATGCACTGGTATCAGAAGGGCAATCGTTCCCGCGCATTTGTTGGAAGATGTGCAAATCGCACTTAGTAAAGCATTGTCTCAAACCGTCATTGGTGATCCCAAAGTAGAGGGCGTCCGCATGGGTGCTTTGGCAGGTAAAACACAAGTTGAAGAAGTGCGTAGCCAGATTGCAAAACTGCTCAAAGAGAGCAATATGGTTTATGGAAACATGGATCAAGTGGAACTGGTAGGAGCTGACGCAGATAAAGGCGCCTTTCTTTCACCGATGTTGCTCGTCAATGATAACCCTTTGTCTGCAACGCTTGTGCATGAAGTAGAAGCATTCGGACCCGTTTGCACATTGATGCCTTACAGTAATATGGATGAGGCTATTGAAATATCTAAAATGGGAAAAGGCTCATTGTGTTCTTCTATTGTAACACATGATCATAATATCGCCAGGCAATTTGTAGTTGGTGCCGCTTCACATCACGGACGCATATTGGTTTTAAATCGTGATTGTGCTAAAGAGAACACAGGACATGGTTCTCCCCTACCCCTGTTGACACATGGTGGGCCAGGTCGCGCCGGTGGTGGTGAAGAGATGGGTGGTATGCGTGGTGTGATGCATTACCTGCAACGTTGCGCTATACAAGGAACACCTTCTACCATTACGGATATTACTTCTATTTACCAGGTTGGTGGGGAATACAAAGATCCAGGCAAGCAACCTTTTAGAAAATATTTTGAAGAACTCCAGGTAGGTGACACCGTCATCACTCATAAACGGACAATAACCGAATCTGATATTGTTCAGTTTGCCAATGTCAGTTGGGATCACTTCTATGCACATACAGATGTGACATCACTCGAAGGCACCATATTTACTGAACGTGTTGCGCATGGGTATTTCGTCCTTTCAATGGCAGCTGGACTATTTGTCGATCCGGGTAAAGGACCAGTTCTATTAAACTATGGTCTTGAAGAATGTCGGTTTACCAAACCGGTCTATGCAGGCATGACACTTGGAGTTCGGTTAAGTGTCAAAGAAAAACTTCCTGTGGATCCTAAGACGGATGATGAAATTCAAAAGGGAATCGTAAAATTCCTGGTGGATGTCTATGATGAAACTGGAGAAACAGTAGCTATTGCCACCATTTTGACCATGGTCCAAAGGAGTCCCTCTTTGGCTAATTGATTTATCCATTACTTTCGTTCCTTTCCTATATTTGAGGCCTTAACCTTGATTTGAACAACGCTTTTTATGAATAACCAACTTGCAGAAGGGTCTATCACCCTTACTATTGACCAACATATAGCCGTAATTACCTTTTTCCACCCTGTCCATAATTCCATGCCCGGGTACCTGCTGACGGACCTGACCCATCATATCAAAAAAGCCGGGGAAAATCCTGATGTTCATGTGATTGTGCTTAGTTCGGGAGGAGACAGGACCTTTTGTGCGGGAGCTAGTTTTGACGAGTTGATCACCATCACCAATTCTGAAGACGGGAAAAAATTCTTTTTGGGATTTGCCAATGTCATCAATGCCATCCGCAAATGCCCTAAGATCGTCATCTGCCGGGTCCATGGCAAAGCGATTGGAGGTGGTGTAGGAATTGCCGCTGCCGCAGATTATTGCATGTCAACTAATTTCGGGACGGTCAGGTTGAGTGAACTTGCCTTGGGTATCGGCCCGTTTGTGATTGGCCCTGCAGTGGAAAGAAAAATCGGATTGAGTGCTTTCAGCCAGCTTGCCCTAAATGCCACAGAATGGCAAACGGCTGCTTGGGCTAAAGAAAAAGGTTTGTACAATGAAGTATTTGATACTGTTGAACAACTCGATATCTACATTGATGAATTTTCCCAGCGTTTAGCTGCTACAAGTACATCAGCCTTACTTGCTTTAAAACAAGTCCTATGGCACAACACTTCACATTGGGATGAGTTACTCGATGAGCGTGCTGCCATCAGCGGAAGGTTGGTCATCACCGAAGCCGCACAAGGCGCGATCAGAGAATCTAAGATCGTTTAAGGTTCAGGACATCATCACTTTCAAAAGCGACGATGTCCTGATTCTCTTTTACCTTTTCTGTGATCAGAATCCTCCGAAAATAGAAGCGAAGTCGGTTGCAATACCTACGCGTACAGCAAAATCCTTGTATTCGAAATCCTGCCAGGAGGATACAAATTCAATGCGGGCAATGCGGAAAATATAATTGATCCCATACCCGATTTCCGCATATTGATTTGATTCAGGACTGACAAGTGTATTGAAAATCACATTTTCCCGAATCCCCTGGCGTCTGAAATGCTCAAACTGGGTTAAGGCAAAACGTCTGAACTGGTAATTGAAAAGTCCATACGCGTATTCTTCATCCGTACTGTAGAGATAATAATCAAGCATCCGGAAAGCGCCAACAGGATTGTTTGGAGATCCGATCATCTGACTACCTGGGAAGTGCGCAAAGTCTGCAAAATATTTTGGACGATCATCTCCAATAAATGTTCCGGCAGCAACTCGCATACTCAACTGGCTTCCTGCACCGATGTTCATCTTCGCATCAAATTGTGCACTGACTAAGTCAAACGGATCATTATCTTCTCCCCAACCTTTCTTATATCGTAATGACATCATCGGTGAGCGGCTATAGTCTTTCGATTTGGCTCCACGGTGCACTTTATATTCCCAAAAAGGTTTTATCCAAACAGAGACATCAGAGATGAGTGCTTCATGATCAAAAAATACATTTTCACCTCCGGCAATATGGGCGGGATCATTGTCTGTATACAAACGGTTTTTGCCATCGATCACAATAAAGTCTGTCGTATTTTCCAAATGTGTACGATCTGCAAATTCCCCACTCACATCAAAACCAAATGCCTCTGAGACTTTCTGGACATATGTCAAACGTCCAAATTGTTGCTCATAGATTTTCATGTAGTTTCGGTTAGCTATTAGGGTATAGACACTGTTTGCCCATGGAGCAATCCGGTGATCATCTGCAAATTGCATGGTCTGGTTTCCTGCTTGTGCCTGAAGGCTCCATCCTTTGCCAAAAAATTTGATCTTGCCTTCATAATTAAACGCCTCGCGTGAAATAGCATACCTCCCGAAAGCCCCAACTTCCCAATTCATGGGTTTTTTCGCAGCGTTTCCAAAGTCAAAAGAATATCCAAAATGCAACCCATCAACTGTATTAAAATTGATGGTCTGTAAGATGGCTTTCATCTGGAGAAAATATTTTTCGCCAACCGTATATCTTCCACCGGATATCAAATGGGTGAGTTTGAATTCACTTCTTCGCTTCACATTTGCCATCAGTCCATCTTCACTCATCATGATGGATACGCTGTCTTGGTTTTCATCTTCCATCTTGTCCTCATCAGGAGATGGTGGGATCGCCGCGATGCTGTCCATGACCGCATACCCTTTCACCTCATAGGTCGTGAGCGGCATAGGCCTGACTTCTTCCCAATAGGTAGAATCATACTTGTAAGCACTACTATCAATAACCTGCACGCTTGAATTCACAATGTCAACTGTATCTGATGCGTCAGGAAGTGCTTCTATTTCTTGCTTCTCATATTCCTTCATCATCTTACGGAGTTGTTTAGCGCTCAGCTCTTCACCACTCTCGAGTCCTTCGAGGCCTGTTTCGAAAGATTGTTTTGCAAATTTTTGTTCCGCAGCTTTTGCTTCTTCTGTTTCAACCTTTGCATCCAGTACTACTACTGGCACTTCAAGCTCAGGGTTGAGTTTAATATCGTAATCATTTAGTCTGGCGAAATACCTGTATTCAAAAGCAAACCCGAAGACGCTGCCACTGACATCATAAATCTCATGATTTGGTAGCCATACATCGGATTGAAAGGGTTCAAACGTTTGTTTTATATCAAACTGGATTCCCCATACATAGGTGGTGAGATCAAGGCTATGGATGCTCCAGATATTGTCGACGATGTAGATCACCCCTTCATATACTGAATCTCCTTTTCCTTTAGGGATGACTTTGATTTTATTGATGACATGTTCGCCTTCCTGGATATAACCCAGGTACTCAAACCTGTAGTGACTAAAAGCATCCGGTGATAGTGGAGAGACACCTCCTACAACATTGGGCTCGTAAAAACTACTGTAGACGAAACCCATCGGGCTGGTATTATTATCCTCTCCTGAAGTTCGTATCGAAATCACTGTATCCTTGTATTGATCAGGACGGATATAATGTAGTTTGCTTACAGACTCCTGCGTAAATGCCATCGTAGAATCAATTCCTTCTTCGGCTAAAGCTTTGTTGATTTTTTTACGAAAAAGGGCCGGTACTTTGACAAGCCTTCCACTTCCCTTTACATACACCATAGCATTGTATTCATCCACTTGCATCGAGTGATACTTGGCTTTGGCAATTGCCCTTCGCATAATGGTATAAGCAGGGTCTTCTCCATTTCCTGAAACAATGGCTTCGGGTAAGGCCACTGACTCTGGCTGCATCACTGCCTTATATGTGATGATCGACTGACCTACCTGAAAAGTGGTATCAATCGGACTATATCCAAGGTATTGGAAACGAACCCGATGTTTCCCGGGGGTAAGCGGAAGTAAATATTCGCCTTCGATATTGGATGCTATACCTTTGTCTGTCCCTACGGCAAATATTGCAGCAAAGGGTAATGGATCACCATTTGTATCTACAATTTTCCCTTTTATGCCTTGGGCATGCAGAATACCACTTAAAAATAGGAGGGTCAGAAGGCTAGAAATCCTGGCCATAGTCGTTTTTCGAGTGCTTTGATTCATGGGCTAAAGATATCATCCCAAGACTCAGGGTGACAAATGATTGTTACACCTTTAAATTCATTTTAACGGTTTTGCCCCCCAAACCTCCTTATGGGCCTATGCCTGGTGAGGTGAGCAGCATAATGTTTTCAAGTATCTTTCCCGGGTGGAAATGAAGAAACCGGAACCTGTCTATAAAATCCTCGTGATCAGTGATTACCGCTCACCCGGGTCTGCTCGTCCAGAGGCAGAAATATTTATCAGGCTGGCTCAACTTGGGTACCTGGTCCATGTTATTTCTCATGCTTCAGCCACTTATTATAATGATCGATTCAGGTCATTTGGCATTAAAGTTATCGAACAACATCCAGTCAAGAAAATTTCAAGACCGTTTATAAAATTTCTTCGTGGGATCAATGAGGAAAATCAATATGATATTGTCCATGCTTTCAATAGTAAAGGGTTGACCAACTCAGTGTGGGCTTTATTGGGCGCTAAATCTAAATTGATTGCTTACAGAGGTTATGCCGGGCAAACAAGTTGGATTGATCCAACAATGTACCTCAAATACTTTCATCCGAGAGTTGATCACATCATTTGCGTCAGTAAAGACATAGAGCAAATCATGGCTGCCAATATGCCCGGGAGAAAACATAAACTTTCGACAATTCCAAAAGGTCACGATCCGACTTGGTACCAGGAAATAATTCCTACTGAAAGAAACTCACTTGGGTATAGTGAAGAAGATGTCCTGATTTGTTTCCTTGCCAATGTGAGACCATTTAAAGGATTGACTTATTTATTGCAAGCCACGCATCATCTTTCTCAAGGTTTGCCTTACAGGTTTATTTTTATCGGCAGTGGTTATGACAAACCTGATATCCAGAAAGAAATAGAAGAGAGTCCGATGAAGGACCGATTTCAACTTTTAGGATTCAGAAGTGATGCTAAAGAAATAGTAGCGGCATGTGATTGCCTAGTACAAGTATCCACACATGGCGAAGGATTATCAAAATCTGTTGTAGAAGCGATGTTTCTTGGTATAGCGCCAATAATCACAGACATTCCCGGCAATCATGATCTACTTGAACCAGGTAAATCAGGATGGATGGTACCAATAAAAGATCCAAAGGCAATTGCAATTGCTCTGCAAGAAATGGCAAGCGATTCAAAGGAAAGGAAGCGCAGAGGTGATCATGCGCGCATGTATATGCACAAGCATTTTCACATTGACCATACTGTAGACGAGTATCAAAAATTATACAGAGATCTCATCCAATAGTAGTGAAACCAACCTTAGGTATTTCGCACGGAGAAATATGGAGAAGCCGCGGAGTACACGGAGTAATTCCGAATTGCTTATTGTCTCACTTTAAAATATTTTCG
>Ga0157380_10001822_pt1 | contig 14075 bp, 12 predicted proteins | sample S35metaG_FD_119757 | JGI IMG/M metagenome (GOLD analysis project Ga0157380, IMG submission 119757) | Switchgrass rhizosphere microbial communities from Kellogg Biological Station, Michigan, USA - S3-5 metaG | ecosystem: Host-associated > Plants > Roots > Rhizosphere > Soil | place: USA... | reverse complement strand
GTTCAATGACGCCTTCATCAATACACGCCGTCTAGGTATCGGTCTTGGCTTGAAAAATGCGGCCAACAAGCTGCGTTATGATATGGGCCTTTTCACCGCACACACGATCGATGCTTCATTCGACAATGATGGCTGGATCGGCGCGGCACGCCTCACTTACGCGCCGCAAGCTATGGGCGGCCAACTCCACTTCGGTGCCAGCTTCCAGCATCGCGAGTTCCAGTCCAATTCGAGCGGCGTGGCTTCAGTCTCCACCAACACGCCATCGACCAACCAGATCGCTCGCTATCGTGCTCGGCCGTTCCTGCAGACTACAGGTGAGCGCTTCGTGGATACAGGCAACTTCGCCGCCAAGAGCGACAACATCATAGGCATCGAAGCGGCCGGCATTTTCGGCCCGCTCCATGTCGCCGCGGAAGGCCAGTACACCAAGGTCAAGGCATACAATCCAGGCGACATTTCAACTGGTTTGGATGCGTTCACTGGCGGTACGTTGTTGACGCCTAGTGGTGATCCGAGCTTCTACGGCTACTATGCCGAAGTGGGCTATTTCCTGACCGGCGAAACCCGTGGCTACAAGAATGGCTTGTGGGATCGCACCAAGGTTCTCAACCCGTTCGACAAGGGTGGCTGGGGCGCGCTCCAGATCAATGCTCGTTATGATTTCCTCGACCTCGACTCAAGCAAGATCAAGAACGGCTTCTCGAATAACTTCGCCACCGGAGCCTTCACCGCATCGTCGAACCTGTCACGTGGGGGCAAGCAGACCGGATATCAGCTCGGCATGACCTGGATACCGCAGGATTATGTTCGCTTCATTCTGCAATATATCCATACAGAGGTTGAAGGTGGCCCATTCGCAGCGCTAGCCAAGCCAGCGTCCACCAAGCCGATCGATCAGCGCACTTACGGCGTTGATTCGGTTGCGGTGCGGGCTCAGTTCGACTTCTAACTTCCGCCCGATCGATGGCGAACCTAACCCCGCCGGCGCGCTCCGGCGGGGTTTTTATTTGACCGGCTGAAACGCGCCGGTCGCTTCGTCCAGCACCCGCAATATCCCGTCGGCAATCGCGAAATGCGCACCGTGGAGGCGGAGTTTGCCTGCCTGCTCGCGTTCCCTGACGCACGAAAAGGTGCGAAGATTGGCAAGGCTGACCCGCACCGCCTCGAACTCCATCAGCAAATGCGCATCGGCGCCATGCTCAGCCACGATTCGGTCTCGTGCCTCGTCGAGCAGATCGACCCAGTGCGCAATGAAGCCCCCCTCTCCGGGCCGGGCGCCTTCGAAGCGCCGCGAGAGAGAAGCCGCAACGCCGCCGCACTGGCCGTGCCCCAGCACGACGATCTCCGGTACCTCGAGCTGGGTCACCGCGAATTCGAGCGCTGCCGAGACGCCGTGACGGCCTCCGCCCAGTTCGAACGGCGGCACCAGATTGGCGACATTGCGCACGACGAACATCTCGCCGGGCGAGGCGTCGAAGATCTGGCTCGGATCGACCCGGCTGTCCGAGCAGGCGATCACCATCAGCTTCGGCTCCTGTCCTTCGGCAAGCTCCGACCAGCGGGCGCGCTGGCGAGACCAGTCACCCGAGCGAAAACGGCGATAGCCATCGACCATATCTGCGAAGTCAGTCATGCAGCCCGACTAGCGGGGAGAGGGAAGGGGTGGCAAGTCCGCTCTGCTTCGCTTATCTGGCGGGCATGAACGATCCCGCGCCGATCCGCCCCGCCCGAACCCGCAAACCCGACTGGATTCGGGTAAAGGCGCCGACCAGTGTTGGCTTTTCTGAAACCCGCGCGCTGATGCGCCGTCTCAACCTGGCGACGGTATGCGAGGAAGCGGCTTGCCCGAACATCGGCGAATGCTGGACGAAGAAGCACGCCACGGTGATGATCCTCGGCGACACCTGCACCCGCGCCTGCGCCTTCTGCAATGTGAAGACGGGGATGCCGCGCGCGGTCGATCCGCTCGAGCCCCAGCATGTCGCGGATGCCGCGGCCGAGCTTGGGCTGGAGCATATCGTGATCACCTCGGTCGATCGCGATGACCTGCCCGATGGCGGCGCGTCACAGTTCGTCAAGGTAATCGAGGCGCTCAGGCGCGCGACGCCGTCCACCACGATTGAAATCCTCACCCCCGATTTCCGCAACAAGAGCGAGCGCGCGGTCGAGGCAATCGTCGCGGCGCGGCCGGACGTCTACAATCATAATCTTGAGACGGTCCCGCGCCTTTATCCAACGATCCGGCCCGGTGCGCGTTATTATGCGTCGCTCCGCCTGCTGGAGAGCGTGAAGCGGCTTGATCCGACGATCTTCACCAAGTCAGGCGTGATGGTTGGGCTCGGCGAGGAGCGGCTCGAAATCCACCAGGTGATGGATGACATGCGCTCGGCCGACATCGATTTCCTGACGATGGGCCAGTATCTTCAGCCCACGCCCAAACATGCGTCGGTCGCCGAATTCGTCACGCCGGCGATGTTCAACGCCTATGCGGCCATCGCCCGCGCCAAGGGATTTCTCCTCGTGGCGGCCTCGCCGCTTACCCGCTCGAGTTATCATGCCGGCGATGACTTCGCGAAGATGAAAGCCGCGCGAGAGGCTCAGCTTGCCAAAGCATAGCGAGACCCGGCACCTTCCTTACCCGCCGGAGCTTCTGTTCGATCTGGTGGCGGACGTGGGACGGTATGGCGAGTTCCTGCCGTGGGTCGCGGCGGTGCGCGTCAAATCCGACAGCGAGACCGAGATGGTCGCCGATCTCGTCGTTGGCTTCAAAGGGCTGCACGAAACCTTCACCTCAAGGGTCCACAAGCACAAACCCGACCGGATCTGCGTGGATTATGTCGACGGCCCACTCAAATTTCTGCGCAACGAATGGACTTTCCGTCCCGACGGGCAGGGCGGCACGCTGCTGGATTTCTGTGTCGATTTCGCCTTCCGGTCGGCCCTGTTCGAGGCCCTGGCGGGCCAGATGTTTGAACGGGCCTTCCGCAAGATGACCGGTGCGTTCGAGGAACGTGCCCGCGCGCTCTACTCGGGCGAATCCGGCATCAGCAGTTCAAGCGCGCAGAGCGCGGCCTGAAGCCGGATACCGCCGCGACCCAGATCCCCGAAATTGCGGCTGTCGGCGACCACCTCGTTGGGATCGCCCTCACGCGAAGCGCAGGCGAATACCACAGTGCCGACCGGCTTCTTTTCACTGCCGCCTTCCGGGCCGGCGATACCCGTGATCGCCACCGAGACGTCGGCATTGGTTTTCTCAAGCGCGCCTCTGGCCATGCCCCATGCCACGGCGATGGAAACCGAGCCGAAGGTTTCCAGAACGTCGCTACTGACACCCAGCAAGCTAAGCTTGGCTTCATTGGAATAGGTTACGTAACCGGCTTCCAATACCGCCGATGATCCCGGAATCTCGGTTATGGCTGCGGTCACCAGCCCGCCGGTGCAGCTCTCCGCGATGGCGATCTTGCGGCCGGCGGCGGCATTCGCCTCGACGACCTTGCGGGCGGCTTCCACCAGCTGGGGCGGCAGCGCGCATAACTGTGTCATTTGAAATCCTTCATTCTGATCGTCGCGACGGCCTGGGCGGCGATTCCCTCGGCGCGGCCGGTGAAACCCAGCCGTTCGGTCGTGGTTGCCTTGACGCTAATCCTTGTGACGGGCAGCCGCAACAGTCCCGCGATGCTGGCACGCATACTGTCTCGGTATGGGCCAATTCGTGGAGTTTCGCATATAATCGTGAGGTCGGCATTATCAATGATGCCCCCTCTTTCCTCAATCAGCGCAACGGCATGTTCAAGGAACAGCCGGGAGGGTGCCCCTTTCCATCGGGGATCGGAAGGCGGAAAATGATCGCCGATGTCGCCCAGCGCCGCCGCGCCCAGCAGGGCGTCGGTCAGCGCATGAAGCGCGACATCGGCATCCGAATGGCCGGCAAGCCCGCGCGGATGGGGTATCGCCACGCCACCAAGCCAAACCGGGCCATCTCCGCCGAAGGCGTGGACGTCGAAACCTTGCCCGATCCTGGTGACAAGGCCAGCCTGCAACCTCTGCTCCGCCGCAATAAAGTCGGCTTCATAGGTCAGTTTTTCCAGCGAACTATCTCCCTCGACCATCGCCACCTGGCCGCCGACGGCTCGCAATATCTGCGCATCGTCGGTGGCTTCACGGTCATCGGGCCATTGCCCATGTGCGGCGATGATCTCTATCGTGACGAAGGCCTGCGGCGTCTGCACGCGGAACAGTTCCGATCTGTCCAGGGTGTCGCCCAGCGTTTCACCGCCACGCACGATGGTGTCCACCAGCGGCAGAACGGGAACCGCCCCGGAATGAGTATCGAGAGCGCTTCTCAGCCGGTCGATCACAGCGCCCGGCACGAATGGCCGGGCAGCATCGTGGATCAGAACATGCTCGCTCTTGATCGCTTTTATGCCCGCAAGCACCGACTCCCGTCGTGATGCGCCGCCAGTGACGGGGGGGGGCAGCGACCGCGCGCCGATGGCCGAGCGATAGAGCGACTCTTGTCCTTCTCCAATGACAACCTGGACCTGATCGATCGCGGGGTGGACCATAAGCGAGTCGATCGCATGGGCCAGCACACTCTTGCCGCCAATCATCCGATACTGCTTGGGCACGCCCTGACCGGCGCGGCTTCCGGAGCCAGCGGCCACAATCAATGCTGCAATATCTGAATTCCCTCTCATCCGTCGCGCCCTAATCGTTCGCGGCCTTGCTCACCAGCGACTTTACGTCTAGGGGTGTGCCGCTTTTTTAGGCAGAGGCCTTTCTTGCGACTCGAACCCATCACTGTCGGTACCGTCAGGATCGACATGCCGGTCATCCTCGCGCCGATGACCGGCGTGACAGATCTGCCGTTCCGGCGGATCGTGCGGCGCTATGGCTCGGGCCTCAACGTAACCGAAATGATCGCCAGCCAGGCGATGATCCGCGAGACCCGCCAGTCGCTCCAGAAGGCGGCCTGGGCGACCGAGGAAGAGCCGATCTCAATGCAGCTTGCCGGCTGCAGCCCGCTCGAAATGGCCGAGGCCGCCAAGCTCAACGCTGATCGCGGTGCGGCGATCATCGACATCAACATGGGCTGCCCGGTCAAGAAGATCGTCAATGGCGAGGCTGGCTCCGCGCTGATGCGCGACCTTAAGCTCGCCGGGGCGATCATCGAAGCGACGGTGAAGGCCGTTGACCTGCCGGTCACGCTCAAAATGCGGATGGGCTGGGATCATCACAGCCTCAATGCTCCGGAGCTTGCGCGGATCGCCGAGGATCTCGGTATCAGGATGATCACGGTCCACGGCCGGACCCGCTGCCAGATGTACAGGGGCGAAGCCGACTGGGCGTTTGTCCGCAAGGTCAAGGACGCGGTTTCGCTCCCGGTGATCGTCAACGGTGACATCTGCTCGATCGAGGATGCCGGCATGGCGCTGGACCAGTCCGGCGCCGACGGGGTCATGATCGGGCGGGGCGCTTACGGCAGGCCGTGGCTGCTTGGGCAGGTGATGCGCTGGTTCGCACATGGCGAACGGCGGCCCGACCCCTCGATCGACGAGCAATATGCAATGATCGTCGAGCATTATCACGCGATGCTCGATCATTATGGCCGCGAGACCGGGGTCAACATGGCCCGCAAACATATCGGTTGGTACACCAAGGGACTGCCGGGATCGGCGGAGTTCCGCAATCGCGTAAACCAGGAGCCAGACCCGGACATTGTCCTGTCCATGCTGGCGGAGTTCTACACGCCATGGCTATCCCGGGCAGCGGCCTGATCCGTTTTCCTTGGCGCGGGACGCCAGCGGTACCGCCACCGCCGCCGGCGGCTGAGCTGTTGGCTGCCTTGCCGACCGCATTGTTCGCGGTCGATCCCGATGGTCGCGTGGCGGACATCAACGTTGCCGCTGAGGTGCTGCTCAATCTGAGCCGAGTGGCGATCATCGGTCGCGAACTCGGCGAATTGCTGGGAGAGGGGCTGCCGCAGCCGACCGGCGATTCCCCCTTCGCCGCCTATGATTACGAAATTGAATTCGCGGTGGGAAAAAAGCAGCGGGTCGATCTCGTTGCGGCGCCGCTCGCCGATCGGCCGGGGTGGCGGATCGTGACAGTCCATGCCCGCGCGAGAGCGTTGATGGCCGGCCGCTGGTCCGAGCGCGAAGGTGGCACACTGTCCGCGGTAGGTGCCGCTGCGATGCTCGCGCACGAGATCAAGAACCCGCTTTCCGGCATCCGCGGTGCGGCGCAGTTGCTGGAAAGCAATCTCGATGCCGAAGCGCGTGACCTTACCTCGCTCATCCGCAACGAAGTCGATCGGGTCGCCGCGCTGATCGATCGCATGGAAGGCTTCACCGACACGCGGCAGCTCGAGCTTGCGCCGCAGAACATCCATGCCATCCTTGATCATGCGCGAAGTGTCGCCCAACGGGGCTTCGACCGGGATATCGTGATCAAGGAGGTCTATGATCCCTCGCTTCCGCCAGTTCTCGGCAACCGCGATGCGCTGATCCAGGTCTTTATAAATCTTATAAAAAATGCGGCAGAAGCAATTGTTAATCATGATGGTTCTACCATCACCTTGACGACCGCCTATCGCCATGGCGTCTCCACCGTGCGGCAAGGCAGCGAACAGCGCCTCTCGCTTCCGATCGAGATCTGCGTGATCGACGACGGGCCCGGCGCGCCGCCGGAGATCGCCGAGCATCTGTTCGATCCGTTCGTGACGACCAAGAAGTCGGGCGGCGGACTTGGCCTCGCGCTGGTCGACAAGATGATCGCCGATCAGGGCGGCATCGTCGAATATTCGCGCGAAGGCGATCCCAAGCGAACGGTGTTCCGGCTGCTCCTGCCGCGCGGAGGCAAACGCGCATGACAACCATGGGACGCCATGGCCGGGTGCTCGTGGTCGATGACGACGCCGCCATCCGGACGGTCGTGCGGGAGGCGCTGCGCAGGGATGGCCATAGCGTCGAGACCGCCGGATCGCTGGCCGAGCTCAAGCGCGCGATGAAATCGTTCGATCCCCAGGTGCTGGTGACGGACGTCATTCTTCCTGACGGCAACGGGCTCGACATGGTGCCGGAGTTGCTCGCTGATTACCCGTCGATGCCAGTTATCGTGCTTTCCGCGCAGAACACCTTCACCACCGCGGTGCGGGCGACCGAGCAGGGTGCGTTCGATTATCTGCCGAAGCCGTTCGATCTGGGAGAGTTGAGCAAGGCGGTAGAGGATGCGCTGGTCGTCCGCGCGAGCGTAGGCAAGAGCGCGGGTGATTCGACAGTCCCGACCAGTGACGATCTTCCGCTTATCGGGCGCTCGCCCCCGATGCAGGAAGTTTATCGCACGATCACGCGCGTGCTCTCGAATGACCTCAGCGTGCTCGTCCTTGGCGAATCCGGCACCGGCAAGGAGCTGGTCGCCCGGGCGATCCATGATTTCGGGCCGCGCGCGAGCAAGCCGTTCGTCGCCATCAACATGGCCGCGATCCCGCGCGAACTGATTGAATCCGAACTGTTCGGTCATGAGCGCGGCGCCTTCACCGGCGCGCAGGCGCGAACCGCCGGTCGTTTCGAACAGGCACAGGGCGGCACGCTTTTCCTCGATGAGATCGGCGACATGCCGCTTGAGGCGCAAACACGCCTGTTGCGCGTCCTACAGACCGAGGAATTCTCGCCCGTCGGCAGCAGCCGTTCGATCCGGGCCGACGTGCGGATCATCGCGGCAACCCACAAGGACCTACCCCAACTGATCGCCGAAAACGGCTTTCGCGAGGATCTCTACTACAGGCTCAACGTCGTCCCGATCCGGCTGCCGGCGCTACGCCAGCGGATCGAGGATATCGGCGAGCTCGCCCAATATTTTCTGGATCGCGCGGCCTCAGTGGGTTTGCCGCGCAAGAAGCTCGATCCCGGCGCGATCGATCGGCTGGCCCGGCATCGCTGGCCCGGTAATGTTCGCGAGCTTGAGAACATGATGCGGCGTCTTGCCGCACTGACTCGTGAGGATGTGATCGGCGCGCACCTGATCGAAGCCCATCTTGGCCAGCAAGGCGGCGGCGACGGCATTGTCGCGGCCCAGGATGGCTCTAGCGGCGGTCTGGCCGATGCGGTAGAAATGCACCTCACGCGTTATTTCGCCGCATTCGGCCGGGATCTTCCGCCCGACGGCATGTACGACCGCGTATTGGCCGAGGTGGAACGGCCACTCTTGCAGCTCAGTCTTGCCGCAGTGCGCGGAAATCAACTCAAGGCGGCCAAGATGCTCGGCATCAATCGCAATACGCTCCGCAAAAAGCTGACGACCCTGGGTGTCGATCCTGGGAACACGCGGCGGTGAATTAGGCTCGGATCGCGCTGGATTTGGTTGCAACCGTGTTTCCGATGCAACGCTTGCGTGATAACTGAGCAACTATGCCTTCCGAATTTTCCGCTGTTGATTCGCCTTCGCGAATGAAGCGGCAGCTGATCGCCTGGTGGCGCTCGGGGAGGCTGCCGGCTTTTATCGAGATCGCCACGCTCCTTGCCGCGCTCGTCATCGCCGGCGCCAGCTACTTCATCGTCATCGGCCGCGGAGTGCCCCAGCAATTTCTGACGCCTCCGGCGGTGGCCGGGCTGCTAGTGGCCAATCTCGTGCCGGTAATGGGATTGCTCGTGCTGATCGCGCGCAGGATCGCGAAAGGCCGCGCGGCGCAGTCGTTGGCGGGGGGCAGGGGGCGTCTCCACGTCAGATTGGTGGCGCTGTTCTCGGTCATCGCCAGCGTGCCGACCTTGCTGGTCGTCATCTTCGCTTCCTTGCTGTTTCAATATGGCGTCGAATTCTGGTTTTCGGATCGGGCGAAGACGGTTCTCGTCAACGCCGACCGGGTGGCTCAAGCCTATGTACAGGAACATAAGGAGCGCATCCTTGGCGAGATCGTGCCGATGGCCGGTGACTTACGGAATGCCCTGGCCGAGGCGAACATCGATGACCCGCGCTTCTCCGAATTTTTCGCCCGCCAGGTCGCGTATCGGGTACTCACAGAGGCTGCCATCCTCGCTGTCGGAAGCGACGGGCAGGTCCGCCTGATCGGAGGCGCCAACCTCGACAAGCGCCCAACGTCACAGCGATTGCCTGCGGATGTGATCCCGTTGCTCGGCGACGGACAGCCGCGGGTGACCGCGAATGCGAGTGACCGCGTCGAAGCCGTGGTCCTCCTCGATCCTCAGTCTCATCTCTATCTTTATGTATCGCGCACGGTTGATCCCGTCGTCCTGTCGCAGGTCGCGCGGGCACGAACGGCGCTGTCCGATTATAACGCGATGATCGAGCGATCGCGGGTGCTACAGCTCAGGTTCAATGCAGCCCTGATCCTGCTGTCGCTACTGATCGTCGCGGCCGTGATCTGGATCGCGCTCAAGCTCGCCGACAAGCTCGTTCGCCCGCTGGGCGAGCTGGTGGACGCGGCAAAGCGCGTGGCTGGCGGCGACTTGAGCGTTCGGGTCGCCGTGCCCAAGCCGCAGGATGAGATCGGTACACTCGCCAACACGTTCAACCGGATGACGAAGCGGCTGGAAGAGCAGAACCGCGCGCTCACCACTGCTAACGCGCAACTCGATAGCCGCCGCGCGCTGACCGAGGCCGTGCTGGCGGGTGTATCCGCTGGCGTGATCGCCATCGATCGGCGCCGGCATGTCACACTTACCAATATGTCTGCCAGGGCGATGCTCGGCATGCGCGATGATATTGCCGGCAAGGCACTGTCGGATGTCGCGCCCGAACTTGACGAGCTGCTGGATGGCGGCTCCAGCGTGGCGGTGATCGAGCTTGCCCGTGCGGGCGATCCTCGAACCCTTGCGGTGACAACCGCCCGCACCCGCAACGGCCATGTGGTGACCTTCGATGACATCACGCAGCAGCTTGCCGATCAGCGCCGCGCGGCTTGGGCGGATGTCGCGAGGCGAATCGCCCATGAGATCAAGAATCCGCTCACGCCGATCCAGCTCGCGGCGGAACGTCTGCAACGCCGTTATGGCCGCGATATCAAGGAGGAGGACGGCACCTTCGAAAAGCTGACCGGAACGATCGTTCGGCAGGTCGCCGACCTTCGGCGAATGGTGGATGAGTTTTCCTCCTTCGCCCGCATGCCGAAGCCCGTATTTCGCGAGGAGTCGCTGACCGACATCGTTCGCCAGGCCATGTTCCTGCAGGAGGTGGCGCATCCCGACATCCGTTTCAGCTTCTCGGGTCCAGGCGAGTCGGTTCAGCTTGCCTGCGATCGCCGCCAGCTTGGACAGGCATTCACCAACGTCCTGAAAAATGCCGTCGAAGCCATTCACGACAAGGAAAACCGGGACGAAAACGAGTCCGCAAGCGGTTCGGACGCGATCGATATCGTGCTGGAGCGACAGGGCGAGCGCATTCGCATCACCATTGCCGATACCGGCATCGGGCTTCCGGCTGAACGCGAGCGACTGACAGAACCTTATATCACGACTCGCGAGCGCGGCACTGGCCTCGGCCTCGCCATCGTCAAGAATATCGTTGAGGAGCACCACGCCAGTATGAGTTTTGCCGACCGACCCGGGGGCGGCACGATCGTGGCGATCGTGTTTGACCCTTCCGCCCTTGCCGCCGACGGTGCGGAACAGGACGCGCCGGAGCCCGCTGAAGCGGCCGGGAATAGGAAAGCCTGATCAATGGCGCTGGATATTCTCATCGTGGACGATGAACGCGACATTCGCGAGCTGGTGGCCGGCGTGCTGGAGGATGAAGGCTATCAGGCGCGAACGGCGGCCGACAGCGCAGCTGCGCTGTCGGCGTTGAGCGAGCGCCGGCCGTCGCTGGTCCTGCTGGACGTCTGGTTGCAAGGCTCGCAACTGGATGGTCTGGAATTGCTTGACGAAATCAAGCGCCGCGATCCCTCGCTGCCGGTGCTGGTAATATCGGGCCACGGGAACATCGATACGGCCGTGACCGCCATCAGGCGCGGGGCCGTGGATTTTATCGAGAAACCGTTTGAGGCGGAAAAGCTGCTCCATTTGGTGGCGCGCGCGACCGAGACGGAGCGTCTTCGCCGCGAAAATGCAACATTGAAGGCCCGCTTTGGAGAAGAGGAGGAGCTTAACGGAACGTCGGCCGCCATCAACGGCGTTCGGGCGACGCTGAAGCGTGTCGCCGCAACCGGTAGCCGGGTGTTGATCAGCGGCCCGCCCGGCGTCGGCAAGGAGGTCGCCGCCCGTCTGCTCCATCAATGGAGCCCGCGCGCTGACGCGGCCTTCATCATCGTCAGCGCGGCACGGATGGATCCCGACAGCGTCGAAGAGGCTCTGTTTGGCGTGGAAGAGGGGGGGCAACTGGTTCGTCCCGGTCTGCTGGAACAAGCCCATGGAGGCACGCTGTTCCTGGACGAAATCGCCGATATGCCGCTGACCACCCAGGCCAAGATCCTGCGGGTGCTGACCGATCAGAGCTTCACGCGGATCGGCGGCCAGCGAATCGTCAAGGTCGATGTCAGGGTGATTTCATCCACCGCAGCCAAGCTGACGGATGAGATCGCGGTCGGGCGGTTTCGGGAGGATCTATACTATCGCCTCAACGTCGTACCGGTTGTTCTGCCGCCATTGGCTGACCGGCGCGAGGATATCGCTGCTCTCGCGGAGCGCTTCGCCGCCCGCTACGCCAGCGAGCGCCGTGTGCCAGCGCCGACGGTATCGGAAGATGCGATGGCTGCGCTCCAGGCTCACGACTGGCCGGGCAATGTGCGCCAGCTCCGTAACATCATCGAACGTACCATCATCCTGGCGCCGGGGGACCGCATCTCCCGCATCGATCTTGACATGCTGCCGTCTGAAATAACCGGGGACCAGCCTCATTTGCCGACGTCAGCCGGAAAGTCGATCATGGCGACGCCGTTACGCGAAGCACGGGAAAGTTTCGAGCGAGAGTATCTCAGGGTTCAGATCCGCCGCTTTTCAGGAAATATTTCCCGCACCGCGAGTTTTATCGGCATGGAACGATCGGCGTTGCATCGCAAACTCAAGATGCTCGGGCTTTCCGATGCCCGTGGCGACGAGGATGAATAGCGGAGTGGACGTCTTCGCTGCACTGCGGTATAAATAGCATTCTGTGCGGCCGGCACAGATGCACGACGCCAGCAAGGCGGCCAGCGGACCACGATCCGCCAAGAACCGGAGACAGCTATGGCTGACAAGGTCAATAATCTGCAGGATATCTTCCTGAACTCGATCCGTAAGTCGAAAACGCCGGTAACAATGTTTCTCGTCAAGGGCGTCAAGCTCCAGGGAATCATCACCTGGTTCGACAATTTCTCGGTATTGTTGCGCCGGGATGGACAGTCGCAGCTCATCTACAAGCATGCCATCTCCACGGTCATGCCCACGCATCCGATCGCAACGTCGGATATCGAAGAAAACGGCAACCGCAAGCCCGTGCTCTTGCAGGAAATTTTCCTGACGGCCGCGCGCAATGCCGGCGAACCGGTGACCATGTTTTTGGTCAATGGCGTAATGCTCCAGGGCGATGTGGCCGCCTTCGATCTGTTCTGCCTGTTGCTCCATCGCGACGGCATCTCCCAGCTTGTCTACAAGCACGCTATCTCGACCATCCAGCCGTCGCGGCCGCTCAATCTTCAGGGCGTCGGAGACGATGATTCGGGCGACGATTGAGCGTTTTCAACCGCGAGGATGATGACGGCGTAGCGCGCGGCGCGCGGGCAGTGATCGCATTGCCCGCAGGTCTGGATGATTCGCTTCGCAGTTCCGAGGCCCGGATCGAGGAGGCGAGGGGGCTGGCGCAGGCCATCGGACTGGACGTGGTCGATACGCTGGCGTTGCGGGTACGTGGGCCAAAGCCTTCGACCTTGTTCGGATCCGGGCAAGTGGACGCGATCGGCAGTGCCGCGCGCATGGCGGAAGCGCAGCTGATTGTCGTCGACGGACCGTTAACGCCCGTTCAGCAGAGGAACCTTGAAACCGCGACCGGCGCGAAGGTGATCGATCGTACCGGTCTGATCCTCGAAATCTTCGGCGAGCGCGCGGCGACGGCGGAGGGACGCCTTCAGGTCGAACTTGCCCATCTCGACTATCAGGCCGGCCGGCTGGTCCGGAGCTGGACCCACCTGGAGCGGCAACGCGGCGGCTTCGGCTTTCTGGGCGGCCCCGGCGAAACCCAGATCGAAGCCGACCGCCGCCTCATCCGCGACCGCATGGCCAAGATCAGGCGCGAACTGGAACAGGTCCGCAAGACACGCGGACTCCACCGCAGTCGCAGGCAACGTGCGCCGTGGCCGGTGATCGCATTGGTTGGCTACACCAATGCGGGGAAATCCACGCTCTTCAATCGGATGACCGGCGCTGAGGTCATGGCCGAAGACTTGCTGTTCGCGACGCTTGATCCGACCATGCGGCAGATCTCGCTGCCGGGTATAGACAAGGCGATCCTCTCCGATACGGTGGGCTTCGTCTCCGAATTGCCGACCCAGCTCGTCGCAGCCTTCCGGGCAACGCTTGAGGAAGTCACCGCCGCCGACCTCATCCTCCATGTCCGTGACATTGCGCATGCCGATAGCGAAGCACAGGCGCGGGACGTGACCGACGTTCTCGCCGAGATCGGTATCGAACCGGGGAAGGGGGCCGCGATCCTCGAGGTCTGGAACAAGATCGATCTGCTTGGCGCGGGCGAGGCGGACGCACTTCGCGCGCAGGCCGCGCGCCGGGACGATGTCATCGTCATCTCCGCGATCAGCGGGGAAGGGGTGGACGGTCTCAAGCGCGCGGTCGCCGATTTTCTAGGCAAGGGACACCGGCTTCGTTCGGTCACCCTCGATTCCAGCGACGGTGCGGCGATTGCGTGGCTTCATGCTCATGGCGAAGTTACGAGCCAGCAGGAGCAGGGCGGCAAGGTGGCGATCGAGGTCAGGATATCGGACGCCGAGTGGGATCGCTTCAACGCACGCTAGAGCGGTGTGCCATTAATCTGCAACATAGCCGGCTTCCTTGAGGTAGTTCCAGCATTCGTCTGGAGAGTAGAGCTGGCATATTGAGCCGATGGATTGCCAGAGCGCATCGATGGTTCGT
>Ga0157380_10001821_pt1 | contig 14076 bp, 11 predicted proteins | sample S35metaG_FD_119757 | JGI IMG/M metagenome (GOLD analysis project Ga0157380, IMG submission 119757) | Switchgrass rhizosphere microbial communities from Kellogg Biological Station, Michigan, USA - S3-5 metaG | ecosystem: Host-associated > Plants > Roots > Rhizosphere > Soil | place: USA... | reverse complement strand
GGGTACGCCGGCGCCGTTCGATCCGCCGCGCCGGCTGGTCGTTCGAGGTCCCTATCGTGTCGTCCGCAATCCGATGTACCTGGGGGCCTGGCTGTTTCTCGTCGGCTTCGCGCTCTTCTATCGCTCGGCGGGTAGTGCTCTCTACGCCATCGCCTTCCTCGCCGCGATGCATGCCTTCGTCGTGCTCTACGAGGAGCCGACATTGCGCCGGGCATTCGGACACGACTACGACGAGTATCGCCGCCGCGTGAGCCGATGGTGGCCGACGTCGGGACGGTGAACGCGGCTCTACTCGGTGCGAAGGGCTCTCATCGGCGCCAGCACCGCTGCTCTCGATGCGGGCACGATGGAGGCGACGAACGCCGCGAACGCCAGCGCGCCCGCCGCGACGCTCAGCGCCACTGGATCCCAGAACGAGACGCCGTAGAGTTGAGCCGACAGGAGATATCCAGCGCCGACAGCCAGCGGCAGGCCTAAGAGCAAACCGGCAGCCACGCGATAGAACACACCTTGCAGCACGAGGCCGACGACGCGGCCGCGATCGGCGCCGAGCGCCATGCGGAGTCCAATCTCGTTCGTCCGGCGTGCCACCGAGAATGCCGTTACGCCGTAGAGTCCGATGGCGGCGAGGATCAGCGCGATCATGCCGAAGAGACCAGCGAGGCTTGCGACTGCACGTTGTTGATCGAAGGTATGCTCGACCTGTTCCCTCAGCGTGCGGATGTTGATGACCGCAAGATTGGGATCGCCGGCGGAGAGCTCGCGAGCAAGGTGCGGCTCCAGCACTCCTGGCGGAGTAGTTGTGACCAAGAGAATCCCGCCTACATAGTGTGAGGAGGTCTCTACGCGCTGCGACAACGGGTTGGCGTAGTTCACCGTCTGGGCGAGCGACACGAAGAACATCGGTCGAGCTGGGCGTTCGAGCTGGAAGGCCGCGAACCTTGCATCGCCAACCACACCGACGATGCGGTAGGTGTTGACGTTCTCGGGCAGGTTCAATCCAAAGAACCGGTCGAGCGGGTCCTCACCGGACGAGAAGAAGCGCCGCACGAACGCTTCGTTCACCACGGCCACGTTTTGTGACGTCTCATTGTCGGCATCGGTGAAGTAACGGCCGCGAACGAGTTTCACCCCCAACTGCTGAAGGTAGTTCGTGCCCACCCGATCCCACGACGCGCCGATCTCCGCGCCGGGTGCCGGCGCCGGCTTGCCGGCCACGAGCACGCCCTCGCCCCAGTTGTTCGTCAGCGGGTTGTAGAGCGCAAGGCTGGCGCCCTGCACGCCTGGAATGCGGGCGAGTCGCGTTTCGAGGTCGCGGTAGAGCGCGGTGAGGCGCGGGCCGGTGAACGATGCGGACGGTCGACCTATCGACACCAGGACGCGACCGTCGCGATTGAACCCGAAGTCCTGTCCCTCGAGGTTGCCGAGGCTGCGGCCCAGCATCGTCGACCCTGCAACGAGCACGACCGAAAGCGTTGCCTGCACCACCAACAGCGTTGTGCGCGTCACCGAAGCGCGATCACCCGCGGTACGACCGATGCCGCGCATCGCCTCGATCGGATCCGTGCGTGTGGCAAACCATGCTGGCGCCGCGCCGAAGAGCACGCCGGTCAGCAACGCCAGGCCGGCGGCAAACGCGAGCACGAGCGGGGATGGCGAGGTGGTGATGGGCAACATCGTGGCGCCGGCGAAAGCCAGCGACAACAGCAGGCGAGCGGCGCCCATGGCGACGACAAGGCCGGCCAGCGCTCCACCGATCGCAAGCACGACACTCTCGACGAGCGCTTCCGTCACGATTCGTGCGCGCGACGCGCCGATGGCCAGTCGCACGGCAGTCTGCGTGCGTTGGGCTACCGCGCGCGCCAGCAACAGGTTGGCGACGTTGGCGCACGCGATGAGCAGCACCAGCCCGCACACTGCCAGCAGGATCCGCAGGCTGCGCCCGTACTGCTCTTTCAGTAGTCCGACACCAGCCCCGGCGGGCACGACCGTGATCACCTGTTCTGGAAGTTTGCGTTCGATTTCCGGCATCCAGTTCGAGGGATAGCCGGCCTCGGTTCGCATCCATTGATGCAACAGCGTCGTGAGCCGTAGTTCCATTCCCGCTGTCGTCGCGTCGGGACGCAGTCGGCCGATCACCCGCAGCCACGCCGATATCGGTTGGCGCAACAGCGACGTGTCGGCGCCGGTGATGAGCGGTTCGTGTTGGAGCGGCAGCCACAAATCTGGTGGATCGGCCCGAACCGCTTCGCCAAAGAATCCCGGCGGCGTGACACCGGCAATGGTGAAGGCGTTCCCTTCGATCATGAGCGTCGAGCCGACAATCGAGGTGTCACCACCGTAGAGGCCCTGCCACGCGTGATAGGCCAGCGTCACGACTGGCGGCTTGGCAGCGTTGTCGTCGTCGGCGGTGAAAACACGCCCGGTGAAGGCGCGGACGCCCAGCGTCGTAAAGTAGCTGCCGGTGACGTACATAGTGCGAAGCGGCCGCGGAGCCTGTTCCACTCCCTGGCGCCGCACGCTCATGCGGCCGACGAACGTCGAAAAGGCGGTGATCTCCTCGAACTGTGGCGTCTCGGCTTTGATGCGCTCGAATAGAGGAAACGAGAAGAACCCCCAGCGATCCTGCGGCGAACCTTGCACGCAGCAGTTGTTGCCGTCGCCGATCCGGTAGAGGCGATCGGGGTCGCCCACTGGCAGCGACTTCAGCATCACGGCGTGCATGAGCGTGAAGATAGCGGTGCTGCCGCCGATGCCCAACGCCAGTGTGAGCACGGCTGTCGCCGTGAACACGCGGGCTGTGCTGAGCTTGCGAAAGGCGTAGGCGAGATCGCGGACAAGAGTGCTCACGTGGCCTTAGACGGAAGTGAGGGCGGATACGTTTGCCCGGAGTTCCGGGTTGTTCGCCGCTGCTCTCGATGTAGATTAGCGACGTGGGACGGGGAAGGGGTTCACTCTTCGTGGCGCTCGGCCTGGTGAGTTGCGCCGTGGCGTACTCGCAGGCGCAACAAATCGGTCCGACCGATTTGCTTCGCGGCCTCGCGGATCCATCCCGCTGGCTGACCCACTCGGGCGACTACACCAGCAAGCGGCACAGCTCTCTTACCCAGATCACCCCGGAGAACGTCGCGCGTCTGACGCCCGTGTGGGCTTTCGAGGCCGGGCTCGGCTTCGGTCGCGGCGCAAAGTTCGAAGCCACGCCGATTGCGATCGACGGCATCTTGTATGTCACAGGACTCCTGAACCACGCGTGGGCGATTGACGGCCGCACCGGCATGTTGGTTTGGCATTACCAGCGAAAGCTGCCCCCCGGTCTTCCGGCCTGTTGCGGAATGGTCAACCGAGGCTTTGCGGTGTTCGGGGATCGTCTCTTCATGACGACGCTCGATGCGCACGTGATGGCGCTCGATCGAAAGACTGGCATGCCGATCTGGGATGTGCCGATGGCTGACTATCAGATGGGCTACTCGGCGACCGCGGCGCCGCTTGTCGTCAAGGACAAGCTGATCGTGGGAATGGCCGGCGGCGAGCTCGCGACGAGAGGATTCCTCGACGCATACAGCCTGGAGACGGGCAAGCGCCTCTGGCGTTTCAACACCGTTCCTGCTCCCGGAGAACCTGGCGGCGACACATGGCCTGCCGGCCACTACGAGCGCGGTGGCGGCCCCACGTGGATCACCGGCTCGTACGATCCCGAACTGAACCTGGTCTACTGGGGTGTTGGCAACCCGAACCCGGACTTCTACGGCGGCAATCGACCTGGCGACAACCTCTATACCGCATCGGTCGTCGCTCTCGATCCTGATACCGGACGCTTGCGTTGGCACTTCCAGTACACACCGCACGACGAGCACGACTGGGATTCGAATCAGGTTCAGGTGCTGGCCGATCTCACGATCGGAGGGCGGCCACGCAAGACGCTGATGACGGCGAATCGAAATGGATTCTTCTACGTCCTCGATCGCACGAACGGCGGGTTCATTCAGGCCACGCCCTATGTGACGACAACATGGGCGAAGGCAGTGGACGCGAAGGGACGGCCGATCGAGTTGCCGAATCAGCGGCCCACGCCTGAAGGCACGCGAACCTGTCCCGACCTCGCTGGCGGCAGCAGCTTCACGTCGCCGTCATTCGATCCAATGCGGCGCCTGTTCTTTGTCTCAGCGCGCGAGACCTGCCAGGACTACATCGCGTATCCGCCAGGGAAATACGACCTCGGCGACTACGTCATGGGCGGCGGCACGCGTAATCGTGGGGGCACGGGCGCGCTGCGTGCGATCGATCCTGTGACGCTCGAGCGCAAGTGGGAAGTGGCGTACGACTCGCCTTCCTATAGCGGTGTGCTCTCGACCGCGAGCGGCCTCGTGTTCGCTGGCGACGGTGGCGCCACGCTGATGGCGGTGAAGTCAGAGACCGGTCAGGTGCTGTGGCGCGCTCGTCTCCCCGGAACGTTCTGGGGTGCGCCGAGCACGGTGATGATCGACAAACGTCAACTACTGCTGATGCCCGCCGGGCAGACGCTGACCGCGTTTGCGCTCGCCTCGCCGGCAACACCGACGCCCCCGAGCACGCGCTAGCTGCCAGTGTTCCTACGGCTCGTACATGAGGCGTCCGATCTCCTGCCTGATGTTCCGCGGCCGCTTCGCCCGCGCGAGCTTCATCGTGTAGGCGGTTTCAGCCACGCTCGCCGCGATTGCGAGTGAGATCCGCCGAATGTCCCGGAGCGGCGGATAGAGCGAGCCTCTCTCGAGATCCTGCCTCGTGACCAGATCCGCCAGCGTGCGGGCGGCGGTCAGAAACATCTGCTCTGGGATGCGCCGGGCGCGGCACGACACGACGCCGAGACCGATGCCAGGGAACACGTACGCGTTGTTGCCCTGTCGTGGGTGGAACTCGTGGCCATCCCACGTCACCGGGCCAAACGGACTGCCGCTCGCGAAGATGACCTGACCGCGGCTCCACGCATAGGCTTGTTCTGCGGTGCACTCCGCTTTCGATGTCGGATTGGACAGTGCGAAGAGAACGGGGCGCGCGTTGATCGCGCTCATGCGCTCGACGACCTGCTGCGTGAAAGTTCCAGCCATCCCCGTCGCACCGATGAGGACGTTCGGCTTCAGTTGGTCGATGGCTGCGACGAAATCGAGTGGCGCGTGATCGTGTGCGTACGGCACGTTGTGCGGCATGAGGTCCGCGCGGCTCTTCACGACAAGACCGAACTTGTCCACGAACCACAACCGACTCCGCGCGTCCGCGAGGCTGAGCCCTTCTGTGACCAGCGCGGACGTCATCAAGTCGGCGATCCCTGTGGCCGCCGACCCGGCGCCCAGGAACATGATGCGCAGATCCCGGAACCGTTGCTTGGTGATACGTGTGGACGCGTAGACGCCGGCAAGGGCCACCGCAGCTGTGCCCTGGATGTCGTCGTTGAAGCAGAGCACGCGATCTCGATAGGTGTTCAGCAGGGAGTAGGCATCGGGTGTGAGGAAGTCCTCGAACTGGATCAGCGCGTCGGGATACTTCTTCTGCACCGCGTTGACGAACTCGTCCACGAGGGCGAGGTAGGTCCGGCCGGAGAGCCGGCGCCTGGGATAGCCGATGTAGAGCTCGTCCTCGAGCAGCACCGCATTGTTGGTGCCGACATCGATCAGCACGGGCAGGCACTGCTTCGGCGGAATGCCGGCGCACGCCGTGTAGAGCGCGAGCTTGCCGACGGGAATCCCCATCCCATTCGCGCCCAGATCGCCGAGGCCGAGGATGCGCTGACCGTCGGTGACGACGATGACGCGGATGTCCTTCTCGGGCCAGTTGCTCAGAATCCTCGCGATGCGTCCTTTGTCGGCAGGGGTAATGAAGAATCCTTTGGGCTCGCGCACGATGTGCGAGAACTCCCGGCATGCCTCGCCGACGGTCGGCGTGTAGATCCACGGCATGATCTCTTCTACGTGATCGACGACCGTGCGGTAGAACAGGCGCTCGTTGCGCTCCTGCATCGAGGACAGCGCCATGTACCGATCGATGTCGCGCGGCAGCTGCCTGAGCGAATGAATCACTCGATCGACGAGTTGCGGCTCGGTCGCGACGACGTGGGGCAGCAGGCCTTGCAGGCCAAGCCGGAGCCGCTCTTTGCGCGTGAACGCGATGGATCGGTAGAGCGACTTGTCACGCAGGACGTCGATTGATCGTTTGGCTGGCATCGTGGTTTCGAGGAACAGCCTATCCTACCGGCCAGACCCTTGATACAGTGTGCCTCCATGAAGACACGATTGCTGTTGGTTCTCACCGCCCTCGCGTTTGCCACGCCGTCGTTTGCGCAGTTGGCAAGTCCTAACGGCACGGGTGCTGCGCTCGGCCACATCCATATCAACGCCGTGGATGTCGATGCCCAGGCGCGTTTCTGGACCGGCGTTGGCGGTCAGCTCGTGCAGCGAGAGAAGCTCACGATGGTGCAGATCCCCGGCGTCTACATCCTGCTGCGGAAACAGGATCCAACCGGCGGCACCAACGGATCGGTGCTCAACCATTTCGGGATCTACGTCAAAGACTTCGCGGGATCGTCCGCGAAGTGGAAGGCGGCTGGCCTGACCTGGGAGCCGAATAAAGATCCGAAGGTCGCACAAGGATTCCTGACGGGACCCGACGGCGTCCGCATCGAGGTCTACGGCAACGACGCGCTGGCCACGCCGCTGCAGATGCATCACATCCATCTGATGGTCGCGGACCCGGCGGCGGCCCAGAAGTGGTACGGCGAGCACTTTGGCGCGACACCGGGGAAGCGGCTCACTTTCGAGACGGCCACTGTTCCCGGAACCGAGATTGCGTTGGGTAAGGCGGATGCGGCGCTCGTGCCGACCAAGGGACGGTCGGTTGATCACATCGGTTTCGAAGTGAAGAACATCGACGCGTTCGTGACGAAGCTGCAGGCGGCCGGGATCAAGACCGACGCGGCGATTCGCAACAGCACCAATGCGTCCGGCCTGCGCATCGTGTTCATCACGGATCCGTGGGGCACCGAAATCGAAATCACTGAAGGGCTGGCGACGACGCCGATCGCCGGTGGCCCCTCGACTAAGCTCGGGGCAGGCAGCAGGTAGCGAACACCCGTCGATGAGTCAAAGCGATTCGGGAGGTCACGTGACGACAAGCTTCCGGAAGGAGGTCGGTATGAAGCGAACAGTCCGCGCCGTGCTGGTGTGGGGTGTCCTGTCGCTCGGCATTGCGACCGCCGCGTGGGCGCATCACTCGTTTGCGGCGGCCTTTGATATGAACAAGCCGGTCACCGTGAAGGGGACCATCGTGCAGGTCCGTCTCGAGAACCCGCACTCGTGGTTCTTCCTCGACGTCAAGGACGCCAGCGGCAAGGTGGAGCGCTGGGCGTTCGAAGCCGGCACGCCGAGCGGGATGCTTCGCAACGGCTTCAAGCCGGGCCTCATCAAGCAGGGCGTCGAAGTCACCATCAAGGGGTTTCACGCGAAAGACCCGGCGCAGAACATGGGCATGCTGCGCGAGCTGATCCTCGCCGACGGAACGTCGTACGGGATGTTCGGGTCCCAGCAGGGACCCGCTGCGCAGTAGCTGAGTGGCGCGCTGGACAGAAGGAGAGTCGAGCATGACCCGTCGCGGGATCGGCGAAGTGGTCACGGCCGGATTCGTCTTCGGCCTGCTGTGGATTGCAGTCGTGAGCGTGACCGCGCCTCTCGCCCAGCAGGAGGAGAAGCCCGGACCCGTGCCACGCATGGCCGATGGCCATCCGGATCTCTCGGGCGTCTGGTGGGGAGGAGCGGACATCGGTGCGGCGCGTGGTCGTGGTGCTGCGCGCGGCGGCGGCGCACGAGGCGGCGCCCGCGGAACACCACCGCCGACGTTCACCAGTCTCTACAAGCCGGAGGCGGCCGCGAAGGCCAAGACGCTCGGCGACAAGGACGACCCGACGCTGCGTTGCACGCCGACGGCGTTCGGGACGCTCAACGTCAGCCTCTATGACGTCGGCGCCGTGGGGCAGATCATCTCGACGCCCAGGATGATCGTGATGCTCACGGAGACGTATCACGGGTTCCGCCTGGTTCCGACCGACGGCCGGCCACATCGCGACGATGTCGCGCCGTCCTATCGCGGAGACTCCGTCGGCCGCTGGGATGGCGACACCTTCATCGTCGACACCACCAACTTTACCGACAACACCTGGATGTCCGCGGAGGGCAGGGTCTCGCCTCATTCTGACGCCCTCCACATCGTGGAGCGCTATCGGCGCGTGGACGCGAACACGCTCGAGATCGAAGCGACGGTCGAAGACCCTCAGACGCTGACGGCACCGTGGGTCGTGCCGAAGCAGACGCTGGTGCTGGCGCCGTTCGATCGCATCATGTCGATCAACTGCTCCGGGATCGAGACCCAGGCGCTGATGGACGCGGCAGCCAAACAGGGCAAGTAGGGCCGTCAGCCTGCGAGGCTCAGGCCCACTCCTCTTCGCCGCGTGCGCTCGGCACGCGCGCCACGACCTGTGTGCCGGCACCGGGCGTTGACTCCACCAACAGCTTTCCGTGCACGAGACGGACGCGCTCCCGCATGCTGACAAGCCCGAGGGATGCTTGCTCGTGTGCGGCGCGCGTATCGAAGCCCATACCGTGGTCGGCGATGGTCAGGTGCAATTCGGGTCCGACGACGCCCAGCCGGACGAATGCGGTGGAGCCGCCGCTGTGCTTGACCACGTTGTGCAGCGCCTCCTGGGTCACGCGATACAGGCAGAGCGTCACCTCCGGGGACAACGGGACAGGGAGCGGATCGATGTCCACGTCGATCGCGAGGTGGTGAGCGTTCGCGAGTTCGTTGCAGAAGCCGCGAATCGCCGCGTCCAGACCGAGCTGTTGCAGTCTCGCCGGGTGCAGCTGGTGCGCAAACCGGTGCAGGTCGGACGCGACCTCCTTCGCCATGATCGAAAGCGCCCGCACGCGGTCGTGGTGTTCGACTGGCGACTCCGCCAGCTGCTCACCCAGCAGGTCGAGCTCCAATGACAACAGCGACAGGCGCTGCGTGACATCGTCGTGCAGCTCGCGTGCGAGGCGGATCCGATCCTGCTCGTAGGCACTGATCAACCGTCCGCTCACGCCGCGCAGGGCCTCTTCGGCGCGCTTGCGGTCGGTGACGTCGCGGCATGAGTAGAGCACCGTGCCTTGCTGAATGGAGACCCGCTTGACGTGCACGAGCAGGTCTCGACGCTCCCCGGACTTCGACGTGGCTTCGCACTCGATGTTGCGAATCTCGCCGCGGGAGGCAAGCTGGGCGGGGTCGAAGAGCCGCTCGCCGATCAGCCGGTCGATCCGCTCCATCGCGTGCACTTCGTCCGGGACGTACTCGAAGATGACGTCGACGTTGGGACAGACGAACGTGAAGACTCCATTGTCGTCGGTCAGGAAGACCGCATCGGAAATGTTGACGAGTGTCGCGCGGTGAAGCTCCTCCGAGGCGCGCAAGGCCTCGAAGGACCTCTCGCGCCCGCCATTGCCGTGATGATCCGACATGCGCCGTATCTTACAGGACGCCACCTGCGGGCAGTCGTCCAAGCGGATCGGGTACAACCCGCGTTGGCTGCCGAGACAAAGCGTCTAGAAAATTGCCAGCGGATTGAGCGGCGATCCCGTGCCTTTCTCGACGCGGAGTGGCGCGGCCATGAAGAGGAACTCGTAGCGATTCAAACGTCTCGCCTCCTCGACGGCTCTCTCGAAGTCGAGGTTGTCGAAGATGCTGACGCCCATCGCCACGAGCGCGAGCTGGTGCAATCCGACTCCTTGTGGCAGACCCGAAGGCGAGACATCATTCGGCCCGTCCGCGCCGATGAACGAGACGCCGCGCTCCTTGAGGAAGTACGCGACGTCGATGTGCCAGCCGGCGAATCCGGTGGCGTTGGGCCAGGGACCGAGCGCCGCGCGACGCTTCCATCGGCCTGTGTAGAGCAGAATAACGTCGCCGGGCGAGACCTTGACGCGCTGAAGTTTTTCCAGCGCCTCGAGATCCGCGCTGTGGATCGCGGTTCCCGGCTCCAGCCAGCCTTGCGGGGTGGCCTTGCCAGGCAGTCGCGTCGCGTCGAACAGGATGCCGCGCGTCACGACGCCATCTTTCAAGGCGTTGATGCTGCCGCGAGGACAACCGCCGGCTGCCTTAATCTCCTCCACTGACACGCCGTTGTAGCCCTTGCCGTCCACCATGATGTGACAGTCCACCGCGTCGAGATGGCTGTGAACCACGCCGTGATAGGTACCGGTGTACTGGTACCGATCCAGCGATACGTTCGGAGCAACGGTGACGAGCGCGCGATCAAGGAACGTCGGAGTATCCGCCGCTTTCTCCTGCGGAACGTCGTGCGATAACGAAACCGACCGCCCCTCTCGCGCGAGCGCCACCGCTTGTTTCCGTTTCGCGGGGGTGATCAGGTTCGCCGCGCCAAGTTCATCCATCTCTCCCCATCGGCCCCAGTTCGAGAGCTCTTTCATCGCTCGACTGAAGTCTTCCTGGGTCGCGATCGCCGGCCGCGCACCCTGCCCCAGGACGAGTGGGCTCGCCACGACACCGACCAGAATCACGCCGACGATGCCACTCAGCAGACTGAAGGTGATTTTCATGAGATTCAATCCTCGCGGGCTTGAAGTATACGTTCGGCCGTCCACTCCACAGCAGACGCGCGACAATCGTTAGCGATGGATGACGCCGGGCTGCGACTGACGCTGGCGGCTGCCAACGCCTTCAAGGACGGGGATCTCGCCGTCGGCGGCACGCGCGACGATCGTCTTCGCGACGAGGCGCGGCACACGCTGCTCGGCACGGCGCTGCGCTCGTTTCGCATGACGCGACTGGTCGACGACGGCGTCAGCGAAGCGTTGTCGCAATCGCTCGACGTCGAGGTCGCACGAGAGATCGATTCACTGACCATCGGCGACGTGCGCTCCGCGCTTGCCGGCGCGGCCATGCCGGCGTGGGTGTCCCGGTTCCGTGACGGCCTGACGTGCGAAGCGATCGCCGCCTGCGCGAAGGTGATGAGCGACGAGGAGCTCTCCGATGTGTGCACGCGGCTCTTCAATCCACTTCCAGGAAATGGCACCACGATCGGAGCCCCGCGCCACCTTGGATCGCGCATTCAGCCAAATAGCCCTGGCGATAGTGACGAGGAGATCCTGCTGTCGATCCTGGAAGGGCTGACCTACGGCTGCGGCGACGTGATCCTGGGTCTCAATCCGGCCAGCGACGACGTCGACAGCATTGTTCGTCTGGAAGAGCTCCTGGCCACGGTCGTCGCACGCCTCGCGCTTCCCACTCGCTTCTGTGTCCTGTCCGACATCGTCAAGCAGCACCAGGCGATGCAACGTACGCGTGTCGACGTCGGCTTCCAGAGTCTCGCCGGCACCTCGCGTGCATTAGCCGGCATGGTCGGTCTGGACGTCGATGGCCTCGACGATCTCGCACGCAGCTTCGACGCCTTGTATTTCGAAACGGGCCAGGGCTCGGAAGTGACCAACGCTGCCGCCGAGCAGGTCGACATGGTCACGCTCGAAGCGCGAACCTACGGCGTGGCACGGCGCCTCGCGCGGCGGACCGGGGTGTGGACGATCGTGAACGACGTCGCAGGATTCATCGGCCCCGAAGTATTTCGGTTCCCAGCCCAGCTCGAGCGCGCGTGTCTCGAAGACAGCTTCATGGCCAAGTTGCACGGGCTGACGATGGGCCTGGATGTGTGCGCGACTTTTCACATGGGGATCTCGCCGGCGGAGCTCAGGACCATCACGCAGCGCGTCGTTGATCGGGCCGCGCCGGCCTACCTGATGGCCGTCGCGGGCAACGCCGATCCGATGCTCGGCTATCTCACGACGTCGTTTCGCGAACACCCTCGTCTTCGACGGCGTTTCAATCGGCGAATGACGTCGGACTTCGAGCGGCGTCTGGGCGCGCTGCGATTGGACATTGCTGGCGGCGCGTTGTCACCAGGCAGCGATACAGCGGCGCAGCTCTACGCGGCGTATCAGAAGGCCGGTGGCGACCAGCGTAGCCACGAAGTGTTGTGGGACGAAGGCGCCGAACGACTGCGCCAGTTGCGCGACCGTGGCTTCGACGTCGGAAACGGATGTGAACGCGGATACGCCACGCCGCTGTCGGCTGACGCCCGCATCGACGACATCTACGGCAACGCGCGAGCGGCACTCCACGCCACGGTTCTCGAGCCCGTCATCCGCGATGTTACGTCGCGGGCGATCTACGTTCGTACAATGGCGGCCGATCGAGAGGACTACCTGGCGCACCCAGTTCGAGGCGAGCGGCTGCGGCCGGCTGATGCCGACCGCCTCATCGCCGTCGAGCGCGGACGCGGTCCACGGATTCAGCTCGTAGTCTCGGACGGGTTGAACGCGAACGCCGTGAACGAGCACCTGCGTGCGTTGTTGCCGCCTCTGCGCCGCCACCTGAGCGACGCGGGTAGTCCCTTGACTCCCACGGATGTCATCGTTGCTAACGGGCGCGTGCGGGCCGGGTATCACGTCGGGCAGACCGTCGATGCCGACGCGATCGTGCATGTCATCGGTGAGCGGCCGGGTACCGGCCTCAATACGCTCTCGGCCTACGTCACCTATGGGCGTGATGAATCAGGACAATCGCGCTGGACTCCCGCGCTCGATCACTCGTGCACGACCGCGATCTGCGGCATCCACCCTGAGGGACGCTCCCCGCTCGCGGCTGCCGACGAGATCGCGCGCACGGTCATCCGTGCGCTGGAGACGCGTCGATCGGGTATCGCGGCTCACCAGTCTCGATGAGGCATTCACTACTCGGCACGCAGCGCCTTTAATGGGTCGACTGGGGTTGCGCGCCGGGCAGGGATGAACGACGCCAGCACGCCGTCCGCGCGCCTGAAGCTAGACAGCGCCGCGCAGGTGCGTGATCGGAGGGAAATCCCAGCCACTTGTGTCAAGCTTTGCGCGGATGGATGTCACCGGACTGCTTGCGTCGCTCGAGTCCTCGTTTCCCGCCACGTCGATTCGGAATTCGCTCTATCTGTTCCCACTGATCGAGTCGGTTCACGTGATCGGATTGACCATGGTGTTCGGGACGATCCTGATCCTGGACCTCCGCCTGCTCGGCCTCGCGTCAACCCGGCGTGCCTTCACTACTGTCGCCGCGGACGTGCTGAAGTGGACATGGCTGTCGTTTGCCATTACCGCCGCGACCGGCGTGTTGATGTTCATCACGAATGCCGGCACGTACTACCACAGCGACTACTTTCGAGCGAAGATGGCGCTGCTCGTGCTCTCCGGTATGAACATGCTGGCGTTCGAGCTGACCGCGCGGCGGTCGGTCCGCGTGTGGGACCAGGATCCGAGGGCGCCTGCAGCAGGACGAGCCGTCGCGGCGCTGTCGCTCGTCGTATGGATTGGTGTGATCGTCCTGGGCCGGTGGGTCGGCTTCACGACCAGCTCTCAACCGGCCCCTGCTATTGACGACGTCGATCTCGAGAAGCTCGAGGATCTGATTCCAAAGTAGATCACGAGCGGGGCACAGGGGCAGCAGGAGTATGTTTCGGGAGCTGGCCGGTACCGAATGCCTTGTTGCCCTCGACCGAGTCGCAGTGCTTTCCGGGTTGGGGCTTGCTGCCCTTCGGACACTGGAAGAGACCGGAATCGCCCCTGTCGCCGGCCGGCTTGCCGTCGCGCCTCGGATGGATGCCCATGCTGAAGACCGTCCCCTGAGGAAAGCTCTCGCGGGTAATGCCATCCTTCAGCGCCTGCGCGGCGCTCTCCATTTGAGCCACCCACACCATCGGCTGGTCCTTCTCGTCGCGCACCAGAGCGTCCCGCTGCTCGTTCAACGGCACGAAGTGCATCTCGAAGTGCGCGGCGTTGGGGACGATGCGGACGATCACTCCGGTGAACACGCGGTAGAGGCTCCCGTCGTACATAGCGTAGGAATGATGAGCCTCGGTTCCAGGCGCCAGCAGCGCGACCGAGACGAGAGCGACGAGTGTGGCAGCGATCCGCATGACCAATCCTCTGCGACAAGGCGCGCCGCGCGCGCTCATTTGAAACCGAGGTCCAGTTCTTCCTT